>ENA-OPFG01000239-OPFG01000239.1-human-gut-metagenome-genome-assembly--contig:-NODE-239-length-38256-cov-4.807440_pt1 | contig 38256 bp, 15 predicted proteins | sample MGYA00241304_ERZ501542 | MGnify/ENA primary metagenome ERZ501542 (study PRJEB25962, sample SAMEA2042427) | human gut metagenome | biome: human gut; feature: human-associated habitat; material: faeces...
TAGATGGTGGATGGAAACAAGTTCCTCCAGGAGGTAGTTATATTATGCATTAAAAAGCAGATGTTCTTAATATAACAAATATACTAGAAACGATATTAAATTTATTTATCAAATAAGTATAACTATTTAATAATACAATTATGGAAATTAAAGTAACTAAAATTGTAAGTATGACTTCTAATGTAGAAGCTACTGTAAATGAACTTAGTATTAACGCTAATGTTCGAGTTCGTAACAATGATACTATCGAAGGTGTAGATAGTGGTAATGTAAATGATAGTACTGGTAATCAACTAGCTAGTTTCATCTATTACGGAAGTAATAATCTTAATATTAATTATAATAATATTGAGAATGGCAATGTTGCTACTGTTAGTACTGCTGTTAATGATTTCATTAAAGAACTAGAGAAAAATCCTGCTCTTGTAAGTATTCCAAATACTAGTGAAATCTAAGTAATTACTTTGCAAATATATTAAAATATATTATTATATATATAACGTAGTTATATAATAATATATTATTAATATATTTGCACTACAAATTAAAAATCAAAATAATAAAGCTATTATGATTAAAGTAAAACAAAGTAATGCTGTTAGTGCATATAATGTACTCAAGCAAATTAAGACTAAAGAACTTCCTGCTGAAGTAGCTATTGCTATTTGGAAGAATGTAAAAGTGTTGAAACCTATTGCAACTTCTTATGAAGAAGCTATTAAAGATTCTAAAGAGTCTCTTAAAGGTAGTAATGATGAAGAGATGTCTAAACTTCTTGCTGAACTTCAAAAGAAAGAAACTGATGAAGCTGCTGGTAAATATACTTTTACTCGTACTGATAATGAGAATCGTGTTAAAGTAACTGAGTATTATTCTAATGCTCAAAATAAACTTAATGCTTTTATTAAAGAACTCGATAATAAAGAAGTAGAAGTAGAACATACTACTATTAACGAGGATGATTTAATTAAAGCTCTTATTGGTACTGATTTTAATATTGGTGTTATTGAGCTTATTGATTTCTTATTTGAAGATGCTACTAAAGTAGATGATAAAGAAGATAAGTAAAACATTAAACCCGCCCCGTAGAAGATGTAATTGGTAGAACTTCTACTAATCATACCTTTTACGGGGCGGCTTTCATATTAATAATTCAAATAGTACTGATATGGCTTCTATTGCTCAACTTACTAGTGAAATTTTACATGGTGTAGGTCAGCCTAATAATCATACTTTACGTGAAAGAGTTCGTAATGCTATAATTCATACTCGTAATGAACTTATACGTAGAAGTTATGAAAACCATGCTTATGTTGATAAGATTCATACTCAACGTTTTAAAGTTTCACTTATTACAGTTAATGATGGTGATGTAGAACTACCTGAAGATTATGAAGGAGTTCCACTTGATAAAATTAAAAGAACTCTAGATAAAGTTCCAAGACCTATTAGACTTACTAATAATCTTCCTTTTGATAGAGTTAGTTCTGTAGGATATAAAACTAATAGAGAGTTTCCTTATATTAAAGAAACTACTGCTAGATTTAAAGGAAGTGTTCCTGGACTTTGTGGTGCTATTAGTTATGACTATATTAATGAATATCTTTATTTATTTCCAGCTAGTAAAGATAGAATTGTTCCAGTAGATACTATTGTTATAGAATCAGCTTTTGAACATCCTAATCAAATTCTAGATATTAATGGAGACCTTACTGTTGAGAATCATCTTTATGATGACAACGAGTGGTTACTTAGTGAAGATATGATTGGTCAAATTAAAGAAATAATATATAAAAGGGAACTATTAAACCAACATCAAGAAACAGATGAAGTTCCTAATGCTATAAAATATAATTAGTGTATGACTGCTGTAAGACTTAATCCAATAAATATGAGTAAGTATCATCAAGATATGAAAGATGCTTTTACTCTAGAACTTGAAAGAGCTAGACTTTCTTATGATGAACTAGCTGGTAACATAGTTGAAAAACGTTCTAAGATTGTTCCTTATGTTGATAGTTTTGCTCTTCCTGTAATTGACTATCCAGAGTTTCAACAGAATAAGTATATAAATGGTCGTCTTGAAAATGCTGCAAAAGGTATGTATGAAGATAAACGTAATGACCTTGAACATAAACATCTATGTTTTAGACTTGTTACTTATGCCGTTGATTTACGAAAGATGAGTGAATTAGAACAAAAGATTAAACTTTATGAGAAATGTATTGCTCTAAATTATGCTGAATATAGAAATATAGTTGGTATATTTTATAATAAAGTTCATGATGTTCTTATTCTTAAAGCTCATGGTTATCGTCTTGAAGGTAAACTAGGTTATGTTTGCATTAATAGAGTTCTTAATACTGGTTGTAAGATTTGTGATTTTGTTGCAACTAATAAATACAAGAAAGAACTTGAAGCTAAAGGCATTAGAATTTGGAATAAAGAAGAAGCTGAATTTGCTAAAGCTAATGACTTAGAATATGATGCCGTTGACCCTAGAATTTATAAAGCTGATGAAAGTTGGTATGAACTTGCTCTTTGTAATTGTACTCTTCATAGAGCTTATGGTTATAAATTAAGCATGATTGATTATCGTTCTGTAAAAGTCAGACAATATAATAATGAAGGTTTAATTAAACTTACTGGTGGTGATAAAGAAAAAATATGTCATTTACCTGTGTCTCTAAAGATTAAACTAACTCTGTGTTTACAAGTAGATAAATTAATGTATACTAAATTTGTTAGAAATGAAAATCAAACAAAATGTGGATTTGAAACGCATCATTGGTAAAGTTGATAATGACTTTAATCTTAGTGAAAGTGATTGGATTCCTCGTGCTGCTGCTTGGATAATTGATGCTCTTAGTCAAATGAAATGTCTTCCTATGGCTAAGAAAACTAGAAGACTTCAAATAGTTAATCGTATAGGTATATTTCCTTGTCAGTTAAATGCTACTGATATTAAAGTATTTGATGATTATGGTTGTGAAATAAAACAACTTGAATCTAATAATAGTTGTTGTAATTCAGGATTTGGTTCTAAAACTAATGTAGAACCTAGTCCTGAAATTGCTATTATAGATGATACCAATAAAACTGGTCGTAATTTTATGAGAGTTGCAACTATTAGAAGAGCTGATGATAGTCGAAACTTTGTAATAACTAATAATGGTCATATTGAACTTAACTTTGATACTGATTGGATAAATGTTCAAAGTTTTGAACCTATGACATATTATGATGATTATTATGATTGTGAAGTTCCAATGGTTTATGATAATGGTATTCTATTAGAAGCTATAAGTTTTTATATTCTATATAAATATCTTAGTCGTGGTAGTCATCATCCAGTATATGATTTAAAGAGTAATAGTCCTGTTACTAATCCTTATATTCAATGGAAAGAATTAAAGAGTAAAGCTATTGCTTCTGTTCGTAATGATTTATATAATGCTGATGGTTGGAGAAACTTCTTCTACAACTCAACATTTGACCCAAGAAGATAACAATTATGAATATAGTAAAAGAACTCAATTTGAATAAAACTCCAAACGTTGTTCCTAATGGAAGTTTGGTGTTTGCTAAGAACATTAAAGTTAGTCCTGATAATTCGTATATTACGAATGAAGAAGGATTAACTTATGCTTTTAGTACTCCAGTTGAAGGTAAGATAGTAGGTATAATTCCTTGTATGAAAGAAATTGTAATACTTAGTTACCTTGAAGCTGATACCGGTGAACATAGTTCTCATATTTATCGTTGTATGGAAAATGAAGTTACTGGTCTTCTAGACTTAAATGAAGTAGGTAATGCTTGGACTTATAGTGGTGGTAAGATTGTAGGTACTTATACTTATAATGTAAATGGCGAACTTATTATAGCTATTGGAGAATATGATATTGTTAAAGTTGAAGAAGTTGCTGGTAGAGATGACGATGTTATTAATCCTGGTGATGAAGATGATAATGACAATAAAGTAAACGCTCAAAAAATAACTAAAGAATATATTCCTTTAAAGACTATAAATCTAAATAGAGCTAATGCTAGTGATAATCCTGAAGTATATTCAGTTTGTGCTAACATTCCAATAGCTAATGTAAGTCTTGAAGAAAGAGTTCCTGGTAATAGTATGCCTAATGGTATATATCAATTTTTTATCCGTTATGAAATAGATAAAGATTACTATACTAATTGGATGCCTTTAGGTGGTTCTTATCATGCTCTTAATATAGAGAATAAAACTGTAATTAATCACATATATGATGTTACTGGTGGTTCTAATTTAGCTTTAACTCGTTGTGTAGCTGCATACAATAATGATAATAAAGATTGTAATTATAATTTTAAGTTTCGTATAAAGTTTGATGATACTTATAATTATAAAGCTTATCAAATAGGTTATATACTCAAACATGAAGAAGCTGCTTTAGCTCGCATTTGGCGTAAGTTTAATACTGATGTTCGTGATTTCATTTTTGATGCTGGTAATTTTGAAGAAACAACAATAGATGAATTAACTGCTAATAGTTTTAATTTATTTAATGTTGCTTCTCTTTGTAATTATGAGAATCGTCTTTATATTGCAAACTATGATGAGAGTGATTATAATGTAGACCTTACGAAATACGCTGAAGGTATTAGAGCAAACATGATTTATGAACCTTGTTCTGATTCAGATACAGTTAAGATTAATACTGTAAATTATGAGACTTATACATTTAGTTGGTCAACTGGTGGTATAAGTGCTGCTATTGTTGAAATTAAAAAACCTTCTAAAGATGTTATTGTAAATGTTAATGGTCAACGTACAACTTATCATGCTGTAATTAATGCTAGAGACTATAATGAACTTAAAAGATATGTATGTTGGGTAACAACTGAAAGTGAGAATATTGCTGATTTTGATAATTGTGCTTTTGGCGGTTATAGTGGTAATCATATAATTCCATGTACCAATGTAGCTTTCGGTATTTATGGTGGAGACAATCCAACATTTGATATTATTACTGTTCCAGTTAAAGGTTATTCTGATAGACTATATAGCAATTTAGGTCAAGGTGGTGGAACAAGTCATAAACATACTGGTCTTAAACTCGCAAAAGATGCTAGAGGTTTTTTACTTCATAGTTATACTTCTGTATGTTCATATCGTCCTAATAGATTTAGAATGAGTAAAGGTACAAATACTAGAACTTATTCAAATACTATTATGGTAGATAATGCTGTTAGAACTTTAATGCCTAATAGTGTATATAACTTCTTTATTCATTATGTTCGTAAAGATGGTAGTTATACTAACGGTTATCAACTAAAGAATGATGTTCGTCCTGATGCTATTCTTAACTCTGTATCAATGACAGGTAGTAGCTCTGTAGATGTTCAATTGAGTAAACTAACTACGTTAAGTGAAAGAACTAGTAGTGTTTCTTCTGGTAAAGATAGAGATTTTACTAATTTACTTTCTATTGATGCTCTTAAAGATAAATATGTTTATGAAGTTGTTAGTACTGCTGTTTCTCCTAGTTATTCTGATACTTTAAGAGGTACTAGTTTTGGTTATTATAAGAATTATAATGGAGACCTTTTATTTAAAACTGGTTCTACTCATAATTTTAATAATACTAACGATAACGTACTTTATAGAATTAAAGTTGGTTTTACTAATATAAAAATACCTGATGGTTATATAGGTTTCTTCTTTAGTTATGAAAAGCCAGAAACTACAAATAGTTATCAAGCTTATTGTATTAAGAAAACAAACAATGGTGCATTATTTAAAGCTAGTGAAGTAGAAACAGGTAAGATTAACTATAATGGTTCTATTTATATTCCTGAATATAAAATAACTAGTAATGGTTTTGAACTTCCTACTACAAATCCTGCTTATATAAATAACGCTGGTATTGTAGCTAGCAATGCAGTAGATGATGATGATTTAACTAATACTGTAAATACTGCCGGTTCTGATGGTGGCATAGTTCTTTCTCTTAAAGACGATAAAGGTAAAGTAATTCCTGAAATAGGAGAAGTAGGAAATGTTATGATATTCAATCGTAACATATATTGTAAGAAAGATAAACAACTTATTAGTTTTGGTCCTATATGTTTTAAACATTCAGATATTGAAACTTATAGTTATGCTGATGTTAAAGACGATACTAAGTTCCCTAATAATTATGTTAATGATTATAATTTTAATTATCCTGCTTTTTATGTTAATGATAAAACTTTAGTATATGACCGTAAGGTATATATATCCGATACTGGTAAAGTATATGATATATCTGAAAGAAACGCTATTGCTAAAGATTGGACATCGTTTACTAAAGCTTATGCTAGAATTGTTAATTATAGTAAGTTTAGTAGAGTTAATACAAATGCTATTTCAATAAAGAAAGAACCTGAGTATTTAGTAGGTGTTTTAGGTAGTGAAGAAGGTGGTACTGCTAGTCATCAACGTAGTGCAAATATTATTGTCAAACCATTAAATGCTACAGACCTTATAGAATTAAAAGATACGTATATAGAAAGTAATTATAAACTTTATACTAATTATAAAGATAATCTTAATTATGATTCTTATAAACGTGCTACTATTCGTCGTAGTGATGTAATTGGTGATGAAAGTCTTGCTAACTCATGGAGACATTTCAGAGCAAACAACTATAAAGTGCTTTCCAAGAACAAAGGCAACATTACAAATATCGTTGGCGTAGGCACTGCATTTTTCGTTCACACGGAGCATTCTTTATTTTACCTTAATAGAGATAACCTCCTCAAGACATCGGGCGATACAGCGCAATTAAAAATGCCAGATTTATTTGAAGTAGAACCTATTGAACTATTTACTAGTAATCATGGTTATGGTGGACTTCAACATCCTCAAGCCTGGACTGTTAATAGTAATGGTTATTGGTTTGTAGATGCAGACAATAAACGAATATATAACTTTGATAATAATCATCTTACTGATTTAACTAGTGATATTCTTAATTGGATGAACAATGTTCAAATAGCCGATGCTCACATGGTTACAGATTTTGCTAATGCTCGTGTAATTATGTGTCTTGCTTATTATAGTGAAGATGTTGGAGATAGAGAACATAATCAGCCTGCTTATATTACTTTATCATTTAATATGATTAGTAAGAAGTTTGTTAGTCTTCATGATTATAAATTTAACTTAGGTGTAAATACTAAAAATCATTGTTATTTTTATTATGCTGTAACAACTAGTTCTTTCCTTTATTGTTTCCATAAAAATACTCCTTTAGGATTCTATGGTAAAACTGGAGATTATGCTGGACTTGATGACCATGCTTATGGCTTCCCAGCTATGAGTACAAATCTCACTATAAAAAAGGAAGATGGTACTGAAGAAACTAGAACTGTTCATCCTGCTATATTTGATGTTATCGTAAATGAAAATTATAATATTCCTAAATGTATTAATTCTATTAGTTATATACTTAATAAAGAGTATGCTTACTTTAGTAATCAAGTTACTAGAATGGCTGAACCACTTATGGACAATGGAACTTATGGTGATATAGAACATTATAGTGGTGATAGACTTCGTATTTATACTGATAGTAATGATACAGGTGACTTAGATATTTCAGGACATAAAATGATTAATGACGATACTGTAACTAGAGATAAAACTCCAGATTACAAAGTTCCTTATTATGATAAAGGTATTTGGAACTTTAATTATATAAGGAATTATATTAGTAGTAAACTTACTAAAGAAGAGATATGTAAACGTTATAACTTGGATATTAATAATCTTACTCCTACACAAGAATTTAAGATTCAAACTATGCTTAATAATCCAAGTGATGAACGTAATCTAATTTATGGTCGTTATTTCGTTGTTAGATTTATATTTAGAAATATAGATAATGTTCCTTTTAGATTTGAGGATTTAAATATTAATTATTCAAAGTATTAAATTATGACTGGAAAAATTAAAAGAAGAAGTCTTCGTTGTGGTGGTAGACCTAAAGCTGACTTCGGTAGTATTTTTAATACATTTATTGCTCCTGCTTTAGGTGTCGCTGGTTCTGTAGCAGATTCTGCTATAAGTAAAACCCAAGTTTCAAAGAGCAATACTAAACCGGCTGTTAAAGAGACTAACACAGAAGTTACTAATAATAATACTTCTGTTGAGAATCTTCCTACTATTCAAGTTCCTACTAAAGAACCAATTAGTGGACTTGTTACTAGTAATACTGTTATTCCTCCTGACCCAACTAAAACTCCTACTATGAGACTAGGTGGTAGAAAGAAGTGTTGGATTGGTGCAGCTATTATGGGTGCTACTAGTATAGCAGGTTCTTTATTTGGTGCTGCTGCTCAAAAAAGAGAAATGCGTCGTCAAAAGAGTATTCAAGATTGGCAGAATACAACTCAAGAAGCTGCTAATATGACTACTGCTCTTAATAATAGTCAAGATTATCAAGAAGATTATCTTAGACAATTTAGAACTGCTGCTAGACTTGGTAAAACATTAGGAGCTAAAGGTATTTATATTACTGATGGTGGAGATGCTACTAAGATAGGAAACAACACATATCTTCTACGGGGCGGCTCTCATGAAGATATAAATGAGACTGGTCAAACAGGTATAGGTATAAATGTTGGTGGTAATGAAGTTGAAGCCGAAGGTGGTGAAGTTGCTCAGAAGAAGAATGGTGCTCTAAGAATCTTTAGTGCTCAACCTATTCTTAGTAATGGTATGAGTCCTGCTCAAGCTATTCTTAGAGGCTATAATAAAGATTCTGTATTTAGTCAACAACAAGCTTTTAAGAAAAGAAATGGTCTTAAAGATGATGGTAGTAAAGCTGCTTTTGGTAATCTTATTACTATGCCATTTGCTGGTATTGCTAAAAACGTTGTAGATTATTTTACTAATAGCGGTAGATATGCTCCTAAACGTGTAAAAGTTAGTAATAAAACTGTTAATAAAAAACCAATAAGAAATGGTCAAGTTGGTAACTTTAGAGTTGTTAACGGAAAACGTATTCCTAATGAAAAACCTCTTCGTCGAGTTTATCCTGAATTTGATATTATTAGTATGGGAAGAGGTCTTCCTATAAAAAGAAGTTTAAAAAATACTGTAGGATTTGTTTCAAAACCTAATACTTTTACTAGAGGTATTGGTAATCGTGAAGGTATTAAAGATTTGGTAGAAAGTAAAGTCGTTCGTGGTAATCCTGTTGGTACAGAAATGACAGCTAAAGCTTATACTAAAGCTACTAAATCTAATAGAAATAATTTTAATGATATTATGAATGGTACTGGAAGAGAAGGTATTAGTCATAGATATTATAACAGAAGTTTATCTAAAGAAGATTTTGATGCTATACAAGAATCATATAATAAAATAAATGCTTCTTTTAAAGCTAGACATCCTAAAGCCAGTGGTAAAATAAGATTTGCTATAGGTGATGATGTATACGACCCTTTAGGACATTATAAAAATTACGATGATTATTTAGCTCAAATAGCTAGTGATAGAAAAACTTTAAGAAATGCTACGACAATAAATCCAGACAATGGAGAACCTATTGCATATTTTTATAATGATGGCAGAAATCCATTAACTCAAGGGCATAAATATGCTGCTAGTAAATGGGGAGTTCGTATTAGTAATCCTCAAGATTATAATATGAAAATATTTAATGGTCATGAGCACTATAGTAATAGTAAAACTATTCCATTTGATTCTCCAAATGTTGAAGTATTTAGAAGTACTCCTTTAGGTACAATTCGTTATCCTAAATGGATGCTTAGAAGAGGTTGGTATAGAAACGGTGGTTTAACTTCTAAAGATAGAGGTTCTTCTAAACATCCTTATCCTTCTGTATCATCTAAAGATTTTGCAGGTGGTGGTAGAAGTTATCCTATTCCAACTAAAGCTGATGCTGTTGATGCTTTAAGACTTGCTGGTCTTCATGGAAGAAGTGATGTTAGAAGTAAAGTATTTAATAAATATCCTAGTCTTAGAAAGAAGAGTTTGTTAGGTAGTTCTAACCGCCCCGTAAAAGGTATGAGACCTAAAGCTGCTATTGGTATCTATACTCCTTTTAATAAACGTTATACTTCTATTTATGATGCTCCAGATTATGATTCTGATTATAATGGTGGTAATGTTTTAGGTAATGGTGAAGTAACAGTTACAGCTAAGAGAATTAAGCCTATTTTTATGAAACCAAATAATGATGCAATGAATCTTATTAAAGTTCCTAAAGAAGAAGTTCCTTACATACCTCAGAAACATAATCGTAGTCGTACTATATTTAGCGGTGGAGATTATTTAGGATTAGCTATTGATACTCTTGCTCCATTGAGTACAGGTTTAGTAAATTATAATACTGCTGGTAAATATACTCTTCCTGATAGAGCTCCTATCATTCAAGCTAGTAAATTACCTACAACTTATAATGTTAATCCTGAAATAGAGGAAGTTAAACGTTATAGAGATAGACTTACTGGACAAACTTTTAATAATACTTCAAGTTCTGTAGCTGCTCTTAATAGAAGTGGTGCTATTAATCTTGATGCTCTTTCTAATCTTAGTAAACTTTGGGCTACTAAAGAGAATGAGGAGAACAAGATGCTTACAGAAGATGCTAAGAATCAACAAACTGTTGCAGCACAAAACGTACAGAATGAACTTGCTCGTCAAAGTGAAATTGCTAGAATTAAGAATGAAGTTACTCAAGCTAAGGGTGATGCTCTTAATGTTGGTCTTAGTGGATTGTCTCAAGCTTGGACTAATTTCTGGACTGCTGGTAGAACTGCTTATGAAGATGACCAATCTAGACGTGCAATGATTGCTTCTAGTAAAGAAGCCACTCCTACTAGACTTTCTGAAATGGATTTTGATTTATCTCCTGACATTTTAGCTAGTCTTTATAGAACAGCTAAAGATGATAGAACTAGACGTTTCTATTTGTCTAGATTGTCTCCTAAACAAAGACTAAAATACGGTATAAATTAATATTATATAAATACTTCTGATAGTACTATTACTATCAGAAGTTTTACTATTTTTGCAATCAGTAATTAAATAATAATATTATGGCTTATAAAAACAATCAAAGTGGTATTACTATTGGAGGTTATGTTCCTCAACGTGTACCAGTTCGTTCAAATCTTGAAGCTCTTAGTCAAGCATTAAATAAAATTGATGAGCGTTCTGATAAAGCAATTCAACAAAAATCTGCTATTACGAATGCTATTGGTCAATTAAAACTTAATGCTGCTGAAGATAAATGGAAATACGATTATGCTAAACGTATTGAACAAAAGATTAATGATGCTGCTCAATATGGTGATTACAGTAGAGCATTAGATGTTGCTACTGAACTTGCTGGAAGTGCTACTTCTTCTCCTGAAGTTATGGGTCGTATTCGAGCTAATGAACAATACGAAAAAGCAAAACAAGCTGTTGATAATAATAATAGTATTAGTTCACTTACTAAGCAAGCTTGGACATTATCTAATAAATATCATTATGAAGATACTTATGATGATAAAGGAAATATAGTTGGAGGTACTGAATGGAAATCTAGTTGGACACCAGTAGAAGAAGTAGACAATCTTGCTATGATGAAAAATGCTGTATCTATGATTGGTATAAGTAGTACAGAAAGTTCTAAAACTACAGGAGATTCTACTAAAACTTCTAAGGGTACAGGTAGTGGTTTTCAAAGAGTTAGAGGTTCTAGTAGAACAGCTCTTACTTATAAACAAGTTAAAACTCAACTTACTGATGTTATTAAGAATGACCCTAAGTGGAAAGCTAGTCTTGAACAAGAATATATGGTTAATGATATTCTTCTTAAAGATGTAAATAAACAAATAGCTGAAACTACTGATGCTAACGAATTAGCTAGACTTGAAAGTAAGAAAGCAGAATACATGTCTAATATTACTAATGATAGAGGTATTGTAACTGGAGATTATGTAGATGTTTTATTTAAGAAATATCCTAATCTTATTAAGAACTTTACATTTAGTAGAATTGGTAATACTAAAGTTGATACAACTTCTAAAGACGACTACGTTCCTCCTACAGGTAATGGTAATGGTGCTGGTGGTAATCCTTATCTTACTGGTTATAATGATGATGATAATGTGAAAGGTAAACCTGGTCAAAACGATTAAACATATAAAATTATGGCTCTTTTTGAATTTGAAACTTATAATAAATTTCTTAATAATAATGATTATAATGGAGCTGCTAATTACGCTTCTAAATCATATTTTAAAGATAAGAAACAACAAGCTAGAATGCTTGATAATATTAAAATTCTTCGCAATAAAGGAAGAATTTATAATGGTATGATGAATAATGCTAATGAAGACCAGAAGCAAGCTTTAGCTTTTAAGACTGCTATGGATGCTGGTACTCCATTAGATTTAAAGAATAGATATTATAAACGTTATGTTGATGCTGTTAATAATTTATTCGGAACTGATGCCACTAGCATTGCTGTAGAATTTGATAGTGCTAAAACTAAACGTTATGCTCGTATTCCTGGTGTATCTGATGTTATGGATTTAGTTGGAATTGGTGGTAATATTGATTGGTTAGCTAAAGATGAAGATTATGGCTTTGATGGTTTTCAACAATTCCTTTCTAATATGGGATATTCAGATGATGCTAAAGGTAAAGCTGCTTTTAACAAGTTAGGATTTAAACAAGAAACTATTAATGGTAAGACTAGACTTATTATAAGTAAAGATAATCCTAATTTTTATAAAGCTATGATGGCTCTTCATAATGTAGATACTAATCATGTTCCTGGTAGCGGAAATAAAGCTATTCAAGAAGGTGTTAGAGGAGAAAAACGATTTAAGCTTGCAGGTGTTGATAGAAATGGTAAACTTCTTAAACTTCAAAATGGTAATCAAACTTACACAGAATCAGCTTCTGCTGCTTGGGGAGAAAATAATAAAATCTCTAAAGGTATTAGTCAAACTTTTGGTGTTATGGACCAAGATTTGACTATAAATGAACGAGGTATTTCTGATGATAATTTTGTAAATCCTGATTTTGCTTATAATAGTACTATATTCGAAAACGAAGCTATTGCTAATCAAGAGAATTTACAAAAAAATAAAAGTAGGATTCGTGACCAATTTGGAGCTTTAGATGATGTAATACAATCAACTAAAAATATAAACAACGAACTTACAGCTAAAGAAAAAGAACGTACAAAAGATTTTGTAATGTCTACTACTGTAAGTGGTAGTTTAGGTGCTGGTATGGCTAAACTTGAATCTGATTTTAGCAGAGGTTTAGTTGATGCTCAATCTTATAATATTTATAAAAAAGAAATTGAAGAGCATTATGAAAATCTTCTTAGTGGTGCAGATTTAACTCAGTATAATGTTTATGCTGCAAACGGCGATGATACTACAGTTATGACTCAGTATAATACTGAAGATAGAAATAAACTTAATGATATTATCGCTAATGCTATAGGTAGTAATAGATTAAGATTTAGTGCTGCTATTATGGGTAATAAAAGTGGTACTATGATTACTATTTTACCTAAAGAAGATAACGATGGTAAGCCTATTACTAAAAAAGCTAGCATATTTGTAGAAGATTTGTTTAAAGGTTCTGTTGAAGAAAGTCTTAATCGTGATACTAAAATGCGTGCTCTTAAAGAACTTAACGGAATGGAATATTATGGCTATAGATATACTATTCCTGCTTTAGGAGATAGTGAAGGTGGAGAACTTGGTATTGATGTCGGAGCTAATGAAGCTTATCTTCTTCATAAAAATGGTACTAAAAGTTTTATTAGTAAAGCTAAAGCTCAAGATATGATTAATCGTGCTGAGATACTTAGCGATTTTATTGATTCTGCAAATCAAACATTTTTTGATGAAGATGGTAATTTTGTAAGAAATAAAAATATTGTCAATGAAGTTAGTAATTGGGCTAATGCTGCTACATTAGAACTTTATAATGCTACAGCTGAAAGAGCAAAATTACTTAGTAATCAAGGTTTAGATAATAGTCTTGAACTTGATTATTTAAGAAATAAACATACTCTTATTAGAAATTATATTCTTGACTCTATTGGTTATTTTGATAATAATAATTAATATACAACAATATGGATACTACTCAAATTACATCTAAAGGTGGTTATGAAGAACTTAATCCTCTTTGGTCTAAGTCTAAGAAAAATAACCAGCCTAAGACTATACTTACAACTAATCCTCAAAAGGGAGGATTAGTTGATTCTTTTTATAATGCAAATCCTGATAATTTTGTTTTTGATAATGCTAATAAATATATCAATTATGGCATTACTCCAAACAAAGTTGCTCCTAATCTTGATAAAGAACTTGCTGAAGCACAATCAAACTTTGCTAAAACATTTAATTCTTTAGGTCAAGCTCTTGTTAGTGAAACGATTCTTGGTACAATTAAAGCTGTACCTGATTTGTTTGATGCTATTACTAATGGTATATTTCAATCTGATGGAGACTATCAAAATCCTATTAGTAATAAACTTCAAGAATGGCAAGATTACTTTAGAAATGAAGTTGCTCCAATATATAGTGACCCAGATCGTAATGATATTTATAATGGAGGTCTTACAAATTGGGGATGGTGGACTAGTAATGCACCTAGTGTAATGTCTAGTTTAACATTACTTCTTCCTAGTACTGGTATTGTTAAAGGTATTGGTTATCTTGGTAAACTTGCAAAGACTTCTAAGTTAGCTAGTATGACTAGAAATGGTATTAAAAGTATTGCTGGTATAGATAGAGCTATAAATTCTAATAGAGAACTTAATGCTTTGCAAAAAGGTATCAATAAGATTATTGGTAGTAATGATATTGTTGTTGGTTCTGATGTAGAAAGTGCTGCTAGTAGATTTGCTAGTATTGGAGGAAATGCTCTTTTACAACGTACTATGGAGAATTATCAAGAAGCTCAAGGTGTGTATAAAGATATGTACAATGAAGCTTATGATAATCTTAATAAAATGAATGCTCAACAATATCAAGCTTTTATTAATAAGAATCCTGAACTACTTCAAGATACTGATACTAATGATAAAGAAGCTGTTGCAAGACGTATTGCTAAGAAGTCTGCTGATACAGATTTCCTTATGAACTATAGTAATATTGTATTTGATGTTATTCAAATGTATGGTCTTCGTAATATGTGGAAAGGTATTAGAAATTCTGATGCTGGTAGTGCCGCTGTAAGTAGAGCTGCAAGATTAGAAAAACTTAAAGTTGGTAAAACTGCTGAAGAGTTTGAAAAATACTATGCTAATATAGGTAAGATGAAGAAAGCTGGTTGGTGGATTAAAGACCACGCTAAAGCCGAGAAACTTGTAATAGCTGGAGAACTTAGTGAAGGTATTGAAGAAAGTGTCAACTATATATCTCAAATGGATGGTATGAATGTTGGCAAACTTCTTCTTAATGAACAAGATGCTGACCATTCTCCTTTTGATAATCGTCTTCAAAAGTATCTTAAAAGTGGAGGACTTGCTGATTCTGCTTTTTGGGGTGTATTAGGTGGTGTTGTATTTCATCATTTAGGTAGTGGTTTTGGACGTATTAGACAAACATTTGAAGATAAAGCTAATAAAAAAGAAGATAAAACTACTGGTGAACAAGGTAAGTCTTCACCTTTTAGTATTAGTGAATTAGGTGAAACTAAGTCTCGTAAAGCTGATATTGCTCATTGGGGAAAAGATACTAATCTTTATATTGAAAGGATGAATAAAATCAATGATGGAAAGAATCCTTTTGATAATGATAAAAATTTTACTAGTCCTGAAGAAAGTCAAGCTGCTAAAGAAGCTGCTGAAAATGATTTTATTACTAGATTAGCTTTACGTGCTGGTCATCATGGTAATCTTGATTACTTAAAATCATTCTTGCAAAGTAATGAAGTTCGTAGAGCTATGGTAGATAAAGGTGTAGTAAATGAAGCTGAATCTAAACAAATTCAAGCTAATAATGTTGCTAAAGTTGATGCTGTTATTGACGCATACACTAAAGAACTTTCAGGTCTTATAGGTATTGTTCAAAATAGAAATCATAATAAAAAAGAACCAGACCGTGTTCCTATCGAATATCTTCAAGAAATAGCTAGTGCTAATGTTGTTTATAATCAAAAGATAGCAAATACTAAAAATAAAGAACAAGTTGCAGACAATCTTATAAATACAGTTCTTAATGAAGATAACATTAGAAAAGTTATTGGTCAAAATTTTACTGGTGAACAAGTAAAAGGTGCTGTTCGCCATGCTCTTATAACTAATATGATTAGTGATTTGTACGCTAGAAAGAAAGACCTTATAGCTAAGAATCGTAAGACTATTAGCGATAAAGTAGCTATTGACAATATTAATCGTACTATCAATGAGTATAGTGATATGCTTTCTAATGATGAACTTCGTCTTACAACTGCTGTTATGCTTGCTAGTGAAAGAGATGACCAAGGTAATCTTGGACGTAATAGTCAAGACCCTTTAGCTAAAGCTTATGATGACTTATTTAGTGGTGTTGATGAGAAAGGTGTTCAACTTACAGACGAAACTATTGTTCGTAATTTTGAAAGATTTGCTAAAGAAAATGGTCTTTCTAAAAGACTTGCTGAATTTGATAGTTCTAGTAATGTACTTAATCAAATTCAAACTGCCAATAATAATATAACTAGAATTAATAATCTTGTTAAAGAAGCAGATAAAGAAAAGAATAGTACTGGTGTTAAACTTTCTGACCTTATTCTTAAACAAGCTGAACTTGAACTCTCTCGTAGATATGACCAAGCTCAAGTTGTTAATAACGAAACAGACCTTGCTGCTGAACTTAGTTATAAACAAAACACTATGAATGAAGCTCGTAAGAAAGTTATTGACACTAGTTATAAGTATATTGATGATTTAGCTGATAAATATAAAGATGAGGAAAATGGTAATATTCGTGCAGCTGTAGACGCTTATTTTAATGATGAACAAGATAATTTTGATGATGCCACTTTTTTCATGACTAATAAAGAAAGAGAAGCTTTTAAAGAAAGTCTTGATGCTCTTCATTTAAGTAGCGGTCTTAATTATAGATTAGCTAATACAATTCAAGATAGCTTAATTCTTAGAACTAAGATTAAAGCTGCTAGAAATAAAGCTAATGATGGAGAAGAAGAACCTGAAAATACTACAAGTAGTAGTACTACTACAAATGGTAATGCTCCAGCTCCTGCTCCTAGTCCTGCTCCTACACCTCAAGGTGAATCAACACAGTCAGGCACGCAAAATAATGCGCCACAATCGTCTCAACCTGCCCCGACGAATAATCAATCAGCAGCACAACCTGAAGGCTCTCAAGCGCAAGGAAACACGCAACAGAGCAATTCTCAAAAGCAAAAGACTAAGCCAAAGTTCGATGCAAGCAAATCGCAAAATTTGTCGTTTGATGATGATGGAAACGTTACTGGCATAACTAGTACAGACAATGGTCGTTTTACCCTTGTACCTGGAGAAAATAACCAATATGAAGTTATGCCTAATGATGGTAGACACGCTTGGCATGATGATAATCTTTTTGAGAATACAGAGCTTGCTAATGAAGATAATATTGAACTTGTTCATAATCCTTACATTACTGTTGATAATAACGGTAATATTATTGATTTTGAAAAAGGTTTATTAGGTACAGAAGCTGATGTAGCAGCTTATGAAAAAGCTTTAGATGAACAAGCTAAACAAGAAGAAGAAAGTACAGAAGAAGAGGATAGTAGTACAACTACCACATCTTCTACGGGGGGACTTGAGGAAACAATAACTACTCCTCCTGCTAGTGTTGAGGAAAATAATGAAGAAGCAACTACTCCTACTACTGAGACTAAGAAAACTATTGCTAATCTTGATATGGACGAAAGAACAGATTTAAATATGGAACTTAGTCGTAATATCATGGGTGCTTTAATGGATGATAATGCCGATGTAGAAGAAGTAATTAGTAAACAAAAAGATTCTCTTATTTCTCAAGGATTTGATAGTGACGAAGTTAATAAATATGTAGACGATTATGCAAATGAAGCTAAAGCTATGTTTGGTTCTTCTGTTGCAGATTTATATCTTCAAACTGTTGCTGTAGAAACTCAAAAGCTTGATAATCTTACTAAAGATTTTACTAAAGCCGCTGATGAGTTTCTTAATCGTTATGCTAAGAATACAAAGATGGTTCAGCGTAATGGAAAATACTATGGTAGACTTGAAGATATACTTAGATATATAGAACAAGAATCTAAATATACTGGTGCTCCTGAAATATTTTATAATACTCTTAAAGATTATCTTACTAGTGAAGCTGCTAAAGATAAATTTGTTTTAACTGATGTTGAAGAAATAGATAAAGCTGATTTCTTACGTAACGTACATAAAAGTAGTTATGTTCGTAGTGTAGAACTTGGTGCTCAAAGTCTTATTACTACAGTTAAACTTGACTTATCTGAAGTAACTGATGAAGATGGTATTAAAGCTGCTCAACAAGAACTTAAATTAGTTAATTCTAATGATGCTCTTGAAACTGAAATTAGTAAAAAGAATAATACTAATACTACTATTCTTCTTTATAAACATAATGGTGTTACTATAGGTTGGCAAGCTTTAGCTAGTATTGATAGAGGTACAGGTCTTTATGTTAGACCTGCTGATGATTGGATGCACACTATTGCTGGAGACAATAATACTCCTGATGGTCCAGTTAAAGAATTTATTAAAGATATTCTCAGTAGAAATACTATTGATGGAATAGATTATTCTACTCTTGATGATATTATTTATAGAGCAGCTTTTGATAAATTATCTAAAGATGAATATAAACAATTAGTTGCTGCTTTTGCTTCTCATAAAGGAATACAATATGCAGTTAATAATCATTATGTTAGAAATGCTGATAATCCTAATTATGAGAAACTTCTTAATGGTCTTGCTAAACTTTGGAGATATTGTTATCAAGTAAAACCTACAAATGATGTAGCTGTTGGAGAATATAATGATATTCTTATTGACAGTATTGATACATATTATGACAAACTTAGAGAAGAAATTAATATTGCTACAAATGTAGCAAATGGAATTTATACTCCTAGAGTTAATGTTCTCTCTAAAGGTGAAGTAATTCGTGCTCATAATAAAGAACTTACTCCTGATGGAAAAACTAGACCTTCTAAAGATGTAGCTCGTCCAGTAAAAGAAGTTCTTAGTAATAGTAGTGAAGCTTATATAGGTGCTACTTCTAACGGTTATGTAGCTGTTTCAGGATTAGGTACTCAAAAGTATACAGGTTATAATAGTGCTAGCGGACAAACATTCTTAGCTCTTCCTAATACTAATGGTACTATAGATTATGTTGCAGCATTTCCTAGAGTTTATATAGGAGATACTTATTATCGTAATGGAGAAAAAGTTAATGCTCCTGAAAATAGAATACTTAATTCTTTAGTAAATTCTGTTACTGCTCAATTAGAAGATAGACTTGCTAATGTTAAGTCTCTTGATGATTGGAATGAAGTTAAAGAATTTATTAATGATATATTTAATTTTAGACGTAATGCTATCTTGTCTTTAGGTAATTCTATTGTTATTCAAAATAATGGTAATTTAGTTCTTAAAGCTAATGGTAACGAATATACATTCTTTGCTCGTAGTGCTAAAGACCCTAATGCTGCACCAAATGTAATTAAACGTAAAGATGGAAAGCTTTATAAGTTTGATGATGTATCTGATTTAATAGAAGATATTAAAGCTAGTGCTAAAATTAATATAAGTTCTAGTCTTCTTAACGGAGATAACAATACTAATCTTCCTACTAAAAACAAGTTTATTAGTAGAGATAAAACAGGTTTTCATATTAATATTCCAGCATATAATGGAAAGAATGCTTTTGACATTAATAATAGTACTTATAGTCAATTCCTTATTGACAATGACTTAATTCGTGTTGATTTGGAACAAGAAAATAGTTCTAATTATCGAGCTGTTGGCGTTGATAAAATAGGTAGTAATCAAACTCTTCAAATTGATATATTTGATACTTCTGAAAGCCGCCCCGTAGAAGATGTAGTAGAAGAAACTCCTACTGATACTCCACAAACTATTGTACGTAATGCTATAAATAGTATTATTAAAAACGATAGTGTTGCTAATAAAGGTGAAGCTATTGCTGATTATATTCTTAGTGATAAATCTAAAGAGTCTTTCAATAAAATAGTTAAACTTAAAAAATATAATGGAGTAACTGATGCTATATTCCCTGAAAATATTATCTTTGATGATAATAAGATACGAGAATTTAGACAAGCTGATGAAGCAAATAAAAATGCTTTAGCTTACTATGATTCAGAAAATGAAGAAATAGTTGTAGGTAATGATTGGTTAAGTAGAACTGTTGATGCTGATACTGCTGGCGATGATGCAGTTCGTGTTCTTATCCATGAAAAACTACATAGTCAAATTAATAATAGTAGAAATCCTAAGCAATTTAGAGAAAAGCTTAGAACTATATATGATGATTTTGTTAAAGCTATTGATGCTGATTTAGCTAATCTTAATGATAGTACTTTCGATGAGATTAATGCTCGCTTTGATAATAAAGCTGCTAATATAGATGCTCTTCGTAGTTATCTTACTCATATTAAAGAATATCAGTTTGAAAAGTTTAGTACAAGACCAGATACTCAACTTGAAGAGTTCATTGTAGAATCTCTTACTTCTAAAGGTCTTATGGATTATCTTAATTCTGTTAGAGTTGAAGGTGAACATAAAGCTAAAGCTAATACTCTTTGGCAAAAGATTATGGAGTTTATAAGTAGACTATTTGGTATTGAAATTAGAGATGAGTCTCTTAGAGCAAAAGAGTTTAATATTCTTGCTAATAAATTCAAAGAAAATAAAGTTACTCCTAAAACTGAAGTTAAAGAAGAAACTAAATCTCCTGTTGAAGGTACTCTTGAATTTAAAGAAGATGAAACTAAGCCTGAAGAAAAAGTTCCTGAAGAAATTCCTGCTGATGATAATATTTCAAATATTACAGAAGGTAATGATGCAGTTAATGAAGATGACCTTGATGATTTACTTAATATGGGTAGTAGTGTTGATGATAAAACTTTAAGCAATTTTTCTTCGTTATACTCAGCAGTCCGGGCACTTCCAATGGAGGAACAATCTCGTATGCTTGATATGGTTGAGCGTGGAGAATTTTCTATATCTTGTCGATAGATTATTCATAGAATAAATTTTATGGTTCTAGAGGAGAATTTAAAATCCTCTAGAACTTTATTGTTTAATTAAATAATATAATTATGGCTAATTGTCCTATTACACCTAAAGATTTTTTAGGTACTGAGACTGGAACCCGTCTCAAAGAACTTTGTGGTAATGATGTAGTTAAGTTTAACGCTATAACTGCATTAGTTTATAATCCTGAATCCAAGACTGGATTTACTAAAGATTTTGATGATTATCGTTTGAGTAACGATGCTGCTCAAGAAGCTTTTGAATTTTATAATTCAAGGCATTTTAGTGTTGGTGCTCAAACTACTAAATCTAAGTTTAATGATATTGTTACTAGATTTGGTTATACTAGTACTACAGCTAAAGTTATGGCAAATAGAGTTATAGGTAATAATATACTTACTTTCTTTGCTAACGATGTAGTTAAAGGTAAATTTGATAAAGACCGTAATAATGCTAATTTTTATGCTAATAGAGTTGTATCTTTTGGTGCAGTTCAAATAGCTAAAAAGTACTTTGAAAATAAAGGTCAGAAGTTTACTAATAAAGAAATACTTGGTTTAGTTAATCAAATTCTTGGATTTACTAGTGATGGTAATTTTGAAAAAATAGATGATGTTTTTGCTAATGCTAGTAAAGAAGATAAAAACTTTTATGCTATGGTTAAAGAAATGATTCTTAATAAAGTTTCTTTCTTTAATTCTATTTATGCTGGTGATAGTCGTCTAGGTATGCTTCGTTTTAAGTCTGATGAAGCTATTGATGAGAAGGTAGATTTAGATAGTGAAATGGAATCTATTCTTAATGGAAATGAAAATGATGAACTTGCTGATTTTAATAAAGAATTTGATGTAGATGGTACTACTGCTAGATGGGATGATAATAGTGGGATGGGAAGTAATTTTATGAAAGGTATTGATGAAGATATTCGTATGATACTTTTCACTATTCCTAAGCTTAATGATATTAATAAAGTTGATGGTAAATATAATTATGATAGAAGCAATGAACTTGGTACTATTGATTTTATTGATGGTAAGAAAGTAACAGCTGCTATTATATCTAAGATAAGTAGAGATAATATTACTAGTTTTATTAATAGTATTAAGACTATTGCTGAACAGAATAAAGAGATGTCTGGTCTTATTAAACTTTATGAAGATTTAAAAACTAATAGAGATTTTGCTATTAGATTTAGAAGTCAGTTTGTAAAAACTATTATGCCTAAGACTGAAACTAGAACTGAATCTGATGGTACAGTTAGAGCTGTACTTTCTAATAAAGAATCTAATAGAAGACAGTCTCTTATATTTAGTTTTCAAAATAATGTAAAGCATACTACACTTAATGTTGACCCAAATGCTATTGAAGTATTTCGTTCTGCTGTAGAAAGTGCTAAAAGAAGATATAAACTTTCTACTAAAAATGAGATTAGACGTAATGCTGCATTCGCTGATATTGTTGCTAATTTGACTAAAGCTCTTAAAGCTTATTATCCTGATATGGATGTTAATGCTGTAAGAAATTATCTTATTGGTAATAAAACTAATGGTCGTGTTGATATTGATATTAACACTAGTAATCTTCTTGCTCATTTAAAAAATATTAGTGACGCTTCTACTAAAGCAAATGATAATCTTCGTGAAGAACAAGAGCATAAAAGAGAATGGAATAGAGAAGAACATGATGATAATGAAACTTACGTCCCATTACATACTGAAATTATTCCTGCTACTGCTGTAGCTGCTGCTAATAGTTTTGCTACGGATATAGAAGCTTATTCTACTGTTGCTCTTCAGTTTAATTCTAAGAATGTTCTTGGTAATCAAAGTTCTGATATTATTAATAGTTCTATGATTACTTATCTTATGAATGCTATTAATGGTACTGAAATGTCTGTTGATGCTGAAGGTAAACTTTCTCCTGAAGCTCTTATTCAATATGGTAATGAAAAGTTCCGTGTTAATTCTAAAGAAAAAGGTAATCAATATAATCTTAGTAATATTCTTCTTGAACAACGTGGTGTTGATGGAAAGATTAAAGTATTTGGTCTTTTCCGTAAACTTGGAGATAAGTATGTTCCTACAGAATATGCTAAGGATTTAATTAATGTTAGTTTGTTTAATGGTGCTGGTAATCCTAATACTGGTCAGAATGTACTTTATTCTGGTATGAGTAAGATGGATTATATTTATAGTGCTATTGCTAATTTTGTACATACTGAAGCTGATTATCTTTCTAAGAATGAATACGATATTGATTTTGCTAATTACTTTATGCGTGTTCCTTCTGATGCTCCTAAGAATTTTATTATTAGAGCTGCTAGATATAGAACTAAAGGAGGAAAGTATGGTAATCTTTTCAATGTAGAAAATAGTAAAGAAGTTAATCAAGCTATTGAAACTTATCTCGATACAGAAATTCCTAGTGAAACTCGTGCAGATAATGAAGTAAAAACTTCTAAGTTTGTTAATCTTACTACCAATAAAGAGTATAATCAAATGGTTCACGATTTGACTACTAAAACTATTGGTCGTAGAAAGATTATGCCTTTTAATATTCTTGAAGGTAAAAATCATAAATCAGGTTCTGAAATTGCTGTTGGTTATAAATATACAGATGATAGTGGTAAAGTAGATAAATATGAACTTCATGGAACTCTTGATATAGATAGTAACGGAGCTTATTATATTACTAATGCTAAACCTGTTCTTATTTCTAGTATGAATGAGACTAAAGTTAGTGATAGATTTTCTCCTACTCTTTATCAATCTTTAGTATCTAAAATTAATCGTAGAGCTAATGTTACAGGTATGATTGGTAATACTAAAGTAAATAGAGTTATAAATACTAACCATCCACTTTATATACAATATAGAAATATGTTTGTGCAAGAACTTACAGACATGGCTCATTCTATTAATCAATGGTTTGAAACTGATGATAGTGGTAAGATTCTTCGTTGGCAAAAGAATGAAAATCCTGAATTTGCTGACCAACCTAAATTTAAAGGAGATTGGGGATTTGATGAAGAAAGTGCTAGAAGAGCTTATGCTGTTTATGAAGTAGGTAAAGGTCATAAACATTTTGTAGAAATGAATCCTACTACTAAAGCTCTTACTTTTACTGGTAGATTATTTCACGATGATAGATTTGAACTTACTGATAAAGATGGTAACGTAGATAATAAAGCAGAGAAGTTATTAAATGAGATGTTTCCTTCTCTTTACGGGGCGGATATAGATGGTTATATTCACTTTACTGCTAATGGTGATGAAGTTACTGTAAATCTTTCTGAAGAACAAGAAGCTAAGATTACTAATATGATTAGTGATTTTATTACTACTTATGTAAATCAACAAGTTGAAAAGTTTGATAATTTTAAAAGTATAGATGTTGCTAATATTATCAATGATGATAATGTTGCTGATTTTGTGCTTAACTATAGACTTATGTGTGGTAACTTTAATGATTTATTTGAAGGTGATACTAAGTTCTATAAAGATAATCAAACTCTTCTTAAACGTACTAAGGAGGACCAGGCTAGTGGAGTACCTTATGGTTTTGCTGATTATACTACTGATTATGCTAATGAAATAACAGATGTTGCATTTAGCGAACTTAATACTAGTAGAGTTCAAGCTGAATTTGCTAGTTATAAGAATCCTCTTAATGTTACACAACGTAACAAGTTTAGAGGTGTAACTATCAAGAATACTATTAGAACTTCTGAAGAATGTAAAGTTGCAACATTTGATAAAGACGGTAAACAACTTTCTGAAGATGGTAGTCTTGTAAAAGACCTTGTAAAGAATGCTGGTCTTACTATTGAACAAGCTAGAAATTTAATAAGTGGTTATCAAGGTACTACTGTAAACGATGCTCAATCTTATATTACTTTTGAAGAATGGGTTCGTCGTATTGCTGGTAGAGGAAAACTTAATGAATATCTTCCTCTTATTAAGAAGATTCAGAATGATGAACCTCTTAGTTCTGGTGATATTGATACTTTTGTGCAAGTACAAAAGAACTTTTATTATGACCATTATTTTGATAAGTATTCTAAGAGATTTGTACCTCGTCAAATTAAGAATGCTGAATTTGTTCTTGTACCTAGATTTATAAAAGGTACTCAACTTGAACAAGTTTACAATCTTATGAAAGATAATGGTATCGACCAACTTAATACAGAAGAAACAAGTAAAGCCGGTAAAGCTAGAGTACTTGAAATTTTTGATAGTAAGACTGGAGAAGTAACACAAAAACATATTGATGATTTTAATGCTCACGCTAAAGACTATGTTGAAGAATATGATTATAATCATCTTTATACTCAACAAGAAACTCCTCAACATATGAATGCTGAAAATAAAGCTGGTATTCAAATTATGAAGAAGATTGTTGATAATATTCCAGTTAATAGTCGTCTTTATGAAAAGAAAGAAGAGTTCTTTAAACTTTATAGTGCTAATATTAGAGATTCATTCAATAATCTTGCTAATGAACTTAATATTCCTAGAGATGCTAATGGTAATATTCTTTTTGAAGCAGATGGAACTATCAAAGGTATAGATTATCATACGTTCTTTAATAAGTTGAAAGAAGAGTGTATGCGTTTAGGTCTTGATAGTAATATGATGGATTATGTAACTCTTGCTGAGCAAGCTGTTAATCCTATTACTGGAAGACCTAATGCTAATATGCCTATGATTCTTAGTAATGCTATTACTAAGCTTGAAAGTGTTAGTCAATCTGTATTTAATAGAGCTATTACTCGTCAAACTCTTCCTGGTTTCCACGCTGCTCAGATTACTAATGTTGGTTTTAAAGCAGATAAAAATCATATTATTAAAGGAAGTACTATTAATAAAGAACTAAAGTATCATCCTGTAACTAAAGAGCATCCAGAAGGTGAACGTTATGTTGAAATAATGCTTCCTGCTAGTAACTTTGGTTTCGCTAAGAATGTCGATGGTACTTATAAAAAGAGTAAAGAAGACCTTCTTAAAGAACTTCAAGCTGCTGGTCTTGATACTCTTATTGGTTATCGTATTCCAACTGAGGGTAAACAATCTGTTTGTGTAATGAAAGTAGTTGGTTTACTTGATGATGCTCAAGGTTCTACTATTGTTGTTCCTGATGATTGGGTTTCTCAAACTGGTTCTGACTTTGATATTGACTCTGTATATGGTATTCAATATAGTAGCTATGTAGATAAGCATGGTAATATTCGTAAACAAAGTTATTCTGATGAACTTGATATTTACGATTATGCTAATTACGTAAATAGACATCTTGAGAAAGCTGATAAGATTAAAGATAAGTCAGTTAGGGAAGCTTTTGAAAAACTTAATAAAGAAATAGATGAACAGTTTGAAAAGTCTCGCAAAGAACTAGCTGAAGAAGAAACTCAAGCTTATGATGCTTTGTCTGATGAAACTAAAGAACTTGTAAAAGCTGCTCATAAGGCTTTTGAATCTCAAGCTGTAAAGAATCCAGAAACTGGTAAACTTACAAAGGATAGTTATCTTAAACAACTTCAGTTTGTAGCTGATTATATTCGTACTAATAAAACTAATCTTGATGCTGCTGATGATAATTTCATTTCAGTACATGAAGATATGGTTGATTCTATTAGTAATGAATATATCGATAAAAAAGCTTTTAAATCTGATAAAGCTAAAGAGATTCTTCAAGGTAGAATTGATAAGTTTAATAAAGCTGCTAAAAAGCTTGGTATTATGAGTTATAATGAGTATTTAGCTCAAAATGTAGAAGATGCTAATACTCGTAATGCTCGTAATAATCGTATTCTTGATGATATGATTGATATTCTCAAAGATAATATATCTCTTGAGGAGAACTTATCACGTTCTAATTTTGATGATATTATCAATGCACGAGATAAAGTTATCAATCCTGTAGTTAAGAAAATACGTAATGCTAGAAGTTCTTATGATTTCCTTGACCAAGCTGATTATCAAGAAGATGTTATGAGTGGTGCTAAACTTAAAGCGTTTAGTGTTACTCGTGATACTTTTGTTTCTGTTTGTAATACTGTTCAACCTACTATTAATAGTGATTATGAAGTAACAATTTGTTATGACAAAGATAAGTATGATGCTAAAGAACTTATAGATAGATTTGGTGAAGATAATGTTACCACTGATTATGAAACAGGCGATTATCTTGTAACTCATACTACTATTGGTTGGACTAATGATAATAAAAATGTAGACGGACGTATTCTTACTGCATATACTTCTCAAACTACTGCTCATATTCTTGATGCTGTTAAGGAAGGTGCTATTCCAAATGTAAATGACTTTACTTTTGCAGTATATAAAACTCTTCCTGATATTGGTAGCAATTATGACACAACTGTTGCATTTATTATGCAACCTGCTATTAGTCGTATTGTAGAAGAGTATAATGCTAATAAGTCTATTTATGCTGAAGATACTTCTAAACCTATTCATAATGCTATTAAAAAATTAGCTATTGAAATGAACATTGGAGTAACAGAAGATGACAATATCAAAACTGTAATAGACAAAGTAAATACTGCTCTTGGTACAGAATATAGTCTTACCTCTAATAATGGAGTTATTCTTAATTATAAAGAATTAGCAAATAGACTTAATCAAAAGGAAAGCCGCCCCGTAGAAGATATGGTGTATGATATGTCTATACTTTTTGCTTATAATGATATTAATCGTTTAGCTCAAGGTATTAGTTCTTTAGCTCGTGTTTGTAATCCTGATAGATTTGGTGCTAAGCAAACTCTTTTTGCTACTAATAAAGTATTTACTGATATTCAAGAAATTGTTAATGGAGAAAATGCTAATATAGAAAATGTTCTTTCTGTTAAAGATAAAGATAATGAAATGTCTTTCCTTGAAGCTATTTATCCTGGTCTTCTTACTAAAAATGCTGCTGGTAACAAAGTTGTAGATATTAGAAGCTATATGATGGATAAGCATAATGATAGTCAATCTAAGTATCCTTCTCTTCACTGCTTCTTAAAGTATGCTACTGCTACATCTAGTAGTATTAATAGTATGTTATTTGATACTCAAACTGATAGTTTTAAGAATCTTGTTTATAGTCTTGAGAATACTTTTAGTGATAGAAGTCGTAATATTAATGAGAAAGAATATAACGACTTTCAACAATATATTCTTAGTAGTATATATAATCATGTTGCTCCAGTAATGTATAGTAGTAAAGTATTTGCTGAACAAGATGGTACATTAGCTTATGGTTTTGATAGTGAAAGCGATACTATCGCTGAACGCCAAAGAATCTTTGGATATAATGCTAAACCTCAGTTTAATTTTGATTGCGAATATATTAATAGACCAACTCCTTCTGAAGTAGAATCTTTTGCTAAACTTACTCCTGCTCAAAAGATTGCTTATCTACAAAGTAAATCTGAAGATGCTGGTATATTTGGTTTACTTAAAGTAAACTTGTTCAATCAATATGAGTATAATACTACTGGTCAATCTAAGCAAAGTATTCAATTTAAAGATGATACCACTGATGTAGAAACTGCTTATATGTTGTTTGACCAAGCAGCTAATAGTGATAATCCTCTTGTTAAACTTGCAGCTATTGATATGATTAAATATGCTTTTGCTGTTGAGAATTTCAAGATGAGACGTAATGGTATTAGTAAAGTTATTACAAATGATGCTCTTAGAAATGCTGATTTGTTTGGTGGTAAATCTGCTATTGATTATATAGTTGATGAGTTTAATAATTTTGCTGGAACTTATGATGTTGCTGAACGTTATGTTCGTTCTCATAGTGATAGTAATTTTATATACCATAAGACAGTTAAGAATGTTCGTAGGAATGGTACTTATGTTTCAGAATTAAGTAAGTTCAAAAAACCAAATAATCTTTTTGTATTTGATTTATCTGATATTAGTATTGTTGGAGAAAAGATTGTTAATCTTAGACGTGACATAGAAGTTACTACTGATGAAAGTGAAATTACTGCACTTAATACAGAACTTAAAACAGCTCTTGCTGAATATAATAATTTAAAGTCTCAAAGAGCACTTGCTGCTAAGTATGGTTTTATTAATGAATCAAACACTAATGATGATTTTTATGCAAATCATTATGTTCATCTTAATGAGAAAGTAGGTAAAGAATATAAAGCTAGACTTTATAAAATTGTTGAAAATAACGATAAAGTATATGCTTATCCTATTACCAAACTTGATGAAAATGAAACTGGTGAAGTAAGTCTTAATAGAGAAAATACTAAAGGTTATAGAAGTGAAGGTTTTTATGTTGATTATATTAATAGATTAGAGAAGGGAGATACTCCTAGTATGGAAGACCTTAATGAAATGGCTCAAGCTTATAAGTTTAATGTTAAACATCTTAAACTTAAAAATGCTAATGCTTTTGATATTAATAATCCTAGTAAGTATCAGGAAGCTTCTGCTAAGTTTACTATTAATGAAATTCTTAATAAATATCCTGAAAGTAATGGTAAAGAATTTACTATTCAGAGTTTTTATTTAAGAAGTAAATCGATTGGTACTGTATTTGGTAATCCTCAACACATCAAAGGAACTTATATTACTGTAGAAGATGGTAAAGAAGTTACTAATGAAGTTGATGAAATATTCGAATTTAGAGCTCCTAGAAAATCTGAAATAGATAGAGCTAAAGACTTAGGTATTAATGTACCTTATAACACTTACTTTGTAAGAGTTAAATCAAAAGGTAAACCTAATGCTACTTTAAATACTAATTCTAAGCTTGGTGCTAGTGTTCTTGATTTCTCTATTGATGCTTATAACGATATGAATCGTAGAAGTCACGAAGGTGATTATTCTGCTCGTAAAAAAGTAAATAATCTTTCAGCTAAAGGTTTTAATGCTACACGTAATGAGTTTCAATCTCAAGCTGAAGATGTTTATTATAACATAACAACTTATGTTGAAGATAAAGTTAATGACATTACTCAACAACTTAATCAGTTTGTTGAAGATAATGGTCATTTCTTACCTGTAAATGATGCTCGTACTATAGATATTATTAGAAATAATCCTGCTGAAAGAAGAAGATATTTAAAGACTCTTCTTGATGCTAGAGCATTGATTAGTAAATATGGTAATATTGCTTCAGTTAAAGTTGATAAATCTGTAGATAGTGATAATACTATAGCTTATGTAAAAAGACTTCAAAATGCAATTAAACAACTTACAGATACTTCTATTATTGAACAAGCTGAAAAGTTGTTTGCTAATGACTATCTTGCAAAGCTTAGTGATAACCCTCAAATTCAAAATAATCTTATTAGTGTATTTGATGGTTTTCATTCTACTAGTTGGTTTGATGCTTGGGTTGGTGATTTACAGGATTCTGGTAATGCTTTTATACAAGTACTTACTAAGAATGTAATGTCTGATATTAGAGCTAAAGAACTTCAAGCTAGAAGAACTGTAGATACTTTCAATAAGGAAATAGATAAAATATTTGCTGATGCAAAAGCTGCTGGAGTTCATTTATCATTTGATGATATTATTGACGCTGATGGTAGATTTATTCGTCCTTATAATGACAACTTTGAAAATGATTTAAATAAACTTAGACAAGATGAACGTAATGCTAAATCAGATATAATTAATAATCCTGAAGCTTACGTTGAAGCTAAACATAAACTTGATAAGTTTTTATTAGACCATGTAAATCGTAAATTTATTGATAGTTATTATAAGGAGCTTTATGATGCTCAAGATGAACTTTATAGAAATCATAGACCTATACTTGAAGAGTATATTAAAACAAAAGCTATGATTTCTGAAATTAATGACAGTAGAACTGACGGTACACTTAGTCCTGAAAAAGAAACTGAATTAAAGAATCTTTGGTATCATCTTAATGATATTCGTTCTGAATATGATTTAAATAATGGTGAACCTAAAGAAAGTTTTATCATGGGTTATCCTGGTATGAATCCTTCAACTGGTGAAGTTGTTGATAAAGAAAGATACCATAAAGCTAGAATAAATAACGCTGATGATTGTAAAGCTCTTGATAAATATCTTAAAACTGTCAATGATATTCGTAATAAGTATAATGATAGTAAAGTTCGTAAAGGTTTCGAAGACCAATTAAAGCGTATGCTTGATATTGTTGAAACTGCTGAAGCTAGAGACCCATCTGGTAGAATTAGCATTCCTACTTCTCAGCTTGAAATGAATAAAGAATATAAAGCTGCAAAGGCTTGGCTTGCTACCAATGCTAAATGGACAGTTGACCCAAGTATTCAAGAAGCTATTCATGAAGCATATAAAACTATGGGTTATAAGGGTGAAAATAATAGTAAGCTTAAAGTATATCTTAGAAAACTTAAAGCAACTAATGTAAATCCTTATGATGAATTTGGTCGCTTAGATGGTACTATATTTACTGAAGAACAACAAGCTGCTATTCAAGAAGAAGCTCAGAAACGTTTTAATAATACAAAATATGGCATGGAAAATGACCGTATTCTTATTAGTAATGGTCCTGAAGATGATGTTGTTTATCCTGCTGAAGTTTATAAAAGACTTGCAGCTAATGGTGTTCCAAATAAAGAGTATCAACAGATAGTGAAACAAGTTAATGAAATACTTGCTCCACATTATGACATTGCAACTAAACATGTTGCTACTTCAGAACTTACTGAGGAAGAACTTGATAAACTTTATCAAGCTTATCAACCTTTGTTTGCTGGTATGAAGAAAACAGAAGATAGTACTAATGGTAAGTCTATTGCTTATTTTGTTACTCGTTTTGTAGATTTAGATAATTACAATAAAGAAGCATTTAATCTAGAAGAAGAACGAGCTAAAGCTAAAGGAGCTAAGTATTATAAAGCTTGGGAACGAGTTAATAAAATGGGTATTCCAAAACTCGATGATAAATACCAAGTTGTTACTGACGCTTCAGGTAATATAGTTTATGATGAAACTAAGGATAGAATACCTAATCGTTATATCTATGGTACACTTAAAGTAGATATGGATAAATATCTCAAGACAAAAGGCAAAAAGAAAGCTGAACAACTTCGTAAACAAATGAACGAAAGAACTGAAGCTTATCGTACTATACATAATAATCTTGAGACTGTCAATACTCCTTATTATGAAGCTGAACTTAAAAAACAAAGAGCAAAAGGCGATGCTGAGTTTAAGAAGTGGTATGATAGAAACCATGTATTTAATCCTTATACTCATAGAATGGAACCTACTGTAATATGGAGAAAAACTCAAGTTATGCCTGCTGTTGCAAATGGTGAATGGAACGCTGGTTATGCTCAAACTGAACTTGCTCCTAAACGTGCATACAAAAATGAAGATTATGCAGAAGGTGTAGGTTATATTGATAATTATAAGAAAACCGATGATAAAACTTATGATTCAGAAGTTATTCTTAATAAATATCAACGAGACCTTATGAACTATGTTCAAAAGACTCTTAATGCTCTTGCTCAAACTGAATCTGCAAAACGTTTTATAGGTAGAGGTTATCTTCCTTCTATGAGTAAAGGTGCAGAACATGATGCAAAATGGTGGGGAAAACAATTCTTAGAGTTCCTTGGTTATAGTGATAAACTTCAGAATGGTAGAGACCCTTTCTATCATATAGATTATGCTGATGATAAAGCTATTGATATGCCTATGTTAATGGAACAACTTAGAAATAAAGATTCTGTTAATATAGAAAATATTAAAAAGACTAAGCCACAACGTATATCTTATACTGATGATGAAGAATATAATGCTGCTCTTGCTGCTTATAATAAACGTATGGACGAAGCTTTAAAGAAGAATAAAGAAATTCATCGTTCTTTACTTAATAGAGATTATCGTACTGTACTTTCAAACTTCATTACTCAAGCTGCTCATTTTAATGCTATACAAGATAATAAGTATATGCTTTACTATGGTAAAGAAATGCTTGATAGAATGGAAGTATATCAAAAGAATGTAGGTTGGAGTAACTTAAAGAAAGACCATCAAAGAGGTGCTAGAGGTGAAACTCGTTATCTTACTCAAAAAGATGAAAGACTTCAAGGTCAATATGAGAATTGGATTCGCAGAATTATCTATAATCAATTTAAAGAAAGTAATGCTAATTTTACTAAAGTTAGTAGTCTTCTTCAATCTTTTACTAGTGCTAAATTTATGATGCTTAATATTACTGGTGGTATCGGTAACGTTACTGTTGGTGAATCGAGTTTAGCAGGCGAATGGATAGCTAAAGAATTTCTTGGAGCTAAAGACTATGCTCTTGGTAAAGCTTTATGGATGCATAACTCATGGAGTTTTATTAATGACCTTGGTAAAGATAAAGCTTCAACATTAGCTAGTGCTATAGTTAAAGAGATGAATGTTATTGACTTTGACCAACTTGCTGGTATTAGTGATGGTAATCATCTTGATGCAGGTACTGCTTTTGAAAAACTTAGAAATGCTCTTTATTCTCCTAACGCTATAGGTGAACATTTTATGCAAAATGCTGCTATGTTTAGTCTTATGTATAGTAATAGACTTGTACCTGTAGTTGATGCTGAAAATAGAGGTAAAATTAAGTATCGTGCTATGAGTAAATATGAATATATTGCTGATTGTCATGAGAAAGCTTTAAAGAAGATTATTGAAGGTACTGAATTTGAAGCTAAGTTTAATAATTATGTTGGTACTATAAAAGAAGACGCTAATAAACTTAAAGAGTTTGTTTTTGGTCGTAAAGATTTTACTACTGAATTTGCTAGAACTCTTCCTAATAAGATGCAAAAAGAATTTGTTAAAGTAAAGAAGGAACTTGAAAAGACTGCAACTGCTGATTTTGAAAAGAATAGTACTCTTATTGAAAATCTTGATTTAAAAGACGGTAAACTAACTTTTAAAGAAGGTAGTAAACTTGCAGAACTTGATGCACTTAGCGCAGATAAAGAAGTTTCTGATGCTTATAAACTTCTTGGTGAATTTAAAGGTAAAGTTATTAGTGTTAATAAAGAAATACATGGTGTATATGATAAGCTTGGTGCTGCACAACTTGAAAAACATTGGTGGGGTAGTCTTGCTATGCAATATCATAAACATATATATCCTGGCATTCTTAAACATTATAGAAGACAAGGTTATTTTAATGAAGAACGTGGAGCTTTTACACTAGGTTGTGGTCCTGCTCTTATGGATTTCCTTTCAATGCCTTTAGATAAGATTAAAGCTGATAGAGAAATTAATGGTACTCAACTTGGTGCATTACAAACTCTTCAAAAGTTGTTTACAGGTTATGTAGATATGGCTACAAACTTTAGTACAAACTGGAACATGTTACCTCGTTATCAACGTGCTGCAATACTTAGAGCTATGGGTAATGTCGCTGGTTCAGTAGCTGCTATTGCTATGGCTCTTGCCGCTCATGCTATTTGGGATGATAAAGAACTTGAAAATAGTACTTTAGGAAATCTTCTTATTTATGAAGCAGATAGTCTTGCAACACAAGTTATGATGTATACTCCTCCATTTGTTATAACTGAAGGTAAGAAGTTATATAGTTCTCCTATTGCAGCTCAGACCATGCCTAGTGATGTTCTTAAAGCTATGAATATTATAGCAGAAGGACTTATATCTGGTGATGATTATAACTGGGATTATAGTAGTGGTAGATATGCAGGAGAAAATAAACTTTATGTTCTTATTACTAGACAGATACCTATTTATAGAGCTTATAGTAATATTACTGGTCTTGATAAGAGTAACAGCTACTATAAATTAGGAGATAATATACTTGGTATAGTACCTACTAATATAAATGATTAAATTCGCCCCGTAGAAGACATCAATAGTAATATTTCTACTAATTATAATTAATTAAGACCTTTATCTGTTGGAGATATTAATAATAATAGTATCTTTGCAACAGATAAAGGTTTTCTTATTTTGCCATGAAATTACTACAGATGTATGCGAAACTTTATTGCTCTATGGTGTAATGGTAGCACTACAGTTTTTGGTTCTGTCAGTGGTGGTTCGAGTCCGCCTGGAGTAACTAATAATAATGCAATTCATAATTTATAAACTACTTACTAAAAGTAAATGTTTATAGAGTTTTTAAATATGGTTTAAGGTAATGCTTATAAAAGTTCTGAGCTAGATAGTCGTGATGACTGTCTAGCTCTTTTTCGTTTAATGTGTTATAGTGTGTTGCTACTAATGAATAAAAAAAAGAGTAACTCATCCTCACGGACAAGCTACTCATAATGAAACAAAACCGATGCAGTCACTACTGCATATACTTAAACATAAATTCTTATAACATGGAATGCAAATATAAAAACATAACTAATATTTTAATTTCTTTCGTAAGCGGTCAAATAATTAAAGTAGTATGATTAATCGACATTAATATATAAGTTACTTAGAAATCATTTATTATGTAATTGTGGGAGTTTCCCACTAAGTTTGGTATAGTTTAATCTCGTATGCCTGGAGCTGAAATAAGACTGACAAGTAAGAATGATTATTCGATAAATTACACTTTAAATGACTTCTAAGCTACTTTGATGTTACGGCTGAATAATTATTCAGAAGATTAGAATCACCCTCGTACAAAGGATTTCAAAATGTAGGATGTGCCATATAGCTCAACTTAATTAAAAGGAGCTTTAATTATATTACCATTATCGTCAAGATAAATAACACTATCTGTGTCATATCCATCATTTGTAGAATCAACATCATTAATTTCATAGAAATCATCATTAATTCCACAACTATCTATACTTACAGGTTTATTATTAGAAACTTTATTGTAACTACAAGCACCAAGTCCGGCAGCTACAATAGCAAGTATAAGTATAGCTATATTCTTATGTTTATTATAATTTGGATTCATAATAATTTTAAATTAAAAACTGCTAGTACTTTCACAAGCACTAGCAGCAACAACAGAAGACAAATTTTCAGTATTTATTTTAAATACAAATCTATATACCTCTGTATACAGTTCACATGAGTACTACCAACAAATTTAAATGTTACTTCATCATCTTCAAGAAATATTGTAGTAGGATAATCATAAGCTTTATACTTATGAATAAGCCTTTTAGGAAGCTCTGCAAAATCTTTAATTTCAAGAGCTATTTCTTTAGATGATTTAGCAATAACAGTCTGAGTATTATTTATTGCTATAGAACAACCAAGACAATTCTTAGTCGTTATTATCAGGATTTTTCTTTTCATTTATCTCAGCTACTTTTTCATAATAAGAACCATCAGGAGTAAAATGAACTCCTTCATTGTTAAGAATAGTCTCATAAGTCTTTGTAGTATTCTTCAAATCTCTGAGAAGCAAAGCAAGATTAGCAAAAGTTACTTTACCAACTTTATCACTATTCTTAGCATTTTCAATAAACTTAGCTACATTATTAACTTCGATAGCAGTATGTGCGTGCTGCTTAATCATTTCTGATACCCACTTTTTCATATTGTTTATTATTTAAATTATTAATTATTTCTTTGCTGTAGAGCCAAAAGCTCCATCACCTCTATCCGTTATACCAAGGTCTTCAAGATTCTTAACTGGTTCAAAACAAATTTGTCTATGATGAGGAATCTCAAGTTGACCAATAACATCACCAACTTCAATAGGTTTTGCATTAGTTATAATGGAACGGAATACAACAAAAAATTCTCCACGATAACTTTCATCACCAGTACAAGGAGAATTAGGTATTACGTAACCCATTTTAGTAATGCGTGAATTAGGACGTAAAGTAAGTGAATCACGATATTCAGTAGCAACATGAATACCAGTTCCGCATTTAACACGACCATCTTTTGTGATTTCAACACTAGTTGCAATTACATCACAACAAGCGTCTGTAGCATGTCCATAAGCGTGACCGTCTTTATCACCTTCACTCATATAATGAGCATACGTTGGAATTTGTGCTTTAACTTTAGGGTCAAGCCAAATTTTAACTGGAACAAAATCAATAGCTGTACGAAGAGCTTCTTTAAGTTCTTTTTCAGCCATTAATCTGTTGTCTGGAGTTTCTTTAAAAGCATTTGCATAATTAATAAATGCATCTGCTATACGATTACTTAATTGACTCATAATTTAATCATCTTTTGTTTTACGTTGTTGTTCAATATCTTTCTTTAGTTTATGTAAATTACCATTATAAATATAATTATGATTTACAGTAAATTGATTTTTACTAACACCATCAGGAACATCGATATAATCTTTAGTTCTCCTAATGACATTCATTTCTATAAGTTCTTTAATACCTTTACTTATGTTACCTTTATCATTATTATATTCTTTAGCTATAATTGTAGGACTAAGAATAATACTATTACAGCCATACTTTAAATGCTCCTCAATGTAACTAAATACTTGAGTAGCAGCAAGACTATGCTTTCTCATTTCTAGTACTATACCTTTACGAAGTTTAATCATTTCCTTATTATAACTAATAGCCGTAATATAAGAGTTGTTAGAATTGTCTTTACTTACATGATTATTATCAGTATCTATAGTATTTATATCAAATCCAACATCACATATATCTTTAGCATAATTTCTATATAATTTATCCATATCACTATTATCATTATCATTACACGCCTGCAAATATACATAAAAAAGTTGTAAACTCATACAACTTTTGAATAAATTGTTGTAGTCGTTTACAACTTTTGTTGTGTAACGATTTGATAATCAACTACTTACAAGCCCTAATATAATATAATATAATATATATATTAATGCTTGCTTTCATTTGCAGTACAAAGATAAGCATTATCATCAGTATTACTACTAATAATAACTAGTTTAACGATAGTTTAACTACTAACATCTTCTACGGGGCGGCTTTAGCTGATTCTAGTATTCTAACACTAGTAGTTGCTCTATCCTCCCC
>ENA-OPFG01000262-OPFG01000262.1-human-gut-metagenome-genome-assembly--contig:-NODE-262-length-36475-cov-6.261505_pt1 | contig 36475 bp, 40 predicted proteins | sample MGYA00241304_ERZ501542 | MGnify/ENA primary metagenome ERZ501542 (study PRJEB25962, sample SAMEA2042427) | human gut metagenome | biome: human gut; feature: human-associated habitat; material: faeces...
CTCCAGTCACGCAGATATCCGCCAGAAGCTTCTCCATATTCGTCTGCTCCTGATACAGACTCATAAATGATGCGACTTTATCCCGCAGCACCTCGATCAGCTCCGCCTGATGGTCATAGCTTGTAATATCCTTTTTCTTCTTAGCAAGGATCGTAAGTTGCTCCTTGATATCCATGAGCATCTTCGCCATTGTGTCAGAATCCTCGCCGTCACGCATCGTCTTTACTGCATACGCTTTCTCGATGATGCCCTCGATCAGCAGATCCTCCACGACCTTTCGCGTCGTCTTATAATTCGTCTCGAAGTAGGTACGCACATGCCCCTCGGTCTTATTGATTCCTCGGATGATCTCCCACTGGCTCTCATGCAGACCATATCCGCTGATAAACCGCTGGTATTCACCCTTCCGGTCAAAGATGCAGACCTTCAGTGACATATCACGATGTTCTAACTCTTTCAGATAATTCCGCAATCCCTGAAACGTGATGCGCTCTTTGTCCTTCGACAACGGCAGATTGATAATATCATTTTTATTGTACTCCCGGTAGAAAATACAGTAATTGAAATACTCAATCGCTGCCACATCCTTCTTCGCCGTCTCGCCCTCGACATCCTTCGCTTTGCGCGCGCAGAATCCCGTCGTCATATAGCGATAGCCTTCCTTGCGATCCTGCTCATCCAACTTCCATTCGACGAGAGAATGGATGGTTGTATTTCCATTTCCGGTACGAAACAGCTTTTCAATCGGCTGTTTCTCATCGAGTGTACAGTTTGGAATCATGTTCTGCATCAAAAGCAGCATCAGCACACTCTTTCCACCACCATTTGCCAGATCGTACAAAGTGTTCTTTCCATACATCCGCATGGTAAAATCATCGTAGTACTGCGTTCCAAAATTATATTTTACATTGTTGACACGAATACGGTTGATACTAGGCATTTGTCTCTCCTCCCAGTACTTTGTAGATTTTTCCTTTGTACTCCTCGAAATAGTTCTCCACGATCGCATGGAAACGGTCAGTTGGATAATAGCGGTCTTCCACCGCGATAAATAATTTCTGTTCCTGTAAGAAATTAAACGTCAGTTTCACATATCCGGTACGGGACGCACGGCTGGCACGGTTCTTGTCCTTCTCATCTGAAGTCACAAGTGGAAGCTCATCCCACAAAAGCGCCAGTGACTTGAAACTGTCCGCTTCCACATCACTCATGGAATACACAGACAGATCCTTTGTAATTGACGCAAGATACGTTGTTACCTGCTCTAAAATATCTTCGAGCCGCACATATTCCTTCACCTGATACGATGCGGAATCCTGATAGAACAGTAACAGGAAATTGTACATGATAAAATATACCATATACAGCTCCCGGTTTAACCGTAGCGCAAGCAGACGCTTCATATCATCGTTTGTATATCCAAACACGCGGTTTCCTTCACCGGCAGTCAGATAGACCGCATCCTGATATTCATATAAATTCAAATTCAGTTTTTTCGTCATCTTGGTTACAATGTCGTACACAGCAGCATTTGCATAAAATTCTTCATACAGATCCCGTGTGTCCGGATTGCTTCTGGAGATTTCCTGCCCGGTAATCAACGCGGCATATACATCCAATGCTTTTTCCAGATTTCGCTGTTCCATTACTCGGCTGCCTCCCTTTCAAAATTCATATCCGTTACCACAAACGGCTCGACGGCTTCTATATCCTGCATCTGTGGTTTGATCTCTACCTCATCCGTTCCAAATGTGATTGTGAATCGAATATCTCGAATGCGTTCCTTTTCTTCCTCTGTCAGATGTTCGACGACCATCTCTTCTAACATCGTTTCCTGCTTCTCCAGCATTTCATCAACCCGATACGACCGCTTCCCGGATAAATGTACCAGGAACGCATAGTAATCGCGGTTTGTATAGATTTCCTCGCCAAATTTTATTTCAAGGATTCCATTGTATTCCTTCAAGGTAACACGATTCCACTTCTTCAACTGATCGCAGAGCTCGTAGAACAGGTGGGCGAAGTTTCGTCCGATCTTCTCCTCCAGAATCTCGTCCTCATACTTGAAATCTGGTGTCAGTTCCCGCTTTTCAATCTTCTCTGTCTCCTGCTTCTCATCACTTCGAAGCGTCAGGATATTGTCGATGTTCCGCATCGTGAAATACTTATCCATCCGCGGCGCAAACAGCGGTTCCAGCACATGTGCCAGCAGATCCGGCTGATCCAGCTTCATGATCGTATTTAACGCCTGCTTAAAATCAAAGACTGGTCTTAATTTCCGTAATTTCGCCCGGTTGATGATCTGATCGGACAACTGTGACAGCTCGGTTGTCTCACCGATCAAGCGGCTATGATTGTAGATTGTTTTCTTTAACTCTGTCTCCAACTGGCTGATCTCCGAGAGTGCCTTCGAATGCAGGGTCGGTGAACCTCCATCGGTATCGCGTTCAAACTCTGCCTTTTCAATCGCCTTATCGACCAGCGCCTTGTTCTTCACAAATAATTTCTGCTCTTCGGTAAACCACTTTGCCGTCGTGTCCATGAAATGTTCATACGCCTTTGCACCCTCGAACACATCCACTCCAAGCAGCTTTACGACCTGCTCCTTCTGCTCAATCAGCGAGATCACCTGACTGTTGATCCGACGAACCACATCGATACCGCCCTTGAAGTTGTTCGCATTGATCATCTTCTCAAGCAACAACTGGGATACATTGATCTTGCTCTCGTCTTTGATTTCCTTCGTATCCAGATAGAACTCAATGCCCTCTGGCGTAATCGTATAATAAACCGTCCCCTGCGCGATATGACTGTCAATCAGCTTCACGCGTGCGACCTTGTTTTCCCGCACTTCCGGATCATAGAAATGAAACTCAAACGCCCGCCCGTCATTTTTAATCTTATCAAAAATATAGGAGATCAGTTCGCGCAGCTCTACCGGTTCCTCTTCCAGCTTGAAATCCCGCGTCAGAAGTTCCCGCAGGAAATCCTCATATTCTTCATACGTGACGTCCTTTTCGTGGAAATTGTTTTCATTGATGAAAAACCGCAAGGACGCCATCGTGATATATCCCATATCTAAAAACGCATACTTACCTTCCTTGTACTGTGTAAAAGTCGTCTCATTCAACACGAAAAACGGATAGTACTTTTTCAGATTCTGCATCCGCGCACTATGTTCTGCAATTATATCGTTGATCATTACGTGTTTTAAAGCCATGCGTTTTCTCCTGGTTCGGCAGTAGTTTACATAAATGGGCATACTGCCGCATAATTATAATAATTATAATACATGCAGACACAGGAAACAAGAGAAATACAGAAGAAAAACGTTGAAAAAAGTCGCCCTACATGATGTAGAGCGACTCGCATCTAGTCTTTTTTAAAGAAGTTACTTATTAAGCCTTACCAACAGATCCGAAAAGTTCCATCTTCTCTTTTACTGTTGCCTTGATAGCTTCTGCACCAGGTGCAAGGAGCTTACGTGGATCAAATCCCTTACCCTCGAGATCCTTACCAGCTTCAATGTACTTTCTTGTAGCTTCCTGGAATGAAAGCTGACACTCTGTATTTACGTTGATCTTAGATACACCAAGTGTAATTGCCTTCTTGATCATATCAGCAGGAATACCTGTACCACCGTGAAGTACGAGAGGCATAATGCCTGTCTTCTGCTGGATAGCATCCAATGTCTCGAAAGAAAGTCCCTTCCAGTTTGCCGGATACTTACCATGGATATTACCGATACCTGCAGCAAGCATGTCTACGCCAAGATCAGCGATTGTCTTACATTCTTCAGGATCTGCACACTCACCCATACCTACAACGCCGTCTTCTTCTCCACCGATAGAACCAACTTCACACTCGATAGAAAGACCAAGCTGATGAGCTACGTTTACGAGCTCTGTAGACTTAGCAAGGTTCTCTTCGAATGGATAGTGAGAACCATCAAACATGATAGATGTGAAACCAGCCTTGATACACTTATAACATCCTTCGTATGTTCCATGATCCAAATGAAGTGCTACTGGAACTGTGATTCCAAGTTCCTCGTCCATAGCCTTAACCATAGCTGCAACTGTCTTGAATCCTGTCATATACTTTCCGGCACCCTCAGATACACCAAGGATAACTGGGGAGTTTAATTCCTGTGCTGTTAAAAGAATTGACTTTGTCCACTCAAGGTTATTGATGTTGAACTGACCAACTGCATAATGACCAGCTTTAGCCTTTTTCAACATTTCTGTAGCTGAAACTAACATTTGTAATTCCTCCATTTTTCTTTAATTTTATCCTAGATAAGCATATTATACTATACTATCCGAAAAAATAAAAGACTATTGCTTACAATAATCTAAAAATTTCTCTTTGATTTCTTCCCGGTCTTTTCCCATAACCAGAGAAAGCTCACTGTATAAGCCCTCCTCGGCGAGCTTCATATACCGTTCATCCGTTACCGTCACTTTCTTGCCATGTGACTCACGCTCTTCTTTCCGGATCAGAAGTGCCTTGATTACCTTGACACACTGGCGCAGATCACAGCTTTTCATTGCCTTTTTGTAACTGTCATCCCGCATCCGCTCACTCTCTACCTGCAATGGTTCGATTTCCTTGACCTCTTCCATCAAAGCTGCCGCCTCATCGGCTGTGATCACACTCCGAAGCACAACCCGGCTATTGTCTGTCGGGCAAAACAACCGACTGTCCCTTGTCTTTTCCGGCACTAACACATAATACAATTTGTCTTCATCAATTCCCGCTATATCCGGATGTGTGATCTCCTCCACCCGGCATATACCATTGCTTCCATATACGATATAATCGCCTACATGAAACACTCTCTCGCCTCCATCTTTCTATTAAACCCTCTTATATTCTACCTATTTATAATATCACTTTTGCAGGCAAATCGTAAGTCGGTTTTTCTGAATCTCCAGATTTTCAGCACTTTTGCAAAGATAGTTTCCTATTTTTTTGTGTTTTTTCACAATAGTATGCTACAAATTTTACAATTTTTGAAAATTATGTTGAATTTTCAGTTAAAATGTCGATAATGAAATTATAAGGTTCGTGGTTTGTTTTATGGAACAAGGGGGAATTTTCTTTGCGAAAAAATATAGGATTGCTAATCAATGATTTGAATACTCCATTTACATCAGAGGCAGTCAAAGGTGCCGAGCTTGGCGCACGTTCCATCGATGCAAATATGTATATCTTTCCGGGTATGTATCTTGATAATACCCTTATTTCTGATGACCATTTACAGTACGAATATCAGTATAATACCCTGTTCCAGTTTGCAAATGATAATCACCTGGATATTTTATATATTATGATGGGACTGATCGGTTGTCGTATTGATCTTGACGCCCGCCGCAGATTCCTTGCACAATTTCTTGGAATTCCGGTTGTCATCCTCTACACCGATATGCCAGGGTATCCATCTATGATTTTTGATAATCAGGGCGCCTTCATGCAGGGCATCCGGCATCTGATCGTCGATCACGGTGCGAAGAACATCGGTTACGTCAGCGGTCCAAAGACCAATATTGACGCGATGGAACGTCTGAATGCCTATCGCAAGGTTCTGGAAGAACAGAATATTCCATATAACGAAAACTATGTTGTCTATGGCAATTTCGAGGATAGTAGTGAAAAGCTGATCGGAGCTTTCGTCTCAACCCATCCGGAATTAGATGCCGTCGTATTTGCAAATGATGAAATGGCAAAAGGCGGATATCGTGTATTTGCCAAGCTTGGACTGAAGGTCGGCAAGGACATCTTAGCAATCGGCTTTGATAATGCGCCTTACGCGTCCACATTAAATCCACCTCTCACAACCGTTGAGGCAAACGCAGCTGAGCTTGCATACAAGGCAATCCTCCATATGGCGGATTTCTTAGATGAGAATACAGCACCTGTCGCACAGCGTGTTGCAACCCATTATATTCACCGCTGCTCCTGTGGCTGTGCGAACTACGATTATGATTCTCTGGCAGCAAAACTGCAATTGGTTGGACTTCTCGACGAGAAGAAACGTCCAGAGATTCTGAAACATATTATGAACTATCTGTTCAGCACTTACGCTGACACAAACATCATCCTCCAGTTAAAGGATGACCTGTCCGTATTTTTCCGTCTGATCTGCGATCTGACAACATCAAACGATATTGCAGCAGATCGAATGGATGTCCGGACATTGTTCACACAGATTATCGAACAGCCGATTTTCTCCTATACTTCGGTAGAGCTTTTTGTGAATCTGCTGTTCTCCTTACAATTTGTATTGGAGCGTCAGATTGAAGATCCAGAGAAGCGGATTACGTTCGTCGATGTCTTTTCATCGATGTATCAGCAGCTTTCCATCTCCAACTTCCGTACCTACCAGAAGCAGTACGGCAGTATGGCACAGATCACACATCTGGTGGACGAAATCAGCGCAAACCTGTCACAATCCAGACTGATGGATCTTCCATTTGAATCCATCCTGAAAAATATGAGTGCGATTGGTATCCACTCTTCGTTCTTATATACGTTCAAACAGCCGATCAATCATCCACACGACACAGTGTTCCGCAAACCGGATTCGATGTTGTTACGTGCCTATACGATTGAAAACCAGTCCTTCGGTGTACCGAAGAACGAACAGCTTGTAACAATTAACAGCATTTTCAACAACACAAAGATGCAGCAGGATAAACGGAGAACTTACATCCTTGCACCGCTGTTCTCACAGGAACAGTTGCTTGGTCTGATTGTCTGTGATACGGAGCTTGATTATTTCAATATGGTTCCATCCCTTGGCATCCATATTTCTGCCGCGTTAAAGACGATGCTTTTGTTAGAACAGCAGAAAGAAATCAGTGAACATCTGCAGCAAAACTTAGAGCAGATGTCCAAGCATAATCTGATCTTAAAGGAGATCTCCAAGACCGATCAGCTGACCGGCTTATACAACCGCTGGGGATTCTTAGACTACGTCAAGACGATCATTGAGAATCCGATGAACCAGAACCGAGAGGTACTTGTTCTCTATGCAGACATGGACAACCTGAAGATGATCAACGATAAATACGGGCACGACGAAGGTGATTTTGCCCTCCGGGAAATCGGTATGATCTTAAAAGAAGCATTCCGAAATACCGATGTTATCTCCCGCTTCGGCGGAGACGAGTTTGTAGCTTTCGCACTGCTTGGTATTCCAAACTACGAAAAGATCATGAAGCATCGTATCGCAGAAATCACAGAACGCCATAATCAGATGGTTCAAAAACCATACCGGATTGAGATGAGTATTGGTATCTGTGAAGTTGCCTGTACAAAAGATCTGGATATCGAAGAGGTGTTGGAACAGGCAGATAAAAAACTGTACATCGAAAAGAAAGCGAAGAAAGAAAAACAAAAAAAGTAGAGCCAACCGCTCTACTTTTTCTTTATTCCTCTACAAATCCACGGAAGCCTTTTTCCACAACACGTCTTGGAATCATCACCATATGTCCACAAGTCTGGCACTTCAACCGGAAATCCATGCCAACACGCTGGATCTCCCATGTATTTCCACCACACGGATGCGGCTTCTTCATTCGAATGATCTGTCCAATCTGAAAATCCATTTATTATAACCTCTTTCCTATGTTACATCGATCATCCCCAACAGTATTAACACTATACAGAAACATAACCGCCCGTATTCCCGTGCATTATCGCAGGATGATCTGCACCATCTCTTCCGCATTCTCTGCAAGATATCTGCAATCACAGGCTTCAAACTCTTCTTTACTGCCATATCCAAACAGTACACCGATCGTCTCGATTCCAAATGCTCTGGCACCGATTACATCGAACTCCCGGTCACCAACCATAATGATATCGTCCATCGAAGGTTTTCCCTGATCTGCCGCAATCCCGGCAAGCAGATACTCAATCACCGCTGCCTTTGTATCTCTTGATTTGTCAAAGGTACTGCCTGCAATGATATCAAAATATCCATCCAACTTCAGATGTTCCAGAATCTGTTTTGCATAAAGCTCCGGCTTTGAAGTTGCCACATACAGATGACAACCACGCTCCTGAAGCGTCTGAAATGCAGCTTCCATCCCCGGCATAATACCATTTTGGTAGATACCCTTCGTGCTGTAATATTCCCGGTAATACAACACCGCCTGTTCTGCCTCTTCTTCCGAGAGTCCATGAAATTCCCGGAACGAATCCCGAAGCGGGGGTCCAATGTAAGGATACAACGTCGTCCGATCTTCTACTGTAATTCCAAACTTCGAAAGCGCATACAACACACCATTGATGATGCCCTCTTCCGGTTCCGTAATCGTCCCATCAAGATCCAAAAATACATACTTATACATATCAGTTCTTCAGGTACAGAATGATGCTCTTTCGTGTGATAATACCAATAAAGCAATCCCGGTCATCTACCACGCAGAGGAAATTCCGATCCAGAATCCTTTCCATAATCTCATCTTTTTCCACGGTGTTTAATACCTTAGCACCCTCGTCTTTGTTGACGATATCTGCCACCTTGTACTTCGCAAGGTTCTCGCGACCATGCTCCATGACTGCACGCAGGAAATCGCCCTCGCTCGCAATCCCGACATACCGTCCCTGATCATCCACCACAGGGATTGCCGTATATGTGGCACCAAGCAGAAAAGCAATTGCCTGATCCAGAGGATCATTTGCATTTAAGTACGTCAATGTGTGCTTCGGAATCAAAATACTAAATATATTCATATGTAACCTCCTGGCTCAAAATAAGCTGCTGATTGATTCGAACCAGCAGCTTATCCATAAGTCTCATTTTGCTTACAGCTGCTCTGCCATCTCCAGAAGCAGTCTCTCTGTCTTCTTCCATCCAAGACAAGGATCTGTGATTGACTTGCCATAGCATCCACCACCGATTGGCTGATTTCCATCCTCGATGTAGCTCTCTACCATAACACCCTTGACCAGATGCTTTACCTCATCACTGTGTCTTCTGCTGTGCAGAATCTCATTTACGATACGAGGCTGCTCATCCCACTTCTTACCAGAGTTGTTGTGATTTGCATCCACAATACATGCAGGATTCACAAGCTTATACTTGCCATACGCCTCAGCAAGGTACTTCAGATCCTCATAATGATAATTTGGAATCGAACGTCCGCTCTTGCTCAAAGATCCACGCAGGATACAGTGTGCCAATGGGTTTCCATCGGTCTTTGCCTCGTATCCTGAGAACAGGAATGTATGCTTTGCCTGTGCAGCCACACAAGAATTGAGCATAACGGAGAAATCACCACTTGTCGGGTTCTTCATTCCAACCGGAACGTCAATACCGCTCGATGTCAGACGATGTGCCTGATTCTCCACACTTCTTGCACCGATTGCCACATAAGATAAAATATCCTCGAGATATGGCCAGTTATCCGTATACAGCATCTCATCGGCTGCAGTCAGTCCTGTCTCACGGATTGCTTTGATGTGCATCTTTCGGATTGCCTTCACACCCTCGATGAAATCCGGCTTATCCTCCGGATTCGGCTGATGCAGCATGCCCTTATATCCGGAACCATTTGTACGCGGTTTATTCGTATAGATTCTAGGAATTACAAAAACCTTATCCTTGATCTTCTCTGCAACAGCTGCCAGTCTGCAGAGATAATCGAGCACCGAATTCTCATAATCTGCTGAACAAGGACCAATGATTGCGATAAACTTATCGGATTCACCGGTAAATATCTTCTTAATCTCAGCATCTCTTTTTGCCTTGATCTCCTGTAACTCTTTGTCCATCGGATGCGCTGCGCGAATCTCTTCCGGCGTTGGAACCGCCTTTACCATATGTAAACCCATTTCTTTTTCCTCCAAATATTACTTATGCGTCTTTGTCAATATTCGCAAATACATATCTAAGCTGTTTTTTGAATGCACAGCCTGACTTGCACACACAGACACAATTTGTATTATAACATACTTACTCGATAGACTTCAACGATTCCGCCATATCTATTTTATCAATTTTCCGACGCATCACCAGATCCACAATAATCAGGAATGCCAGTACAATCAGAACGCTATACAGATAACTGATATTCATGATTCTCGTTGCAAATGCCACCATATCGACCTGAATCTGGGACATAACAAACCGATGCAGCAAACAGCCAAGTGGAAGTCCGACAACGATTCCCATCAGCGTCAGTATGAAATTCTCCCGAAAAACATACGATCCTGTCTCTCGCGGATAAAAACCAAGTACCTTGATTGTTGCAATCTCCCGCACACGCTCCGTAATATTGATATTGCTTAAGTTGAATAACACGATAAATGCAAGCGCACCCGCACTGCCAATTACAAGTCCGACAACCGCATCCATCATCTTCATCATATTCTCCACACGGTCTTTGATGTCTGCAACAACTGAGACGCTCATCACATTGGAGAGTGCAGATAATTTCCCGCCTGCCTCATAAGCGGTACTGTCTGTATCGACATGCAAATACATTGTATTTGCCTCGCATGCTTTGTCAAAATACTGCTCATAGCATTCCGGTGTGATATATGCGTAGTGCCATACATAGTTTTCGAAGATTCCCGATACGGTCAGCGTCACATCTCCCGCATCCGTATCATGCAGGGTAATCGGATCGCCAACCGTCACATCCGCAATCTCCGCAATCTTCTTTGACAACATCACCTCACCGTTTCCCGGATAAGTGCCATTGCTGGTTGTCATGTCAAACTTCACAAAGCTTTCTAAATCTTCCGGCTCTGCAGCAATTAGATACACTGTTTTAATTGCAGAAGCTGCATGATATTCCACCGTGCTTTTCAGGATTGCCGTAGATGATTCAAAGCCATCGCCGACGGCATCTTCCACCTCCTGCTGTATATCCTCGTTATATGTGCCATTCAGGGTTACTTCCATATCGTAAGTATCAATATCTCCATACTGGAATTCCGCCAGATTTGATACTGAATCCTTCACTCCAAGCCCCGTCAGGACAAGTGCCGTACATCCGGCGATACCAAGCAGCATCATGAACATACGCTTCTTAAAACGGAATACATTTCGTGCTGTTACCTTATGTAAGAACTTCATCGGCTTCCAGATAAATGGAATCCGCTCCAGTAAGATACGTTTTCCTGCTGCCGGAGCCTTCGGCCGGATCAGCTCTGCCGGCATACACCGAAGCTCATTGATACAGGCAAGGAATGCCGTTCCCATTGAGCAAAGCAGCGACACAATCAGGCAGATTACCAGAAGTCCTGGTGAAAAATAAAATTCAATGCCTGTTCCGAAATCATACAACATCTTATACGCCTCAGATATTACATATGGGAACAGATAGCTTCCTCCGAAGAATCCGATCACGCAGCCAAGGAACGCCGAGCTTCCGGAATAAATCAGATACTTCGCCATAATGCGTCCATTCGTATAACCAAGTGCCCGGTATGTTCCGATCTGTCCACGCTCATCATCCACCATACGTGTCATCGTCGTCGAACAGACAAGTGCCGCAATCAGGAAGAAGAAAATCGGGAATACCTTTGCTACGCCATCGACGATGTTCGTATCATTGTCATAGCACATATAACCGACATTCGTCGAACGATCCAGCACATACGTCTTTACATCTCCAAATGCTTCCTTCGCCGCCTGTTCTCCATATTCCTGTACGAGTGCATCCTGTTGTTCCTGCGTAAGAGGCTGTAACTGTTCCATCTGGGCTATCTGCTCCTGTGTGAGCGTTCCGCTCTGCGCATCCTGCATCATCGCCTGTAATTCTTGCTGTTGCTTTTCAACCGCGTCCTCCACAAGTGTCCTGCCCAGCTCTGTCACAAGCCGGTCATACCGATCATCGGTAACCGCCTTCAATGCAGTCTCCATATCCGGTGTGACATCATCGATAAAATCATCATACGCATCCGTATAGATATCATAGGAATCCTGACTTTGTACATAGATTTCCTTATATGCATCAAAGGAAAATCCGCCTTCCGGAATAAAGATAAATGCACTGATCCGTCCATTTCCAAGATCCGTCGTTCCACGTTCGATATTGATATAGATTGGCGAATTCACCGTACCGACAACTTTGTATTTCTTGTGTGCAAATGCATCTTTTGTATCCTGCGTGTTGCTGTCCGCAATCTCAATTTCCTGTCCGATGATATCCTGTCCCTTGAACTGATATGCATCCACCACACATTCATCGTCTGCTTCCGGCATACGACCATCCCGCAGTTCCAGTGTATTCACATGCTCCGTAATGGACTGTGCGCGCAACACCTTCTCCTTACCATCCGCATCTTCATAGATCATATCCTCGTAGTAAGAGCCATCTGCCGCCAGCACATGCTCCTGCTTCCGCATTTCCTCTACCGCATCTGCATCAAATCCAATCGAAGAAAGCAGCCGGAAATCATAGAAGTTATGCTCTCGCAAATACTTATTTCCGGTTTCCACCATGCCCGGCTTTGTCACCTTCAGTCCGGAGAAAAATCCAACGCCCAGCGCAATGATTGCAAGAATTGCCAGGTACCGTCCCATACTCTGTCCAATTGTTCTACGTATATTTTTTCTATATGCCCGCATCTTCTATCACCACTCAATTTCTTCTACCGGTACAATCTGTTCATTCATCTTCACCGAAGCAATCTTACCACTCTTTACTTTAATGATCCGGTCTGCCATAGCCGTAAGTGCCTGATTGTGGGTGATGATCACAACGGTCATGCCACGCTTCCGGCTGCAATCCTGCAGCAGCTTTAAAATTGCCTTTCCCGTCTCATAATCGAGAGCACCGGTCGGTTCATCACAGAGCAGAAGCTTCGGATTCTTTGCGAGTGCGCGTGCGATTGCCACACGCTGCTGTTCTCCACCGGATAGCTGTGCCGGGAAGTTATTCATACGTTCTTCCAATCCGACATGGGCAAGCACCTCCGATGGATTCATCGGATCCTTGGACAACTGAGACGCGATCTCGACATTCTCCAGTGCAGTCAGGTTCGGGATCAGATTATAAAACTGAAATACGAATCCGATATCCCGCCGTCTGTACGTCGCGAGCTGTTTCTTGTTGTAATCCGAAACCGCTGTGCCATCCAGATACACCTCTCCTTCAGTCAGGCGATCCATACCGCCAAGGATATTGAGCAGGGTGGTCTTACCTGCCCCCGACTGTCCTACGATGACACAGATCTCACCCTTCCCGATCTCAAAGGATGCATCCTTTAAGGCTTCAACACTGACATCACCGGTCTTATAGGTTTTGCTTACGTTCTTAAACTCTACATAACTCATTTGCGTGTTCCTTTCTAATTTATCTGTGATAATTGCAAAATAATTCGATATACCCGAGTATAACATACTGTTTCCCTGCGATATATCAATTTCACGAAGCATATAATGTATTGCAACCAAGAAATACTAAATGTTCCAATCTACAATCTCTCATGCTTCCGCAGCCGCTGCCAATTCGCCATCCTTGGCTCAGTGGCAGCTTGTTTGAACATCGTGTTCAAACACTGCTGTTTTATTTATGGAACATCAAGTATTTCTAAGTTGCAAACATATCATATGCTTCATGAAATTATATATTGAAGGTGAACAATCATGTTATATCTCAGGCATATCCAATTATATTTTGCAATTATCTATAACTAATATTACTTCCTCCAGCTCGCGATTCTTAACAATACTTCCTTGTCAAGTGGATATGGACAAAGCGCAAGCTTCGCTTTATTTTCTACTACAATATCAACGACCTGACGGATGTTTTCTTCCGGCAGGATGCCGCAGTCGCTCACAACCTGAAAGAAATCTGCAAACTCGTCCACAGAAGAAAATCCAATTGTCGACAACAGATATTCCTGATCTGCCACATCTGCTTCACGGATATATCCCGGCAGGAAATATCCGATTGCAATGCCATGCGGCACGCCAAGTTCATACGTGATCGCATAGCTTAAGCTATGCGGAATCGTCGTTCCTGTCTGTGCAATCGCCATACCTGCGAATGTCGATGCCAACAGGAAATTGCTGTAATCCTCGTCTGTCATCTCCCTCATACCAAGCAGGGCATCCTTGCTTCTCGCCCATACCTTTAGGCCCTGATCAACGAACATCCGGCTGTAATCCGTCGCGGTCGTATTCAGATAACTCTCAATCATATGTCCAAGCGCATCAATCGCGGTCTGTCCAATGACTTTCTTCGATGCGGTCTTCAGATATTTCGGATCTGCCAATGCAAGCACCGGAAATACACGGTGTGGCAGCGATGCCTTTGTCCGCTTCGCATGGACGGTAAGCACTGCGACACCAGTCACCTCTGAGCCGGTTCCACAGGTCGTCGGAATCGTTACAACTGGGAGCGCCTTTGTATGCGCGACATTCTCATACAGATAATCCGCATCCTTCTCCGGGTTGGCAAGCATAATCGCAATCGCCTTTGCCGCATCCATTGGCGAACCACCGCCAATCGCAATTACGAAATCCACGCCATTTCTTTTTCCAAACTCGGTCGCTTTCATAACCGTTTCCACAGAGGGATTTTCTTCGATCCCATCATACTGCACATGTTTCTTTCCATATGCATCAAGTGCTGCCTCCACATCTGCAAGCGCTCCATTCGCGCGTGCGGAATATTTTCCTGTCACAATCAGTGCGTAGCTTCCATAGCCTGCCAATTCCTCTGCATGTACCTTTACTGCATCTATCTCCTGGTATACTTTTGTTGGTATGTAATATTTCATATTCTGTCTCCAATCATCTGCCTGATTCCGAAGTTTCCCCGCGGTACAGACTTCTAATAATATGTTATAATGGATATCCATATTTTTCAAGCGTTGTTTTGTGAATTGTTTGTGTTTTGCGCAACCAAAAAGACATGACATACATTTTGATGTGTATATCATGTCTTTCTTTTTACTCAAACAATCTCATCAATACATCATAGACTTCCTTCGCCACCGCCAGTTTGTACATTAACCTGCTTGGTTGCTGTGGAATCTCGACAACATAGGACCTAACAGTACCTTTCAGGCTTATCGCAAAATAAACCTGTCCGGGAACCGATGCATCCGCATTGTCCGGATCCGTATTTCCCATCGTTCCGGTGACACCGATTCCGATGTCCGCACCATACATATTCGCGCAGGCGGTCGCCATGGCTTCCGCTGTCTCCTTCGAATACACCGTATACTTATGAATCACCTCAGCGGACACACCCTGCATGATCTTCGTCTCATTGCTATATGTAATGCTCGCACCTTTGAAGATGGCAGATGCCCCTTCTGTATCCGTAATCAGAGACGCAATCTGTCCGGCAGTCGCACTCTCCATCGTCGTGATCGACATGTTCCATTCGATCAGAAGTTCTGTCAATTTACGATAGTCTTGGCGGATATCTTTTTCCACATATTTTTTCTTGACTGGACGAACCTTCGGTTCTTTCTTCTTGTCTGTTTTTTCCTTTTTTGCATTCTCCTGCTTCTCTGTGTCTGGATTCTGCAAGAGTTTTGCTTCCTCACAGTATGGGCAAACTTTGTATCTGTCTCCGTTATAAAAATGATCATTTTCACATTTTCTGATATTCATAATTTTAACCTCGATTATGTTATTCATTTGAAAATTATCTTTATTATAACGTAAGTGCAGGAAAATAACCAGATGGATATGAATTTATAATACTATAAAATATTACATAATCATAACTACCAACTTTCCTTTAAAGAGCCTCTATTTATTTACCTTGCTGTCTGTAATTGATTTCGTATATATTCTTCCTATATCCGCTCGTATTTGCCGATATATAATTTTTCTTCTCGGTGCAAATACAATATGATACTTACATTCCCACGTGGTATGTGCTAAACTGTTTTTGTCCATTTGGATATCTCCTTGATATTTTTAGTGCGGTTGGTGAACCTACACTTTATATTATCATGGAGGTTTCTTTACTTGAAGCTAAAGCTCACTGGGAACCACCTGCATAGCAGGTGGTTTATTTTTCTGTCTATACAACCAAAAACTCCCCATTACGTCAAATGGGGAGTTTCCTTATTTTTGTTACCCAAAATGTTTTTTATTTTCTTCCAGAGTATCCTCTAATTGATTCTGAAAAGACCGAATTATCATTTCACTATCCAAAGACAAGTTTTCTGATGTCTCCTGCATTTTTAGATAAAATTCTGTCAATTTTTCACAATTCTGAATTAATTTGCTATACAAACTCTGTTTATCTGGCGGTGCAATTTTTTTTGCTCTTTTTAGTTTCTCATTCAAAGTGTCCATAAGTCGCAGTTTATTTTTAAATTCATAACTAATCTCCTGTAACTCACACACATTAAAAAAAACTTTCTTTGCCATTATTTTACAAACTCAGCAACAGCGGCAGCTGCCTTCAGTCCTTCTACTGCAACTTTAAATCCTGCCTTTGCCTCTTCAACACCTGTCCCGATTTCTGAACAAACTCATCCATATCACTGAGTGTAGCTATATTTATTCCATAACCATCTTCCTCAACTCCCCATAATACCTACGGCTCACTGGAACCTCTATCTTCCCACACTTTATAGATGTTCGGCTTATTTTCGATATATCTGCCATGCGAACCATAAAACTCTGATGCACGCGGACAAATCCATTATTGACCAGTTTCTCCTCAATCTCGGAAATCTTCGAATAAAATGTCATCTCTCCACACCCCAGATGCAAGACGATTTTCCGTCCTCTGCTCTCTACATATTCTATAGATGCAATCGGGATTGTCCTCTTTTTCCGATTGATAATTGCCTCCAAATAACGGTCATTTTCCCTTACTGACTCCACATTATTTTCAACCATATTGCACACACTCTCCTAAATGTTTTATCCTTCGCAAATCTATTTACTTTTACATAAATAATCTGTCATTTTTTACATAATATCACATAAATTTTTGTTTTTTTGCGTTCATGCATAATTGGTGCGTATTCCGTCAAAATTGGTTTATTTGCCTGTTTTCACTCCTCTTTTTTGCTCTGTTTATACACCTGATTGATCCCCGTGGATGCAAATCCGGACATAATTCCAACTGAGATTGCCGTAATAATATCTTCCGCTGGAAAGCTTTTCATTACATACATAGCAGGCACTGCAACGATTCCTCCCACGATACCAACGATCACCGGAATCGTCTTATCGCTGATCTTCTTGCTCGCCTTACACCCGATTCCAACCAGATAACAAATGATCACAATCGGCAGCACCGTTACATAACTTGAAATATCCATCTTTTCTCCGCAAACATTCTCTTATACTATTTCTATGTCACGTCCATTCAGTTTGACAACAAAACAATCTGCTATTGAGATATTTTCTTATGTAACCGTAGAAAATATATTTGACGCTCATTTCGGACAACTATATAATGAACTTGATTTTAGAAACACCATGAACAACAGCATAGAAATATAAATCTGCAAATTACACATTTCTTGAAAAGGAGATTATAAAAATGATAAAAATAGATTTAATTACCGGATTCTTAGGTTCCGGCAAAACAACTTTTATAAAAAAATACGCCACCTACTTGCTGCAACAGGGAATGAACATCGGCATCCTCGAAAATGATTTTGGAGCCGTGAATGTTGATGCCATGCTATTACAGGATATCTTAGGCGATCACTGCACATTGGAAATGGTTGCCGGTGGCTGTGATGCCGACTGCCACCGCCGCCGGTTTAAGACAAAACTGATTGCTATGGGCATGTGTGGCTACGACCGTGTCCTCGTAGAACCATCCGGTATCTTTGATATGGACGAATTTTTCGATGCATTACACGAATCCCCCCTCGACCGCTGGTATGAAATCGGAAATGTAATTACCATCGTAGATGCCGATCTGGAACAGACATTATCCGAATCTTCCCGTTATCTTCTCGCGTCGCAGGTAGCACAGGCTGGTGCCCTTTTATACAGTCATGTTCAGGAAGTAAGCTCGGAGAAACTTATCTCTACCAAAAACTATGTAGACCAATCCTTTGAGATTCTCCATACTGAAAAGAAACCAACTCCTTCTATTACAATAGAAAAAAACTGGGATGATTTAACCGATGCAGATTTCAAAGCCATCCTTTCCTCTGGCTATCATTCCGCAGATTACGCCAAATTATGGTTTGATGATAAGAAAACATACGACAGCTTATATTTTATGAATATGGATTTCACAGAAGAATTTCTGAAAGAGTCCTGCGAAAAAATCTTAAATGATCCTGCATGTGGAAAAGTATTTCGAATCAAGGGATTTCAGAAACTCTCTGATGGATCGTGGATTTCCCTCAACGTTACGCATCAAAAAACAGAAATTCAGCCAATTCCAAATGGTCAGGCAATCTTAATCGTCATTGGAGAAGGACTGAACCAGGCATCCATTGAAGGGTATTGGGGAAAGTCAAATATTTAATTCTGTTTTCATAATTTCTGCACACCTTTTGCACACCTAAGTGATTTTCAACCATTAAAAAACGGCGGAAACCCCTTGATTCTACGTGGTTTCCGCCAAATAAAAAAGATGCCCAGAGCCAGCGTTTCCCTTTCTTCCTATTATAATGCACATATATGCAAATGTACGAAAATAAGCCGTTTTTTAACAATTCTCAATACACGATCTATGCATATATGCGCACTTTTTTTGCACACCTGCTGCACACCAACTCACTCTTGTTGAATTGTATATGTCACTTTCATTGTCTTATCTGCTGTCTTTGTAACGGGCTTTTCCAGGTTACTGACTGTTGCCAGATAATTTTTAAGATAAGTTGTAAATATTCGTCCATAACTATTAATAGACATTTTGTTAATATCATTGTTAATTATATTCATCACATCGGTATCATATTGTCTTAGCTTTGATATTTTCATGCTTTTTGTTACGCAATCAAATATAACAATTTGCTTGTTATTCGTTATGTATATTTTTCCATTGCCCTTTGCGACTTTGTTAAGATATGCATAGTCCAATCCTTTTGTATCATATTCGTGAATATCCGTTGTATTTTTCGTATTAATCTCATACAGTTTCCAATTGCTTCCAAGTATGTATATGTATTCATTATATGTATCAATGCCATAATTATTATTCCAATTTGCCTGAGTGGTATTTTTAACGTCAATCCGTTGTATGGTCATATTCGTTATTTCCAATTTAAATACACTTAATGTATCATTTTGGTAGGTTACACCTTGATTCACAAAATAAATGTATCTTCCATCATTGCAAGTATTATCCAGATACGATAATCCATCAGCCTTCAAATCAATTTGTTCATAGCTAATTTTGTTTAGGTCTTGCGTCTCATCTCGTTTTGTATTAAACGGACTAAATGTTGATATCTCCGATGCATATTTAAATACTTTAAACTTGTTAGCATTAATATCAAAGTTTCCACCAAGAATATATTTAGCATCTACATAAAATGTGGAAATTCCATTAATTTTTTCTCTTGCATTGCACAAATTCCAGCTTCCATCTATATAGGCATAAGGATTTCCTGTCTTACTAATACCAGCATCGCCGAATCCGCAATATCCCATATCTCTATGCGTTAGCGCTGCAGCCGCAATCACGCCATTTCCCTGGTTGGTTGTCCAGTCGTATACATATGTCATTTTTTTGCTTGGCCAGTCTGCTACGCTTTCTTTTTGATTGTAACTTCCCTGCGTCAATGCCTCATCAGCATTTGCTACATTAAATGCACCACAAGCCGTAGCCTCTATTCCGCCCGGCAATGTTGTTGCATCATCAGGTATTTCTTTGTCCGTTAATACTATACCACCAAATGCAACCTCTGTTGTTGGACATAATTCGTCCATTACTTTTCCTACGTTTAGATAATATCCATTATTGCTGAACATTTTTCCCAAAGCGTCAGTCATGTGATTGTCATGCTCAATCACTTCGGTTTCTCTGCATCCCCGAAGTTCCAAGCGCACATGTCCGTGAAACTTCGGTACCTGAATTTTGTTGATATAAATATTTTTGAGTATTGATTCCATCTTATTCCTCCTCGTCGTTTTTAAACTGATACTGAAACTCTGTCAAGCTATCTTCCACAGACGATACTATGAATCCAATCGTAAGTATCTTTGATTGTCCTACACTCTCATATGCATGTAACATACTTCCTTCTAATGCATCCGTCAAAGTTTCTTCTTCCGTCCAGGTCATGCCTGCATCATAGGATAGCTTAACTTTTATACCTTCATGGATTGCTGTTGCTCCTGTAATTCCATAGATGCTCACATCTGACATATCACACGTTGCCTGTACGATCTGTGCATGCGGTACCGCCGTGATCGTAATCATTGTATCTAGGATTGTGTCAGCTGCAGTCCATTTGTATATCTTCGGTGATTCTAATTGCAAGATATAATCCGATGCCGGTGCTGTATCTAATCCATGTTTCTCGAAATCTGCTGCCCGCAAGGTATCACCCGAAAGAATTATTTCGCTTACTACATTATCCTGAATCGTATAATATTTGTCTTCCGACCAGAGCAGATACTTCACAACCTGTTCTGTATCTCCATTCTCACTCACAGAATTGCCATTCTCACTCACAGAATTGCCATTCTCACTCACAGAATTGAGCACATCACTAACAATAGCACTCTGGATTGATTCAAATTCTGTCGAATCTAATTTGACGACATTCATCATGCCACGGTCTATGCTTTCATTCGTCGATTTGTTGACAAATGTGCTCGCAAGCTTGAACATGTTTTCATCAATCGTCACATATCTGGAAGAGTATGTGCATTCGCTTTCAGTCGTGAACGTCCAGCTTGCAATGCCCCATCGGATTTCTGTCTTTTCCAGCAAGTTTCCAACCGATATCTGATTCAGCACCTGAATTGTCTGAAGCTGTTCCTCCACCACATTCCGCTCCACATCAATCATTCCTGCAATGACTGTACATGTCAGAGCCTTTGATACTTCTATTGCATCCTTCAAGGCAATCTGCGTGAGCTTCTCTTCCAGTGTGATGAATCCATCCCATTCAAATGTACCGACCAATCCCTGACCATAGATAACCGCGCGTACCGCCCCCGGCGCTATTGCTATACTGCCACCGGCAATGTTTAACTTTACCATCCATCGATTGATGGAGTTTTCTTCAATCATAAGCATATACATCAAACTCAGTATATGCTTTCCGTTGCTCCATGTCTCTGTCGGATTATATCCTATGATTGTTACTTCATTCAGTGTGTATTCGATAGTTCCGATCACATCCGCTTCCGTCGCCGTTGCTTCAAGCAGGATTTCCGCCTGAAAGAGTACTCCGATTGATACGGATGATGTAAAACGGATATCTATGATTGCCTTGGACTCGCCGTCGCCGATCTGGATTGCACTCGCATTCTCATAATTAAAAAATAATATCTCATTTGTTGATACGTTATTCCGTAGCCCTTCTAGATTTTTATCCGTCTTACTCTTCGCGCTTGCAAGCGCCGGATCCGATCCGAAGCCGGTAATCTTATATCCTCCATTGAATGTATAATCATACATCATCACACATCCAAGCTTTCCCGGAGCAATACCATCCGTGCACCGGATGATATCGCAAAGGTCATACATCGCCCCACACAAGCAGCTCGTCTCAAATGGCACATAGTCTATTTTCAAAAGTGCATCCAGCACCGCGCGCCGGATCTGCTCTTTGTAACTGTCTACACCATATTGCAGAAACGGATTCGATCCAAGATTGTATGTCAGATAATTATCCGGATCAACTCCATAATAGCTTGTTGTATCATCCGCGATGTTTACGCAGGATAGTCCAGAGTAGCGTGTCTCAAACTTGCTGAATTTCGAGCCGGTAAACCGGTTATGGTTCGTAAGTGTATCGACTACATTCTGTGTGTAGCTCCGGAGTACAAGCTTTCCTTCACGGTCCATCGTCGCAATGGTACCTGTTGCCTGTGCTACCCAGAACACGAAGTCCTGCCATGTCTCAATATCATTCTCTGTATATAGTGAAAGACTCTCCGTTCCGTTCGGAAGTGCATCCACCTCTGCCTGTGTCATTCCCAACTCTACCTCGCAGGTTGTACAAGCAAGTGTTAGCAGCTCGTATGGTGTACCTATTGTGATATCTACCGCACAGGAGCGATTGAATCGAGCCATGTTGTCATATGCTGTGATATCAATGCCATATTCTGTATCATTCGCTTCTGATACTGTATAGACGCCAAGCGGTACATCTTCCCAAGCGGTACCATCAATCAAGAGTCCTTCTGATACTATAATCTGTGCATTCGTCCAATCAGATACCTGAAGTTCCGGTTTAAATGTACACTTCAGTTCTCCAATATACGCAAAACCGATTTTGACATCGTTCTGCTCGCTGCACTGATTCGTTATTGTGAAAGAATTGCTTAATATGTCGTGATTGGTAAATGCAATCTTATTTACTGTTCCGGTCAGGCGGAACGTCTGTACTTTTCTTTTTGTTTGTTTCAGATATTCTTCTGATACCTGATACATGCTACCGCCTCCTTGCTTTATAGCTCTTCTGCGCTAAAAGATACCGTCCAGTATCCTTGCGTATTCTGACTATATTCCGAATGTTCCTCCAGATCGAAATCTATGCTCTCAATCCGCACCGTATACTCCGCTTCATCAATCTGCAGTTTTACTGACTGCATATTTGCATATCCAAGCAGCTTGTTCTTCCATCTCGAAGATACCTGGAACTTAAACGAGCCGGAGTATTTTCCGGCTCGCACGTCAATTGCAAGATCATCCCCTGCTTCTGACTGAAATGTATTTGATACTTTGCTGAAGCTCTCTGAATAATCGATTGGATTTGGTATACGTTCACCATTGATTTTTACATATTTGTTCAGCATTATCTTCCTCCTGATCTGTAATTATTGATCTGGTTCGCACGTACAATGATGTCATTTAATTTAGATTGTCCGATATATACCGGAATCACAATATCTCCAGCTGCCATTGCCGTCTGATTTCCGGCAAGTGCACTCTTCATCTCTCGTGCCACGGCCGCAATCCACTTTTCGTTTTGATCAAGCGGAACTACCGCCTCTGCACCATTACCTTCCAGTAATCCGACCTGTCCTTTTGCAAGCACACCGCCTCGTTCCAATTGCGGTACTCCAAGCTTACTGATCTTTGACAAGCTGACACCCGGTATTTTGTTGATCACACCGATTACGGCATTGATTGCACCGATGAAGCCGTTTATGATTCCGATTGCCTTGGATAAGACAAAATTAACGGCTGTTTTTACTGCTCCGGAAATCGCATTGCCGATTGCCATACCTGCACTTTTGAAGATGCCTGTTACAGAGTTCCATACGCCTGAAAAGAAACCGCCTAATCGATTGAAGATACTTGTTATGCCATTCCACGCCTGTTGGAATATGCCTGTGAAGAAACTTTCAACCGTGCTGAATACATTCCTTATGCTTGACCATGCGTTTGTCGCAACGGACACGATTCCATTCCATATGCCTGTAAAGAAGCTCCCAATCGCCTGAAAAGCAGATGTGAAGAACTCCTTAAACGCCGTGACAAGCTGTGACACCTTCTCACAGAAAGATTCCCATACAAACTGTGCCACCTCAACGATTGCATCCCAGTTTTTAATTACTACGATAATTGCAGTGATCACAGCAATTACCGCTGCGGCAATCAGCAGAAACGGTCCGATTGCAGTGACAACCCCGGTGATGGCCGGAATCATGGTTCCTGTAATAAACGAAGATGCAGTACCCATCCATGTAGTAATAGAACCGACTAAGGACACTATCTGACCGCCAAATGTAATGACCTTACCCACCGATGAAATAAGTGTTCCTATCACCACAATTAACGGTCCTATCGCCGCAGCTATTGCTGCAATCATCACAATCTGCTGTTGTGTCTCCGGATCTAAGTCACGGAACTTTTGTACAAGCTCCTGTATTTTCCCGGCTATCTGCTGAACGATTGGCATCAAGATCTGACCGATTGATATTGCGCAGTTTTGGATCGCTGTCTTTGTCTTTTCAAACTGGATGGACGGATCCGAAGCTTCCAGCGTATCAAATGCTTGTTGCGCTGTACCTGCGGAATTTCCAAGTTCTTTAACTGCACTTGTAAAATCTGTTGTATGCTGGGTTATTGTTGCCGCTGCCTTCGCGGCTTCCTGTGAACCAAACATATCTGCAAGACTCATTCCGCTACTGTCCGCTTCATTCTGTATAATCTGTAACACATCTGACAGATTATATCCCTCATTCATCAGCTCACTAAACGACTTGCCCGTCTTTTCTTTCAAGATGTTTGATGTCGTGCTTCCGGATTTCCCAAGTTCGTTCAGCATACCATTGATGTAAGTTGTAGCTTCCGCTGTACCTATACCATTTTTCGTAGTTGTAACATATGCCGCACTTAACTGGTCCAAATTGACACCATACATCGCCGCTGTTGGAATAACTTTACCCATGGACGCACCCAGTTCATCTACAGTCGTTTTACCAAGATTCTGCGTTGTGATCAGCTTATCCGATACGGATGATACCTGATCTGCAGATAACCCATATGCATTTAAGGCTGTTGTAAGCGTATCCGTCGCCGTTGTCATGCTTGTAAATCCGGCTCTTGCAAGTACGTTTGCCTGTTCTACAAATCCAACAGCATCCTTGGTCGACTGACCTGCGGAGATCGCCTGATACGATGCTTCCGCAATCTCCGCGGCACCCATACCGGTACTATCGGATAAAGCCATAATCGAAGAGTCAAGATCATCTATTGGTGTCTGTGTTGTATCTGCAATCGTAGACAGCTTCGCCAATGCGGAAGAGTAGTCCGTCGCTTCTTTGACCGCCGCGGTACCTCCTGCCACAACCGGCATCGTAATTGTTGCCGTCATCTTTCCGCCAAGTGCAGATACCTTATCTCCTACACCTGTAACCTTTTCTCCAAGTTCGGACATGTTGTTGCCAACTTCCTTGATATGCGCGCCTGCTGCCTGCATCTTAACCGACATTTTATCTTCCATATCAGACACAGCCTGCTTGGCACTTTCTGCTTTGTCTCTCAGATTTGATAGTTCATCTGTTGTCTTAACAATCTCTGCCTGCAGCGCATCGTATTCACTCTGTGTGATGTTTCCAAGATCAAGCTGTTCTTTCGCATTTTTAGCCGCATCTTGCTCCAGTTTCAGCTTTTTTTCTGTTTCTTTGATTGCTTCATTCAGAGCATTCTGTTTTGCTTTCAGCAGTTCAACATTTTTAGGATCTATTTTTAAAGCATTTTCAACATCTCTCAGATTGCTTTTTGTTCTTTTTATTTCTGAATTGGTTTCTTTCAGTGCTTTAGTAAGTCCAGTCGTTTCTCCATCAATTTTAATCGTAATGCCTTTGAATTTATCCACGTATCCACCCCCCTTACATAGCTGCAAATTTATCAAAATCATCCTGCGTCGCCTTGAGTGGGTAGTTATACGTGTCATTGCTGCTCTCGATCATCATGTCGAGCACATCTCCATGTGTTAACTCCTCAAGATCCTGCATCGATATATGTAGTGAAAAAGCCCGCAGCATGAAGATGTTTGTATTCATCTCCCTTACTGTTGACTTTGGTTTTTTTTTAGTTCACTTGTGGTCGTAATATTGCGATTCCATACGTTCAAAATTGATGTAATTGCCGCAGGATCCTGGAAGTCTGCTTCCTCAAATTCTTCCATCCATGCAATGTACCCTTCTTCTGAAGCTTCTTTAATCTCCTTACGGTTCTGCATGTTCATCACATACGCAAGCTTCGATGTATATTCGATTGTGTCAAGCTTGTCTACGTCTTCTACGTTTTCCAGCTTCGCAAGATCTTTTAACAGCTCGCGCTTAAAAATCTGCTTGTATCGAATCGCAGTTGCTGCGTTGCTCTCAACTGCTACTTCTCTCTGTCCAATTCTGATCACTGATCTCATAGTATCCTCCGTTTCTGTTGCACCGGTGCAACTTTATATTTTTGCAAGAAAAATGGGACGGTATCTTCTACCATCCCATTTCAATGATTGATATTAACCTGCTACCTCTGTTTGTTCTGCTGATGTTGGCACCCACACCTTTGTAAACCAGTTCTTATACGTTTCATCCTTTGTATTGGATCCGGTTGTTGCCTTAACCAGATTCTTTTCCTTACCATTGATGTTATCGACATCCGGACGTGGCGTAGCCTTTATTGTCACAGATTCCGTCACCGGCTCTGTGCTGTCCTCTTTTGTCTGGGACGCAACAGAGTGTCGTGTCAGTGAGCAACGATACAACACATGTCTGCGTGCCTTTTTGTCGCCATTGAACTCAAACAGAAGCGCGATGTACTTCTGTACGTCTGTCGAAGATTCGACGAGCACACCATCAATTTCTTCCTGTCCCATTACTTCAGTTTCTACGTCCTCCGGTACAACTGCAGATTCGAAATCTCCCTCATAGCCGGAATTGCTTGTCAATACGGCATACGCGGTATCATCCGCATAAAACGTATTGGACTCTCCGGACGGATCAAGCGACAAGCTTACTGCTCCCGGCCATTTCTTTGGCGTACTGTATGTACTCTTGATTGTTCCATCCTCCTGCTCCGTCTCTGTGATAATCGCATAATGTGTATTTTTCAATCCAAACTTAATCTTATTTTTTTCTTTACCCATCTTTATATTACCTCGCTTCCTATATGGTCTTAGCTTCGTATATGGTCATAAATACTTTCTGCTCGTTCTCGAACTCGTCTGTCATGCTCCACGGAATTTCTGCTTCATTCAAAGCATCTTCGATCATCGCTTCCAGCTTCTCATTCTTCTTCGTACTGTACAGCACCGCACGCATGGAACTAATCTTCTGATACACCTTGTCATCTGCGAAGAAATTACTATCCGCATGGCATGTGTATGTGACGTATGGTACTTTGGTGCCTACAGGTGCATGGTCATAGTGTACAGTCACACCCGGTACCGACAAGACTTTCTTTACATCTGCAATCGTCATCCTTTTCCCACCTGCCTTTTGAATTCTTCCGGAAACTCATCCTGCGCCCATGCTTCTACTGGAGCAATATGTTCGTGTGCAGCGGCGTGTCCTCGCACCTCTCCATTGATGATGATGTCATGTCCATTCTCAAGAAGATGTGTCAGCTGATACTGCTCGTTATACACAGTCATTCCTTCCGATGTTTTCTTATACTTCCATCCATTTTTGTACTTTTTCCCTTTTGTACGCTTGTTGTTGGGAGATGTCTTTTTCAGCTTCTTTACAGCTTCCTTGGCTGTATTCTCCGCTGCCGTATCAACCGCAGTGTGCACATGATGCTCAAACGTTGAAAAGATTGACTGTAATTCCATATCAAGCTGTCCAATTTTAATCGTCTTGTTCGACATACGTCACCCCTGCTTTCTCCTCTGCATAAAGCTCGATCGTATCTGAATCTGTACGCTCATATGTACGATAGATCCCATATACTTTGTCTTTGTACTTCACAAGCTCTTCGCTGTTGTAATTTACCTTGTCTGTATCAAAGCGATACTTCGGATTCATACCGACCTGCCCGGCTTTGAAGAATTCCTGGCGATCAACGGACTGTACTTTGCATATTACCGAACGCTCTGTTTTATCTGTGATAACCGGACTTCCAATGTCGTCTGTCTCAGTCTTTACAGCGATCAATATGATTTCGTCATCCATCCTCTTCCACCTTCGCTTTCTGCGCAAACAGGCGATTGTTGAGTTCATACCGTAACATGCGCGGCATTTCCTCGCCGGTTGCTCTTTTGCGCCACATCCACGCCGCATAGCTTATGATAAGCTCTTCATCATCCACAGGTGGATCCTCTGGGAAGGTGATGCCTTCCCGTTCGATCCGTTTCTTTGCAGTCTGCAGATACTGACTCAACCGCTTATCATACACCGTGGCAGAGATTCCAAGGTCGATCTTTAACATTGTCAACTTATCTGCATCTGTCATATATTACTCCTTACTTGATGCAGCCGCCTTATTTGCTGTATCTTCTGCAAATGTCATATCTGCTGTCGGTGTAGTTCCAAGGATTCCGATTGCTACAAAGCCCTCTGCAATCACCGGAAGACCGTCATATCGTGCCAATCCCTTATATACTGTCTGATCTTCTAAAAACTTCACATGCTCGGACTGTGTGATCTGTGCTCCCTCACGCTCGGCAAGGAGATATAAGTCACCATACCCGCCGACAATTACATTGTCCGGGATGAAATCGAGTGTTTCGATCGCACCACCAACGATTGGCATGGTGTCCCCCATTCCGGTAGCGATTGCGCCCGCTGCATTAAAGCTGAGTGCCTCTGCCACAAGCTTTGTCTTGGTTGTCTCGTTCATAGCCCAGAAGCGATTACCTGTCGAATACTTGCCCTTGGCATTCCCTGATGCAATCACAATCTCCTTGAACAGATCAACACCCTTCTTTGCGGCTGCAATTGATACAATGTTTGAGGAAGAAAGATTCTTCCACTCACGCGCGGTATCCGGGTAAGTCTCCGGCTTTGTTGCCTGCGCCAGACGTGTGACTACACCTGTTGGCATCTTCTTTGATGTACCATAAAGGATTGCCTTATCAAGTGCCAATCCGATAGACTGTCCAAGCGATGTGATGATGGTTGATGCAAGATCAATGTCGGAATCCTTCAGCACGGCATTGTTGATTACCATATATCCGGCAACCTTGTATCCATCTACCTCCGCATCGTTGAACACCAACGACAGCTCGTTGATAGCCGCATTCATCTCTGTCCAGACTGCTTCCGGAATCGTGCCCTGAATCGTCTGTCTTGCCTTACCCGGCACAGACTGCACACGTACATGCTTATAAAGCTTTGAGTACTCCTCAATGTTCTCACGGAGAAGCTCCAGCATCACGCTTGGAATTGTAAGCTCTGCGCCTGTTATTGCACGATTCTGTGTTCCAAGTGTACGCACGCGCTCTAAAAATGCATGTACATCGTCACGCGCGAAAAACGCATCACGCTCCTGTACTGTCATACCAAAAAACTTCTTTCTAGTTGTTTTCACTGTTTCCACTCCTCTCATTCTTGCCTCTGGTGCCGGTTCTGCCTGTCTCTGCTTGCTTTCCAGTTCTGCAAGCTCGGACTCTGTATCCGATACTTCCTTTTCCAGAGTTCTTACTGACTCGTCATTTTCTTCCTTATCCTTCTCGTACTGCTCTACTTCCTGTGACACTGCCTCCTTCTCTTCGTCTGTCTGTGCTTCCTCAATAGCTGCTTCCAGCTCTTTCTCGCGTGCCTGAAGCTCTTTTGTCTTCTCACGTGCTTCGGAAAGCTTTCTTGTAACTTCGCTCAGCTTCTTTCTGAGCATGATAACCTTTAACATGATCCATTTCCTCCTTTTAATTTTTGCTTCATGTCAAGTTTCCACACCTCATTTTGTCGCGCCCGGATGGTGTCGATATCCTTTTGACGTGCATTGACACTTGTCTCTTCGTAAGCAGGGAATGTACATACTGACACTTCATACAGCTTGACTTTCTTGATTTTCCAGTGAACAGAACCATCCTCACGGACGTCTGTCTCTTCATCCAGAATATCAAAGCCAAAGCTGCACTGATCCACGTCATGCCGTTTCACTCTGGCGTACAGATTCATTGCATCCGAATCATCCGGATTAATGTTTATATGTCCCCAGAGTCCACGCTCATCCTGTCGTAGTGTCAGTGTTGCTGCTTTCGTTCGTCCAAGCACCATGCTCGTGTCATGATTGATTAACGCGCGGATATCATCTGAAATTGTCTCAGTAAATGCTCCACTTTCGACACTTTCGCTGTAACCCGGTGCAATAATATAGGTGCTATTAAAAACGGCGAAGTAACCTTCAATCGAAAGTGCCTCGCCGTCTTCTCTCGTATTAAATTCCGATGCGATAGATCGTATCTGTCGAATATGTCTATCCATTGTCTTCTCCCTTCTGTATCAATTTCTTCTGTGCTGCTGCCATGTCCCACGGTATATAGTTTTCAAGCACTCTAAGTTCATCCAAGCCTTCCTTTGGTGACATGCCTATCTTGTCTCTGACTTCATTTCCAGTCACAAATCCACGGTCTGACAGCGAACCGAATACGGATGCTATCGTCGTCAGATCCCAATCCATCACGGACATGGCATTGAACTTGATGTACATATTCGGACTGTATATCAGTTTCCGCGTCATCTCCTGCTGTAAGCCTGTGACAATCGTCTTTATTTTCGTCTTGACAAAATAGTTCCACTCGTCCTGCTTGTATGCTCCAACGCCAAGCACGAACGCAGGCACCCCCAGAATTGCGGCTACACTTTGCTTGTCCAACTTTACATTGTCAGATATCGCAAGATCTGACAGAGACAACGGCTTGATCTGTTCTATCTCAAACTGCTCCGCAGGTATCAGCCACGGTGCACCGGCTTCTCCAGAATTCATGTACTCATTGATCAGCTTCTGTCTGCCCTTTGGCGACGAGAATTCTTCCGTCATTCCATCCACTTTGACGATCAGGCTTGGCTTGTACTTACTCTTCATGAAAGCGTTTGTTGTGATCTGTGCCTGCCGCAGGTTATCCGCGACGTCTTTCAACTGTGCTGTAACGCCCTGCCCTTTGTACAGGTATGTCTTATCCGGATTATATACAAAGTGCATCACCTCATCCGGGGCATAAGGAATTCCATCAATCAGGACATGATATCTGGTGTAATCGCCCTGATATGATACTCTGTTTGCAGCCACCGGCTCCATATCAGACAGATATCCATCTTCCGTGTATACTTTCACAACCGAATTGCCTTTGCCATACAGGAGCAGATTCATCACAATCGCTTCTATAAACGTCTGCCGCGTCATGGTACTGCACGGGTTTATATCAATCTTTCGTGACAGTTCATTGATCACACGCTCGTCACCCCGTTCGGTGTTCTCCATGACGTGAATCGTCATTGCTCCAACCACTTCTGCAATCTTACGGCAGGCTGCTACAATCTCCGGGTTCTGGTCCAGAGATGTATAACCATCACCGCACAGGATGTCATATGCTTCCGCGCTTCCGATCAGCACCGCCGATCGCCTTGCTTTTCTTAGTGCCCGCTGTATCACGTTATTCTTTTTACTCATCTTCATTCTCACCTCCCCACCAGCTCTTTGATTTCTCGCTCTTTTCGAGCGAATTCAAGTATCTGACGCACGCAAACACACTCGAATCGAACAAGTCGATACGTGCCGTCGGTTCTATCTTCTCAAATTGGATCATGTCGTCGGTCTTCTCAATCGCATGTACATTCTGCACGCAGTACTCATAAGCATCTGAATGCAGGTAATACAACATTCCATCTTTGGCAGATTTCTCAATATGCCGGAACCCCTCCGACTTCACGTAGAAATACTGTGGCTGGTCGACTATACGGAACCCTGCCTTTTTCATCTGGATAAAGTACTCACGTGCAAACTTCTTATCGTGACCAACCTGCTTGATCTTAAAGCCTTTGCTCCGCATCTCCTTGAACCAATTCACAACGTCTCCAACGTTAACCGTCGGCGTGTTGCACATTGTGAGCCAGCCATCATCCCTCCAACCGAATAAAGGTATGTTGTCTTCATCTGCTTTCCTTGCTGCTTCCGCAACCGGGAAAAAGGCATGTGTGATGATGATATCCACGCCCTTGTAATGTCCAAACAGTGCTGCTGCCGTAAGGTCATGCAGCTTCGACAAGTCGGCACCGCCGTACCAGTCGATTTTCATTTTTGCGAGATCCTCCAGTGTCCAGCTATACTTTTTATCAGAATTTTGGAACTCTTTGATATTAAAATATGCTTTCATCGCAGTTGTATAGATATTCAACTGCCTGCTCAAAAAGTCCTTGCGCTGTTGCGGATCATTCTGTGCCTGTATTGCATCTGCCAGAATCGCTTCTGGTCGGATTGTCACACCATATCCGGGGTTTGCTTTTTCGTGCTGAATCGGATTTGTGAAATCCACGTTGCCATTTTCGTCCTGATCGGCTCGTGATACGAAACAAAACAAATTATCATCCTTCACAGTTCCATCCAATATCTTATTCGCGTATTCCAGACGTCGATAGCAGAATGAGTTCATGTTATCGCCTGCGGTTGTGATACCGATCATCAGCTTGTTTGTGTATGCTGCCATTGCTTCCTTGAATCGGTTGTACTGCGATGCTCGCTTGAACGCATGCACCTCGTCCGCGATAGCTATATTGCAGTTGAACGAATCCTGCGTGTCCGGATTGCTGGCAAGTGCTTCGATGTACAGGGAACCCTCCGGCTCTTCATTCTCGTTGTAAAACGTGTACTCAATAGAGTGCTGTGCATTGTTATTCAGTACTTTGAACTCACCTATCATGCCCTGGTATCGCAAAGTATGCATGATATCGTCGAAGCTCTGCTTTGCCTGTTTCAGTGCCGCTGCAACAATATAGATTGTCGCACCTGATTTACGCTCTAATAACCCCAGAGCAAAAGCCAGCGCCGCTATAAACAGTGTTTTCCCCTGCTTTCGCGGGACAAAAATAAAGGCCTCTTTGTATCGTCTGATCTGAGTACCTTTATAGTAAAAGCCTATTAAGTTATATACGATGAATATCTGCCACGGCTGCAATATCAGCGGTGTGTTCCGCAGGGAATGTCCTTGCAGGTCCTCGCCTTTCACATGCACCATCACCCGCTCGATGATATTGATCACAAAATCCGGCTCTTTCGTGTGCAGCTCCAGATCATCACGTTCCAGATCGTCCAGGAATCGCTTGCACTCTCGTACATTGTTTCCGGCAATGATCTTTCCCGCAACTACATCCCTGGCATAGTCGATCGCTACCTGCCTATACTTCTTAGCTGCCAATGTCCCGCAGAATATCTCCTAATGCCGATGTCTTCTTGGTTTTGATTGCAGATTCATCAATCTTTTTCAGCCCTGCCGGTGTGAGCCCAAGATCACGCCAATACGCAAGCGCGGATGTATTCATGTCGCCCCAGCTCACCAACAGCGGATTTTTGGTCATGTTGGTACTTCCGTTTTTGTTCGTATGCTCCACTACAGGTTTGGCACCGGTTTCGACGTATTCCTGATAGATTTTGTCACGCTCTGCAAGTATATTTGCGAGCGTATCGATCATCGGAAGAAAAGCATCCCGATACGTGCCAACCGCCTTGGCTGCTGATATTATTCGATTTTTCCATGCTGTCTTTTTCACCCGGTTTCCCCCTTTCTCAAAAAATCCTGCGTATTTGGAAAAGGCTCCACCCACCGTTCTATCCTCCGGCGCTCCAAAAACGCTAGAGAGGGGGGAGTCTGCTGCCATATCTCTTCTTCATACGCATTTGTAACTGCTTTCCCTGTGCTGTCAGCTCATGCGAATCCCTGTCATGCATCTTGTTGTGGCAGGACTGGCACAAGGTTATCAGGTTGCAGTCGTTGTATCTCTCATCCGGATAGTATTCAACCGGGAATACATGATGCACATGCTCTCCTTGTCTTCGCTTTCCGTAGCGTCTGCACTCCTGACACTGATATGCATCCCGTCTCAATACGGATGCGCGTTTCCTTTTCCATCTGGTATCGTTATACATCATTCTTCCTCTGATTTCTTCTGAAGGACATCGATTGCCTTTGTGATTACTGCCGGGAGCTTTACGCCCATAAGTCCTGCGTTTTCTACCAGTGATATCGTTTCATTTGCGATAAATGCAATCACAACCGCGTCGCGGATATAATTCGTTCCAATCACAAGATCTAATCTGTATGCCACGATCACGAACACAAGTGTCATGCACTTTCTGCATAAGCCTTTCCATCCTGCTTTGCTCTCCAGGCTTCCGGTATCTGTCTTGTTGCTTTTGTGGAACACTCCCGCTACAACCAAACCGGATACATAATCAATCGCCATGAATATGAGCAAAGTTACGGTTCCCGCATCCCATCCACCAAATACCGAAGCAATCGCAGATCCAATCATTCCTACTGCTGTACATATCGTCTGTTTCATCGTCTCTCCTTTCTACGCAAAACAGCAGCTATATGTTTCCATACAACTGCTGCCTTCGTGTCTCTCAAATATCTTATGCTATCATAATATCACTTAAAATGTCCCCTGAGTACTCCACTTTCATTTTTTCTTAAAACTTCCGAAGAATTCTCTCACTCTTACGTATAGCTTAAAAAACAAGTATGAATACGTCTCTCTTAATGCAAGTCTATAAAGCATCTGATCTTCCAGCGTCAGGCTCTCTACAAATTCCTTTTCGTTAAAGTAATCAATATATTCCTCAATGATCTCATACTCCGTTTTCATATCTTCTCACTTCACTTTCTTAGATAACAGATAGTAGAACTTCCGCCGACTGCGATAGTATAATGCACGCGATGCTGGCATCCCACGCGCTTCAAGCACCGGATATGTGCACTCAGCATCTGTTACTCCTGCAAGGATATACTGTGCAAGTTCCTTGTTTGCTTCCACTGTCGTATCTTCAATCAGCTTGCATCGCTTGCTTAGTTCTGCTGCCTTGATCGCTGCGCTTGCCGTCGGGTTCGACAATCCACTTCCTGTTGCTCCAGTTTCATGTGATCGTAGTCCTCGCAGTTCTCGAATCTCTTTTATCCAGTCCGGATACTGCATACAGTAGTGGTACAATTCCAAGAATCTATGCTTCCCGATGTTGTAGCTGGCGACCGAGTTTCTTTGTCTCACCTTGCTCACGCTCCTTTATACTTTCTGTGTGTACTCCAGACATATCCAGCCTGCACCACTTTTCAGCTTTCCCCATTTCTGCCCGGATACTGTCTTTTCCGCCACAATCGTATATACGCCCTTGTCCCGGATTACTCCGGTTATTGCATTTGCTGTACCTGCATCCTTGCGTATGTTCAACGCCGATGCTGTGACCTTGACTCTATATGTATCTGCCTTTGTCTGCTCTGGTTGGACTGCTGCCTGCTCCGGCGCCTTTGTTTCTTCGGTTGCATTCTGTTCTGTCATTCCCAGCGTCGCAAGGATTCCGCGGGCATACGCCTCCCCAAATGCGCGGCACTTCTCTTCTGTATCTGCTTTTGCCGCATCTGCTTTATTATCTACAAATACACCCTCGCAGATAATCGCCGGACATTTCGTCTGTCGAATAAATCCAAAATAATCACTTCCGTAGGCGTTCTTTTTTGTCTTTAAGCCACGGCTTTTCTGCCCGATCTTCACAACTTCTTTCTCTATGTTCTGTGCAAGCACCTTTCCTTTGCCGCCATTCACACTGTGCCATACTTCGAAGCCTTCTCCGCCACCTGCATTGTTATGTATGTCGAGTGCGAGATCTGCGCCCCAGTAGTTGCACATTGTTGTTTTTTCATTGATTGAACTATCTATGTCTCCGTTCCTGCTAATCAATACTTCTACTCCATGCTCTTTCAAGTAATCGCGGCATCCCTTTGCCATCTGCAGATCAATATCTTTTTCTACCAGATACTTCACTGCTCCTGGATCGCTCCCACCATGTCCTACTCCAATATATACCTTTGCCATCTCTATATCCTCCGATCATATACTCTTGCATTTATATGCTGCTGTTCTTCTTTGTTCCACGCATTCAACAGGCGTCGCGCCGTCCGATACGCTATAATATAGCTTTCGCTCCTGCTGCCTCGACTGTCTTTGTAATATTCATTGAGAAACTCTAACAGTGCCTGCTCCCGTATCTTCTGTGTTTCTGTCTTTTGCTCAGCTTTCCAATCCAGCTTTGTACCACAGTTATCACAATAATGCACGCTGCTCCAGTGCATCTGATCAAGAATCTCTCCCTTGTTTCCCAGATACCACTTCCTTTCGCGGCAACACGGACATACTGCCAGCACTCTTGGATTGCCGTGTGCATCCTTGTATCTCTCATCAATCTCAATCAAAAGTTCTGCCATAGTATCCGGTTCCCCGGATTCTCACCCCCTTCCTTCTTTAGATTTATGATATATTTTCTTAGTGCCAAAATAAAAAAGGTACCAACCAATGAATACTGGTCAGTACCTTTCCTTTTCTAGTATTTACTTGTTTTTCTCGATGAATTCTCTCATCATCATGCTAAGCTGTCCGGCTTGACTTACTCCAGCCTTCTCACATGCATCTGCAAATGCCTCTACCAGCTCTCGCTTCAGCTTATATGATTTGCTTATCAAGCCAGCTTTTGCATTCCACTTGTCCTGCGGTCTAATCTTCTTTTCTTCCATCGTGCACCTCACAATATATATTTAATCCAATTGATGCCACACTCAATACAAGTGCTATTGCAATAGCCGCATCCAATCCTTTTCTGATTGCATAGTACACAAGAACCGCCGCCGAACAGGTGCTAATAATTGTTAATACTTTTCTTATAGACATATCTTCAAAAATGGCTTAGAATAAAATTAGGCGGTGGGTGGGATATTC
>ENA-OPFG01000265-OPFG01000265.1-human-gut-metagenome-genome-assembly--contig:-NODE-265-length-36440-cov-8.879786_pt1 | contig 36440 bp, 24 predicted proteins | sample MGYA00241304_ERZ501542 | MGnify/ENA primary metagenome ERZ501542 (study PRJEB25962, sample SAMEA2042427) | human gut metagenome | biome: human gut; feature: human-associated habitat; material: faeces...
CAAATATTTTCCTAGAATATAACTTGTTCCATGCAACAACATAATAATAATACATGCCCTCAAATGCATCATAAAAATTCTTCCAGAATTCTTTTTCTGTCCACTCCCCATCTGAAATATTCTCTGATTCCCATTGCTTATGCCCTTCATTATCTACTGCACAATAATTGCATATAGTAATATCTGCTCCTGTCCTTACTATATTATTATACATATCTTTAAGCGTATCTTTTTCTATATAATCATCACTATCTATAAAACATATATATTGTCCTGTTGCAATATCCAATCCTGCATTTCTCGCGTCAGATAATCCACAATTTTTTATGGATTACCTTTATTCTTGAGTCTGTTTCCGCATATTTATCGCATATTATCCCGCAATTATCTGGAGAGCCATCATCAACTAGTATAATCTCTATATTAAAATAACTCTGTTTTTTCACTGATGTTATACAACGCTCAATATATTTCTCAACTTTGTATACTGGGATAATCACACTTATAAGTTCTGTCTTCATATCTTCTTGTATTCCTTCTGTCATAAAAAATGTCTCCCTTGACTATCATTGCATTGATAGTACAAAGGAGACACATTGTTTGTCAATATTATATCTTCAAACGAAATATTTTATTTAACAAGACCATATTCGATATTGTATGTTACACCATTAACAACTACTTTACCACTAAAATCTCTGTTAAGGAAGCCGTTCTGGATATACCATGTTCCCCACTGATTAGATGCTAATCCTGTGTATGTTTTATCCAATGCTCCATCCTTTACATAGAACCAGCCCCAGTCATTCTTTGCAAGACCTGTATATGTACTATCATATACTCCGTCTTTTACATAGAACCAACCCCACTCGTTCTTTGCAAGGCCTGTATATGTTGTGTCACGAAGACCATCCTTTACATATACCCAGTCTGAACCATTCTTTACAAGACCTGTATAACTTCTGTCAAGCATACCGTCCTTTACATACCATGTACCCCAGTCATTATCTGCAAGGCCTGTATAACTTCTGTCAAGAACACCTTTATTTACATAGAACCAGCCCCACTCATTTCTTGCAAGTCTTGTATATGTTGTATCAACCTTACCATCTGCATAGTAACGCCATACTCCATCTGTATCCTTTAAGAAGCCATTCTTAACAGGTCCTGTTGCTGGAATCTCTGTTACATCTGTCTTTGCATCACATACTGTACAATGATGACTCTTGCTTCCTGGTGTTGTATCTGTTGGAGCTACATCAATTGTCCACTCTGTGCTGAACTTATGTCCAGTTGCCGGGATTGCTTCTGTGTATGTCTTCTTGTCACATGTTCCTGTTGTAGATGTACATGTATATGTAAGCACTCCTGCCTCTGTACATGTTGCCTGCTTTGTTATCTTTGACTCATACTTATGTGTATGTGTTGTCTCTGATGTTCCAGATGGTGTATATATCATATAGAAAAGATTGATTGAATCTCCCTTTGTTACAGTTACAGCACCCTTAGCAACATCTACTGTTAATGTACCATCAGAACCAACTTTTTTGCTTGTTCCATTAACTTTTACGCCCTTACCAGAAGCTGCCGTTGTTCCGCCAAATACAAGTGTAAGCTTTCCAGCAGATGATGCTGTAAACTTAATGCTTGTTGATGACTCCATCTTAAGGCATTTTGTAAGTGTAAGACCGTTGTATGTTGCTGTACCTTTATTTGTTGCTATGCTTCCTGTAATACTATAGAAGTCACTTGTTGTTCCTGATTCTGTAAAGTTATGTACCTTTGCATCTCCTGATACCGGTGTGTCAGGTGTAACAGGTGTATCTTTTCCAATAGCTGGAATAACTGCTGTTTCATTATAACCACATCCTGTACATGTGCGGCTCTTAAGACCTTCTTCTGTCTCTGTTGCAGGTGTAACAACTACCCACTCACCATATGTATGTGTATGTGAAGTGCCAGATACGCTTCCACCACCTACTGATACAAGAGATGTCTTGTATGCATTAAGCTTATCCTTTAAAGGCTTGTTAAGTGAATGGCTTGTATCATCAACGCTGTTATCAAATGTCCACTTGAAATCTCCGCCCATAATACGTCCTGCATACTTAGTTACAATTGAAGGAACATCTGCGGGTGCATCAATATCAGCAGTATCAACACCTAAATCAACCTTAGTATCAAAATTAGAATATGTCTTTCCCCCCTGCTTTGCCTTATAAGTTGAAGGTACTGTTTCACTTCTTGATGTTGCAAGATATGCATCGAAATCAGTTGCACTTGCAGTTGTTGTACCAGCATCCGAATTAGCATATATAACAGACTTCTGACCTTCCATATAGTTGTTGTATGCCTTGATGACACCACCATTCTCTCCTGAGAATATTCCACCTGCCAGAACATCACTTCCCTGCATTGAACTGAGCATTGGATAATTACAGTTTCTGAAATAGTTAGCCTCTACGAATGCCTCACTATCCTTTGCAGCGCCTACACCATATTTAGAATTACCATCATAGTAGTTATTATATACATGAACTGACATTGTTCTGATACGAGGATGTCTTGAATCAGAATGGTCAAACCAGTTATGGTGATATGTAATCCAGTTCTCACCTGACTCTGACTTCATGCCACAAAGTGACATCTTTCCTGAATCCCAGAAATGATTGTAAGATACTGTCACATACTGAGAATTATCCTTTAAATCCATAGAGCCATCGCCCTTAGCCTGGTCACCATCTGAACCAGCATTACCATAGAACACATCGTTGTTATGTACCCATACACCACGTGACTGCTTAAGAGATATACCATCTCCGTCGCCTCCACCGCCCCAGTTCATAAGACCAAGGTTTCTTACTTCTATGCCTGTTGACTGGAATACAGCCACACCTGCTTCATATAAAGTAGCATCATCACCAATACCCTCAAATGTTACGTTAGCTGCTCCCTTAACACCAATTGCATATGCTGATGATACATCTTTGCAGGCAAGTCCGCTTAATGTAACCTGACCTATAATACGGATAGCAACTGGCTGGCAGTTATTCTTAGCCTTAATTGCCTGTGTAATAGCTGCTACACCTGTATATTCTGTGTTACCAATCTTCATCTTAACTGTATTCTTATTAGCTTCTGTAACATAAAGAACAGATGCATTAGACTTTAATGTACCATCGTTGTTATATGCACCAACGCCATTCTTTACCGGTGAATTACTTGAAAATGTAAATCCGCTTCTGTCATGTGCATTTACAGTAAGCTTATCTGAAACGATAGCAGCTGATGTATTCTCCTTGCCATTGTTCAGCGGAACAATCTTCATAACATAATCGCCTGCTTTTAATCCTACAGCATCCGCTCTCATGTAAGATGGATACTTTCTGATAAGCTCATCGTCCAACTGGACATAAGCTGAATCTGAGGCACTTGCAGACTTAACATATACATTGTAACCTGTAGCTCCTGTTACAGGTGTCCATTTAACATATGCTGTCTCAAGCCAGCCTGATGCTTCTGTTATTGCGCCAGAAGCTGCATGTACTGGATTCATGTCAAATACTATAACTGACACTGCCACCATTACACATGCAAGTAATGCACTCATAAATTTTTTTACTTGCTTTTTCATTTTTCCTCTCCTTTTCCATTTTATGCACATTTTTGTGCAAATTTGATATGTTTTATTCATAAATCATGTTTATATTACCATTATTGTACAATATTTTCAACCGCATTTTACATGTTAGAGAAAATTTTTCGTAATTTTAACACATTATTTCTTTTCCTAAAGTAAATGAATATACAATTTTTTCTTTTACAGTTTTTCCGGTAAGCTGTTCCAGCGCTTTTGCATAGTAATCAAGCTGGATTGCGTATCTTTTGACAAGCTCTTTTTCCCCCGCTTTGCCCTTCATAACCCTGTCAGTCTTATAATCAACAATCACAAGTTCTCCGTCCTCTTCAAAACACAAGTCAATTATACCCTGTATAAGCTGTCCTTCGTACTCAAATACAAAAGGCTGTTCTCTTCTGACACTGCCACAGTTCACCGCATTTGCAACTCTCCTGCCTGTATCTGATTGTACAAATGTATATATATCCCACGGATTGACACTTTTCACCTGTAATTCATTCATCTTGCCTGTTTCTAACATTCTGTTAATATCTGCTTTAACTCCATCAAGGTTCACACTCACTGAATAGTCAAGACATTCCATAACCCTGTGATATGCGCTACCACGCTCATTAGCAGCAAGCTTAACTTCCTCACCGCTTATGAACTTTGGAATTATGCTGTTTGTCTCATCACATTCTTCCTTTTTAAGTGCTGTCTTCACAGATTCATCCATGTAAGCATTTTCCTCTGAATCATCATCCGCCTGCATAGCCTTAAGCTGCGAAACCGTCAGCTTCATCCTTCCGGCTGCGTTATCATCAGGAACATACTCCGGAAGCTCCTCTAATAAAGGATAAGACACAGCTTCCATAATTTCATCAGCCAGTCCCCCGATTCTAACAGCATTCGCTTCACCAGCCATCTCCCCGGATTCATCCACATCAGCCCAAGAATCCTCTCCGGCATCAACCATCACTTTAAAGCTGCCTTTCAATTTATCTGAATCCATAAGACACACTGGCATTATCATATCAAGATAGTTCTTTATATTCTCACTGTCCGCGAAAGACAACATTCCATCTGCTGCAAGTTGCTTTGCACTTCCCCTGTATTTATCAAGTGTCTTGTCTGCATCTTTTACAACTCCGGTAATTATGAGTTTTTCTCTTGCTCTTGTCATTGCAACATAGAGAAGTCTCTCTTCCTCAGCTATCGACTCTCTTACAATTCTTCTTGCCATAGCACCTTTAATAATAGTAGGTGTCTTCGTTCTTCTTTCAAGGTCAACATAATCAACTGCAATTCCTAAGTTCTGGTCTACAAGCACAGGCGCAGTTGCGTCCATAAAGTTAATGCTCTTATGCGCCCCAGCAAGTATTACAATCGGAAATTCCAGACCTTTACTCTTATGGATACTCATAATTCTTACAAGATTCTCATTGTCAAGGCTGGCAGCCCCCTCTGCAAAATCTTCGTCAAACTTCTTAAGTCTTTCAATATATCTTAAGAAATTAAACAGACCTGAATAACTTGACTTTCCATATCCCGCTGCTCTTTCCAGCAAGACATTTAAGTTAGCCTGTCTCTGTGCTCCGGCAGGCATTGTTCCCACATAATCGTAGTAGCCTGAATCATATATCATCTCCCAGCACAGATCATATAGTGACTCAACACTGCTCTTGTCTCGGTATTCTGTGAGCTTTGCAAGGAATAATGCACATTTGCCGGACAGCTGCTTAACATCCGTCTCCTGTATCTTATCTGCTCCGCCAAGCACTGCAACTGCTTTCAAATGTTCATACAGGTTGTTATGTGTATTCTTATCTGCATGCTCCCTGCCAAGCTTTCTCACCATTCCAAGCTCTGCTGCCGTAAATCCTCCAAAATAAGACATCATTGCCGCCGCAAGGCTTATCTCCTGAACCGGATTATCTACTATTGTAAGCATGCTTAAGATTACCTGTATCTCACGCACGCTGAAATATCCTGTTGACGAATCTGTATACGCCGGTATCCCCCTGTCCATCAGGGCATCTGCAAATGTATCTGCCCAACCTGTAACTGACCTTGTAAGAATTACAATATCCCTGTATTCTGCCGGTCTGTATATATTCTCATCTGAATCATACACATTTACACCAGAAGCAACTATTTCCTCAATCAGTTTTGCAAGCCTGTCTGCCTCAAGCTCTCTTGTCGTAGCTTCTTCTTCATTCTCTGAAGATATAAGAATTACATCTGTACTCTTGTTGGCTTCATCACCATAATTACTGTCACTGTATTCAGGATATGGAAACCCAGCATTAAGCCTTACAGATTCGTCATACCCGATTCCTGAAAAATTCTTATTCATGATATGACTGAACACATCATTGGCACACTCAAGTACATTTTCCCGGCTTCGGAAATTCTTCTGTAATTCAATTCTAACATTATCGCCAGTCTCGCCGTATGTATCGTACTTCTCTATGAAAAGCTCCGGGCAGGCAAGACGGAACTTGTATATGCTCTGCTTTACATCACCAACCATGTATATATTGTTATTCTCACCTGTCAGTCTCGTCTTTGACACCGCATTAAGAATAACCTCCTGCAACTGATTGGAATCCTGATACTCGTCTATCAGTATCTCTTCAAATCTGTTCGCAAGCTTGTCGGCAGTCTCTGTGTATACAAGTTTTCCGTCTTCTTTCTTTACAAGTATTGAAAGTGCAAGATGTTCCATGTCATTAAAATCAATTATGCCCTTCTCTCGCTTCACCTCTGAAACACGCTTGGCATACACCTTTGCCACTTTAAGTAAAGTCCGTATCTGGATGCTTGCCCCCTGCATGTCTGCAAATATTCCCTCATCATCTTTCAAGAATATCTTATCATTAAGCCGTCCTATGTAATCTTTAAACAACTTTCGCTGCCCCTTGACATATTCTTTAATATCCGGGTCTGCTCCTGCATCCTTCTTTCTTGACAGGGCTTCAAATGAAAATATTCTTATCCTTCTGCCAAGCTCTCCAAAATCCTGTGAATTAATCATCTCATTAATTCCAAGCAGGTCAGACTGCAAAGCACCTGTATATGCTGCAGGTCCTGCCGGCTCAGAACAGATATCTACTAATCTGTTGTATTTATCACGGTAATCGAAAAGTGCATTTTTAATTGAATCATACAGCTCCTTAATTGCAGGATTATCGTAAGTCTCATCATCATAAACTAACATGCACTCGTCAAACCACTCATCAATCCACGGATTGCTTCTTGAAAAACGGTATATTTTATCTATAATGCTCACAAGCCCTGAATCGTCCCGTCCCATGCCAAATGCATCAACAAGATTAAAGAATTCTTCATCTGCTTCGGCATAGAATTCCTCAAGCACATCTTCTAACACATCATTTTCAATAAGCTTCTTCTCACCCTCGTCCATTATCCTGAACCCCGGGTCCAGATTAACCTCTGGAAAATGATTTCTGATTATCCATAGACAGAAACTGTCTATCGTTGTTATCTGTGCGTTGTTAAGCAGTGTTATCTGTCTTAAAAGGTTCACATCCCCCGGATTCTCGTCAAGCATTGAATCAAGTGCTTTTCTTATCTTGTCTTTCATCTGGGCTGCTGCCGCCTTTGTAAATGTAACAACAACCAGCCTGTCTATATCTATATTCTTGTCAGGGTCTGTAATCATGGAAATAATTCGCTCTACCAGAACAGCAGTCTTTCCTGAACCGGCAGCCGCCGAAACCAGCACATTACAGTCTCTTGTATCAATCGCGTTCTTCTGCGCCGGTGTCCATTTTCTTTCCATTCTCATCAACCCCTTCCTTTATATTATTCCATAATACTTCATCATCGAATTTCTTTAATTTTCTGTAATTGCAGCCTGGCAAATCCACTGAAAATCCGCACACCGCCCCATAAGGACATCTGTCACAGCTTGAAAACTGTCCGTCTTTATAAGGACTTCTCCTGATATCACCACCTACAATTCTGTCCGCGGTATCAATGGCTCTTACATCAACGAATCTTCCAAGCATATTAAACTGCTCTGTATTCATCACCTTGCTTCTTCGTGAGTCAAATCCGCCGTCAGCCTTTCTGCTAACCGGAATATTAAGTGATGTACCCTCGGTATTGTCCATCTTCTCGGCAATATCCTTATCCGAATTAACCATTCCTTTAAGACGCAGTTCACCCTTAATCTTATCCTCTATCTCTTCTGCACTCTCTGTTGTCGCAGATACAATCGGGTCACTTATGTTATAGTAGAACACTCCGGCAGGAATCACATTTTTACCCGGACGCATCTTCGCCACAAGCTTCATTGCAGCTTCCATGTAGACCATAAGCTGGATATCAATTCCGTAGTAGGTCTTTACTATGTTGAAATCCTTCTTTCCTGTCTTGTAATCGATAATTCTTACATATACATCTGTGCCGTTTTCGCATATGTCAACGCGGTCAATTGTTCCGCTCATAAGCTGCTTTCTGTCTCCGTCCCCGACTTCCATATTGAACTTATGCTCGAATACAAATGGCACGAAATCACCACATTTTAACTGCTCACCCATCGCCCATACAGTGCGGTCTGCAAGGTCTTCCATCCGCTTAATCATGAATGAATTACGGCTTGAATCCTTAAGGATACTGTTCTGGTATATGTCAGTAATTGCAGCAACACTTTTTTTTACCATCTCGCGGCGCTTCTCCTCTGATATCAGATAGTACGACTCACCGTTTTTCTTGATTTCGTCGCACACCTCACGGATAACCGCATGCAGTACGACGCCAAAGTTTACTGGTGAAAATGTGAATTCTTCCCTTTCCTTCAAATCAACTCCATACCTTAAGTAATATCTCAATGGACACTCTGCAAAGTTCTCAAAAGATGTGACGCTTCCGACAAGCCTGCCGCCAGTAAGTGAATCAATAATATCCTCATCTACATTTGCAGCAATTTCAGTATTATCAAAGCTGTTAGCCGCCCGCGGTATTGTCACATATGAATTCTGCTGTGCCGTGTCTTTGTAAGATAACTTAAGGCAATGTGAAAACATTTTTCTCATGCTTCTTATAATATATGAAGGCATCAGCGCCGCACCCTCGCTGTTTTTTACCGCATATGACATGTAAAGCTTCTCCGCACTCTTTGTCATAATAAGATACAGATAGAATCTCTGTGTAAATGCTTTCTCCCTCACGGAAGCTGACATAACTATTCCCTTATCCTCAAGATACTCCCTGTCGCTTTCTGACAGAACGCTTCTTGAATCAGCCCTCTTAGGTACATTGCCGTCATTGATTCCGACAAAGAACATGACCTTGATATTGTCTAGACGGGTTCTTTCTATATCTCCGATAACAACACAGTCATTGGTCTGCGGAATAAGTCCTATCTTAATCTCCTGAAATCCTGACGCAAGTATCTTGTTAAATTCTTTAATACCAACCTTCTCGCTTCCAAGAAGGGCATACATTTTATCTAATACTTCTATAACTTTCTTATATAACTGCGCATATTCATCACCAGTGTACTCGCTGTCATTAAGCACACTTACCTTCTGCTCCATATCTTCACGCACAAGGAATTCGTAAAGAGCCTTTACCATATCTGCAACATCAGATTCCTTTGACTTAAGCACTTCTTCCAATGGATCCAACATATCCGTTATCATTGTTCTTAGTGAATTAAGCTTCTCAAGGTCAGTATTATTGACTGTTCCCCTGAACTTTCTTATCCATGGTTCATGCCATTTTCCCCTGCCTCTGATTCCAACTGCAACACAGTAATTGTCTAACAGATCAATATCTTCGCGCTCCATTCCGCTCATTCCGGTTCTTAGGAATCCTAATATGCTGTCATAGCTGTAATTATTCTCTATTATTCCAAGTGCACCGTTAATTGCCGCAATAAATGGATTGTCCGTCACATGGCGCTTGTAATCTAAGAAATATGGTATATCGTTCTGCTTTAATATATTAGCCGCCAGTTTGCCGTAGCCATCCATGTCCGCAGTAACTATCGCAATCTCGTTATATCTGTATCCACACAGTCTTGTAAGTCTTATTATTTCTCCTGCTGCAAATGTTAATTCTTCCTTGGCAACAGCTCCCTCATATATAACGATATTGTCAGTCTTCTTATTAAATCTTCCCGAATTGTTTCTGAAAAGATTCTGTTCCAGGAAATCCAGTTCTTCTGAATTCTTAAATCTTGAATTAACATTTACAATTACATTCTTTCCTGGTACTGCTTTTCCTGCAATATACACAGGTTCAAGGACTTTCACATGTTCTTCATCGCATATCTTATAAAGCTTTGATACGCAGTCCTTACTCATGAAAAAAAGTTCTTCCCTGCCTCTTACTGAATTTTCACGCTCAGATGCATCAATTGTCAGAGAAACATATATCTTCGGACATATTGATAAAAGAATTGTCATTAAATTGTACTGAACCGGAGTAAAGCCTGTGAATCCGTCAAATACTATCTCGCAATTCTTTATTCTCTCTGACTCTGTAACCTTGCTGCATAATTTATCCAGTATTTCTTCTTTAGTTATATAATTCTTGTCTATGTACTCTGCAAATGCGTTATATACAAGTACTATATCATCAAGCTTATACTGAAGTGCTGCACTTCCCTCTGAATCACTGTATGCTGCACCTGCCGCATCCTGCATAACATCCGGCTTGATATCATACTGAAGCATCTCCGATATAACAGACTTCATCTCTGACACAAATCCTGTATTAGACAGATTACTTCCAAAATATTTTAATCTGTCCTTGTTCTGCTCTAAAACTCTTTTAATAATCAGATTCTTTCCTGTATCATCAAGGACTTCAAGATTATCCCCACCCACTTCCTCAAATACTTTATACGCAAGCCTTTCAAAGCTCACAACATCTATATTAAGTATTCCTTTTCTTGGATGCATGGACACCAGTCTTTTCTGAATTGCCATAGTGTACTGCTCAGGCACAACAACTATATAATTCCTGTCAGGATTCTTCATTGACTCTTCAATTATATGCGTATACAGATAGTGCGATTTACCCGCACCTGAGCTTCCCAGAATTAATTGTAATGACATGTGTTACTCCCCTAATCTTTCTATAATAGACTTTACCATCATTTACTTTACCATAATGCACTTTTTCATATCATGTCTCATCATGGTTCGAAATCAACCGCTTCATATTCCACCGTATCTGAATAGTCCCACCATTCTCCCTGATAGCCTGTAAATCCGTTATTTTCCATAGCATTCTGTAGAATCATCACATTTTTCACAGCCTCTTCATTGTCTATATCTGAATAATTCCTGTCTGCTTTTAGAGAGAAATCATCAAATTCTGTAGGCATTGGTATAATGCTTCCATCTGCAGCAACCATAGTTATATCTACTGTTCCTCCAAGATTATGCTTTTTCATTCCGTCAGCCGGATTTGCCACATAGTTAGGGTCCGGATATACTTCCCATAATTTCTGCTGTGCCTCAAACGGTCTGTATGCATCCCAAATCTTTAAGCTGTATCCCTGCTGCTTCAATTCCTTTTGTACCTGTGCCAGCTTCTTAACAGTTCCATATCGGAGGTATGCTTCCGTGAAATCGTATATCTTTACCCCTGTAAAGTTATTCTCTGTTGCATATCTTAATTCCACATATATGTCCGGTATATATTTCTTAACAAGTACATATTCGTCATCCTCTGGTTCTTTTTCAGTTGTAATCTCCTGTGCTGTCACTTCCTGTGCTGCAGTCTCCTGTATGTTCGCCATCTCTTTTTCTGATACATCATCTGTTGTAACATTTTTCTTTTGTCCACATGCTGTCATGACTGCCGTTATCATGATTGCTGTTATAAATATTTTAGTAAATCTACGTTTCATAGTCATTGCCCCTCTTCATTACCTACTATTTCATCATATTTAACAATCTAGTAGGTCTTTTACATATTGTCAGTTGCTTTGTAATTCTTCTTTCCAACTCAAACGCCTACTAAATAAACACGGTTCACACTTTTAGTAGGTCTTTTTCTTATACATCTATAATATTAGACGATTCTAATCATCAAAAAAGCCTACTATTTTGGCATAAATTATCAATTTAATAGGCAATTTTCTTTATCCGCATTAATTATCCTCTGATTTTTCTCTCAATATACCTACTAATTCATCATATTTAGCAGCTTTAGTAGGTTTTTGCCCCATTCATGCATTAATTTAATGTGCCATTTTACACTATCCAATACATTTGTAATTAATATACCACATTTTAATCATAATCTCCTTATATCCTCCATATATTTTGTAATAATGAATATGAAGGGCAGGTTTCTTTGTGATGAGTCAGACTAAAATTGTTGTTATTCCATTTAAAAAGCTCCTTATCGGAGTGGTTATCGCTGCTATTGTAATAGCTTTTGTTATATTCGCTGTTATCCGTCTTGGCAGCAATGGTTCTGATAATTCCAGGAATACTACTAAACCTAAGAGCAGCACTGTAAATGCTTCTGCTTCTTCTAATATTGAGACACCCCTTGATAATGCCGACGCTCCTAAATTCTGCCCCGGAGTATATACCGCCTCTATTCTGTTAGACGGCAACCCCGTTGATATCCAGGTCACAGTTGATTCCTCTAACATTAACAGCATTGAGCTTGTTAATCTTTCTGAATCAATCACAACTATGTACCCTAAGCTCACAACTTCATTTGATGAAGTTGCTGCTAAAGTCATGGAAGCCGGCACGACCAACATAACCTATGATTCAGCCAACAGATATACATATTCCGTCTTTATAGAAGCAATAAGCGCAGCCCTTAAAAAGGCTGCGCCATGATTAATATCTTAATATTTTCTGTCTTGTACCCCACATGCGTGCTAAATCCGTCTGCCACTACTTAGAATAAGTCACAGCCTCACTATTCTCATCATAATCAAACATGCCATCATTCTTCTCTTCAAGTGCCTTGATGATGTGATATGTATATTCATTATATGGTGTATCAATTCCAAGTTCTTTTCCCATACGCATCATTGCGCCGGAGAACATATCTATCTCTGTGTGTCTGCCTGCATCAATGTCCTGCAGTGTTGAATATCTTGCTGTTGGTGGAACTGCACTTCCACGGCTTGAGTTATCTGCGCATCTGCTCATATCAATGCCTTTGGCTAGCGCTACTGTTTCAACCTCCTTACGCAGTCCTTCGCTGATTGCTTTCATATGCTCACTGTCAGTATAACAGCCAACACCTGCTCCAATAATAGCCTGTGGAAGATTGTTACAGATATTAAGTCTATACTTGCTCCATATCTCTTCTTTGATATGTTCAGTCACTCTGTAATTAAGTCCTGTTCCATCAAATAAATCTCTTATTGCCGCAACTCTCTCACTCTCAAATGGTGCAGTTTCCTCTCCATATATAATGCCTATTGTAGTCTCAGGATTGAACACATATTCCTTACCTTCGCGGTGTGACGCCACCTTTATAAGTGAATAAATGATATGTGATTTATCTATCTTGGTAGATATTATCTCTTCACTGTCAACACCATTCATAAGACTCATGACAATTGTATTCTCACCGACGGCTTCCCTAATATCATCTAATGCACCTGCAAGTGCGCCGTATTTTAATGATACAACAAGAAGGTCAACACCTTTTGCTTCCTCTGGGGTCAATACCTCCGGGTGGTATGTCTTTCCATTAATCAGACAGCCTTCTGCCTTAAGTCTTTCCGCTCTTTCGCCCTTTGCAATAACGCTTAAACTTATATCCTTCTTTTCTGAAAGTCCCCATATAACATAAGAGCCGACTGCTCCTGCTCCAAGTACTGCCACTGAATGTATCTTCATATACATTTTCCTCTCAATCTTTGTAATTTCTTCAAATATATATACACTTCAATTCTTTCCGCGTCAAATGCTTTTATCTTCCTACAATATCGCCCTCCTCAAAATCGTAAGTCAGCTTCTTTCCATATGCCATGACATATGCAGCACATTTCTGCTCATAGTCTGTGTGCTGCATTCTTAAACTTGCTGTTCTTTCATCAAGCTGTCTGTCCGGATATATTACTGGCAGGACATGTACCCTAAATGTGTGCAAATGTGTACTTTTAACCTGCTGTTCAACAAACAGCGAAATCACCGGCACATTAAACTTTACCGCATACAGATATGCACCTCTTTTGCATGGACGGGGCTTCCGATAATTAAACCACATTTCCTGCTCAGGATATATAAGTACAAGTTTGTTTTCATCAAGTGCATTCTTAATCTGATTAGGAAACTCAGTCTCCATAAACCATTTCAGGCTGCTTACGGGCATTGTGTCGGCATATTTTTGCATATACCCGACAAAACCTTTCATTGCAAGGTTAGAATCTTGATTAACAATACTTATTCTTCTGAATCCAGCTTTTCTCATTGCAAACCTGACAATTGCAGGGTCTAACGGGCTGAAATGATTGCATGTTACAATCGCAGGACCTCTGATTCCAGAAAGATTCTCAAGTCCGTCAACTTGTGTTATAAGCCCCATCGCAGAAGTCCCGACATGAAATATAGCTTCTGCAATATATTTCTTCACACAAAAACCATATGCTGTGCGGTAATCAATATAATGTCTTAGTAATGCTTCTTTATCTTCGCGTAACAGCTTAGGGTCTCCCGGCTCAACCTTTGAATTCAACTGATTAAGGCTTACAGCCGTCCTAATATTTTCATAGACCTGCTCCCTATCACCAATCATATCTCCTCCGACATAATTTATTTTGCAGCATCACTGCTATCCTTCACGAAACCACTATCCACAACAATTCTGCTTCCCACAACATCAGAAAACTTAACCCCATCACCGTCCGCAATATTCTCAGCCCTTGCAAGAAGCTTCTTTAAATTCTCACGGTCAGCTTTCTTTTCATTATCCCCATACTGCTTGCGCTGTTTAATCAGCAACGGATAAAATCCCGACTCCGCTGCATACTGCCAGAAATACTCCTCATACGGAATCTCACTGTAATGCCACGGCTTGTCAAACAGGTTATAATGTATCAGCTTCGGTCTTGCTATATACTCCCCGCCCTTGTTAGGCATAACATTCCATTCCTTATCAAGAAAATATATTTCTTTTGCACACATAGCATTAATATAATCCTGGTCAGGTGCAACACTGTCAAAGTGATATTCAGCCATAAGCTTTAAGAATCTGTCTGCCAGATGAGCCTGTCTTATCTTATCAAGGTTCATAAGAAGCACTCCTGAATTGACATATTCATTCCGCTCTATTCCCACTACATTTTCAATGTAATGAGCCAGTATTGTATTCTTTCCTGCAAATGTATCTCTTACTGCACCAAACATTGCATCTCCCATATCAACTGAATAAAGCTTTGCAATGTCATCATTTATTACGGTATCAGAGTCAATATACACAGCTTTATTAAGCTCTGGAAAAAGCTCTGCAATAAATAACCTGAAATATATCGTCAGTGTAAACTCGCCTGAATAAAGCCTGTTTTCCTGCCTGTCAGTAACTGTCTGTCCAAAGCTTTCAGAATATTCGTACATTTTCTTTCTTATATCAACGAATTCAATATCTATGTTTTCATAATCCTTTATCACATTACGAAGCTGAATCATCGTAATATTCTTCACATTATCGCACATAACAATAATGCGGTAACGCTCATCACAAGCCACATGTACAGCCAACGATTTAAGGCACACTGCCAGATATGGTGCGTACTGTTCATTAATAGAGAAAAACACAGGAATACGTGAAACTGCCATGTACTCTTCATGCTCCCTGTTATAAGAATCCAGAAGCTCATCATATTCATGAAGCCCAAGTATATTATGCATTTTATCAATCTCCCACGGCTTGACTGAAACAGTCCTTATCACCGGAAACACCCGGAATGTAGTTGTAAAATGCTGAAAAACAGTGTTGTCATGCAGCCTCCTCTGGTCATTAAACTTTCGTCCGCACAGATTAACTCTTGTTGCAAATGTATTAACAGCCGTCTGGTCAGGCATAAACATTTCCTTTCTTATGCACTGTTCACGACATTTCTCCAGAAGCCCGTTCTGTCTTATCATCCTCATATTCATAAGCATTACTCCGGAATTAATGTAACCATCACCGAAAAGCCATCTGCCATAATAATCAGAAACTCCCGCAATCTCTATGCCATCCATATTCTGATAATAAAAATCCCTGAAATCTTTTCTGCACAGCACATCAGTATCCAGATAAAGAACTCTATCCTTAATATCTGTCTTATCGGCAAAAAGGCGCAGCATACAGCACGCAGTAAATCTGCTCTGCATATTTGCCTCTGGCAGCTCCTCAACAAAATATCTTGTAACATCAACAAGAAAGATATTTACTTTAATGTCCGATTTATTCAATTTTTCTTTCAGATATTTTGCAAATGCTTTATCAACCGGCTTGTAATTAATACCTTTTTCCCTGTAATCAACCGTGAGAATATATATATTTAACGGTTCATCCACATTTTTAATAAGAGACATTGAAGATAAAAGAATCCCCTTCTGCATTGGTTTATCACCACAATACAATATGTTCATAAATACATATCCTTTCTTAATTTATTAAATATGTCTGATTTATCCTCTCTGTATTGATTTTCCCCAGTTTCTTAAGTAAAATACATATAAGTTTTAAACGATAATTAAAGAATTGAGGAATGTTATGATATTTAAGATTTTCAAAAAAGATTTGAAAGGTCTTAGCAGGAATATTCTGGCTTTAGCCATTGCGCTTGGTCTGTGCCTTATTCCATCGCTTTACGCATGGTTTAACATATATTCCAACTGGGATCCTTACGCAAACACTGCGTCCGTCCAGATTGCTATTGTTTCTGAAGATGAAGGCTACTCTGAATCTGATGATTCCACTATCAATATGGGAGCACAGATTGTTGAACAGCTTCATTCGAATGATAAATTAGGCTGGCGTTTTCCGGAAACTAAAGATGAAGCCATGAATAAACTGAATGCTGGAAAGTACTATGCAGTTATCGTAGTCGGTGAGGACTTTTCACGAAGCCTGTATGATTTCCTTGATAACGGTCTTAATCCGCCAACAGTTACATACTATGAGAATTCCAAGAAAAATGCTGTTGCTTCCAAGATTACAGACACAGGAAAAAGCACTCTTCAGAACACTATCAACTCCGAATTCATTGATGTGTGTGTTAAGACTATTATGCAGGGACTTAACGAAATAGCTGAAAATGATCCTTCAATTATTGAAAAGACAGTTAAGGATTTACAGAGTGTATCTGCCAATATTAATTCTTACGATACCATGATTGACATGTTTATTAAGAGTAATTCAGACCTGGCAGATAATCTTGCAAAGCTTCAGGAGGTTCTTCCACAGATTAAAGATGTTCTTACCGGAACAACTGATGTTGCTGATATTGCCAATAAATCTCTTGATAATGTCACAGATGATATTGCAAACCAGATTGATGCGCAGCTTAAAGCTATGAATGAATTAACTGACAGCGCACTTGATTCTCTTGATAAAGCTGTACAGCTTTCAATAACTGATGTCGGACAGGCTGGCGTTGAGCTTAGTAAAGCCAACAAACAGTTAAAGGAACTTATAGACCAGAATAAGGCTCTTGAAGATGCTATTGATTCCCTCAGCAAAGTAGATGGCATTGACCCGGCAGTTATCACTGCCCTAAAGTCAGCTCTAGCTTCTGTTAACGCTATGGAGAATATCGCATACAACCTTGTTCAGCAGTGTGCCGATATTCTTACTGATTCACCTGAAACACTTCAGGCAAAATACCAGTTAATCAAGTCTGTTGTTGAACAGTGCCGCACAGAGCTCCAGAAGAGCCAGACAATTATGCAGACTGTAATAAGAACTAATGTTAACCTTCTTAAGGCTTCCATTAAAAATGCCGTAAGCAGTCTGGCCGCTAATATAAGCAGTGCCGGAGACAATATTAATGGAATCTCGCAGATGCTTCTTGGAGTAAGTGATATATCAGTAAATATTAATACAACTCTAGAAAGCACAAAAACATTACTTGATTCTCTCAACAAAAGACTTGATACCATATCTGGTTCAGTAGGAGATATAAGTTCATCTTCTACATATAAATTGATAATGGATTTCATCAACTCAGACGCACAGTCAATAGCGTCATTCCTGTCAGAACCTGTACAGGTAGAAGAAATCTACGTCTATATGCAGACTAACTATGGAACAAGTGTTACACCTTTCTATACAACACTTGCTCTCTGGGTTGGAGGAATTGTTTTAGTTGCCCTTATGAAAGTAAAGGTTGACTATGAGGATGATGAATTCAAGGATGCCACAGAACACCAGAAATATATAGGCCGTGCATTACTCTTCCTTGCAATGGGACAGCTTCAGGCTCTTGTAGTTGTTCTTGGTGATTTGTACATTTTAAAAATTGACTGCACCCACCCATTCATGCTGTGGCTTGCAGCCGCTATAACAAGCTTTGTATTTACATTATTTATATATACACTTGTTCTTACATTTGGTGATTTGGGAAAAGCTATTGCTGTAGTTATGATTGTGTTACAGATTGCCGGTTCAGGCGGAACTTATCCTATAGAACTTCTTCCCGAATTCTTCCAGAATGTGTACCTTTACTTCCCATTCCCTTATGCAATCAATGCCATGAGGGAGGCAATAAGCGGATTATATCAGTGTGATTACGCTGTATTTCTTGTGAAATTATGCGCTTATGCTGTTATTTCCCTTATTCTGGGACTTGGAATCAGAAAGTCACTTCTTGAAGTACGCGAGTTCTTCGAACGCCGTATGAAAGAAACACATTTTATGTAAAGGAGAAATGAATTTATGCAAAATGATGATTTTAATATAGATGTTGTTATTGCGGAAATCACAGCATTTGCAGAAAATATGCACGCTAAGAACCAGCACAAGAAAAAGGTCTGCTTAAGATGTATGATGATAATTCCTTTAGTATTCATGGTGCTTATGTTTACCATGGATACAGCTAAGGTTGTTTATCTGCTTCTTTGGGTAATCTCACTTTTTATATTCTGTGCTTATCTTATAGTTATTGATTATATTGATGACAAGCTCGCAAGAAAGCTCAATGAGCTCAATATTGAGATTAAGGAAAAACAGGCTGATACTTCTCTTACAGACAGTATCAAAGCATTTTTAAGTGAGGTACAGTTATGAAAAATATATTTAAGATTATACGGGCTGACCTTCGCCACATAAAAACAAATGTAATTGCACTATGCGTAATTATCGGTCTTACCGTTATTCCTGCATTGTATTCGTGGTTTAATATCCTGTCAAACTGGGATCCATATGGACAGGCTTCCACAAGCAGGATTAAAGTTGCCGTTGTATCTGTTGACAAAGGTACTTCTCTTGAAGGAACGGAGCTTAATGTCGGTGACACCATAATTGATGCACTTAAAACTAATAACACTATTGGTTGGCAGTTTGTTGCTTCATCAGATGAAGCAATCGAAGGCGTATACAGCGGTGAGTATTATGCAGCCCTCGTTGTTCCAGAGAATTTTTCCAAGAATCTTATAAGCTTCTTAAGTGATTCCATGGAACATCCTCAGTTAAAATATTACTGTAACCAGAAAGCAAACGCTATTGCACCTAAGATAACAGACAAGGCTAAAACAGCAGTTCAGCAGCAGGTAAACCAGACATTTATAGATACAATTGTATCTACAATTGCCGGTACTGGCGACTCAGTTATCAAAGATGCAGATAAAGAAACCGGTTCTCTTATGGATGCAGTTATTAACAGACTTACATCCGCAAGGACTACACTTTCAACATACGATGTAATTCTTAACTCAATGCTTGCAATTACTGACCTTACATCATCAATAAGCAGCAGTTCAAACAGTGCTGCACCGCAAGTTTATACACAATTACAGTTACAGCAGAAGCAGTTAATAACCTTACAGGCACTTGTAAATGGTAATTCCGCTGAATCTTTAAATGAATTATCATCTGCTCTTTCAAACCAGATGTCCCAGATTCAAAGCATTATGAGTTCATTAACAGAGCTTTATTCTGACATGAACATGGATGTTGCAGACCTGTCTGCTGCAATTAAGCTTACATCGGGCTCACTCACTCAGACTAAAGAGCTTCTCAGTGACCTTAAGACAAAGCTTGATAATGCAATTAATACATTAAACACAATCACTGAACAGGATACATATGGTTTATTATCAGAGATGTTAAATGCAGATGCCAATACTTTGGGAGATTTTCTCTCTGCACCTGTAAATATAACAACAGAGCAGGTATATGCTGTTAAAAGCTATGGAACAAGCGCTTCACCATTCTACACAATACTTGCACTGTGGTTTGGTGGACTTATACTTGTTGCTATTATGCACACACCTGTGCATCCTGCTCCGGACATTCCAGCAGATGCAAAGAGATATGAAAAATTCTTCGGAAGGTATTTTATATTCTTTGCAGTAGGACAGCTTCAGGCACTGCTTATAACACTTGGAAATCTTCTCTACATAGGAATCCAGTGTTACCACCCATTCCTTTACTGGGTTGCATGTGCATTCTCAAGCTTCGTATTCACCTTCTTTATGTACAGCCTTACTGTTGCATTTGGAAATATCGGTGAAGCACTTGGAATTGTCCTGCTCGTTATACAGGTTGCCGGCTCAGGCGGTACATTCCCTATAGAAGTACTTCCTAACGCCTACCAGATAATATACCGATTCCTGCTCTTCCCATATTCAATGGATGCATTAAGAGAATGTATAGCAGGAATGTACAGATATGATTACATTAAGAATCTCGCTTTTCTTTCAATATATATAGTTGTTTCGCTGATTATCGGATTGTTCTTACAGAAACCATTTGAGAAGCTGAATCATATGATTGAGAGAAGTAAGGAGAAGTCGGGGGTTATGCTGTAGGAAGTTGCTCCCCTAAAGCACGCCCAGCCGTGTATATTAGTAAAATCAAAACACGCTTCCGCTCGGATTCCGACGCAGCGGTACTAGGTTCGCTGGGATTTGCTACCACTTTGTGGCAGCTTTCCCAGCTTACCAAGTGCCGGCGTCTTCATACGGTTTTGATTTTACTAATATACACGGCTGGGCTTTTCTTTACCGGACAACTGCTCCGCCCCTCCCCGCCTTTGGCAGGGTTGGGGCGGGAGAGATATTTTCATCTCCTATGTAGAAAAACTCCCGGAAGTTTGGAGACAGGTGGTTTGTGGGGTGCGGTATTCCGACTGTAAACTGTGCACATAATAAAAGCATTGAGTCATAAGTAAACCAAAGCGTACACACGCCACGGATGGCGTGTGAGATGTCTCGCACATGGATGTGCGTAGACATCGTTAGCGGATGGTATAATTACCTAAACACTCAATGCTTATTATTATGCAGTGCAGTTTACCGGAGGGATTCCACACCCCACAACCACCTGTCTCCCACTCCCGGGAGTCACTTTTCTAGAATAACCCAGTTATTACCCCATCATCATTAACATCTATATTATATGCCGCTGGTGATTTTGAAAGTCCTGGCATTGTCATTACTGAACCTGTAAGCACTACTATGAAGCCTGCACCGGCTGATACATATGCTTCTCTTACATTCATCTCAAATCCTTCCGGACGGCCAAGTAATGTTGGATCGTCTGAAAGCGAATACTGTGTCTTAGCCATACAGATTGGAAGATTACCAAATCCTAACTGTTCAAGCTGTTCAATCTGCTTATTAGCTGCTGCCGAATAATTAACACTTCCTGCTCCATATATTTCTTTGGCAATTGTCTCAATCTTTGCTTTAACCGGCTGGTCTGTCTCATACAGACAATGGAAATTGCTCTTCTTTGTCTCAAGTGTCTTAAGAACCTTTTCTGCAAGCTCAATTCCGCCTTCTCCACCCTTTTCCCATACTTTGGCAAGGGCGAATTCACAGCCTTTATCTTCACAGAACTTCTGTATATAATCTAATTCTGCCTGTGTATCTGATACAAACGCATTAAGTGTAACAACTACAGGTACACCATATTTCTGAAGATTCTCAATATGCTTTTCAAGGTTTACGATTCCCTTCTTTAATGCGTCAAGATTCTCTGCTGATAATTCTGTCTTAGGTACTCCGCCGTTGTACTTAAGTGCTCTTACTGTTGCTACTAATACAACTGCATCTGGCTTTAAGTCTGACTTACGGCACTTTATATCGAAGAATTTCTCTGCTCCTAAATCTGCACCAAATCCTGCCTCTGTGATTACATAATCTGCCATCTTGAGTGCAGTCTTAGTTGCTCTTACTGAATTACAGCCATGTGCGATATTAGCAAATGGTCCACCATGTACTAATGCTGGAGTATGCTCAAGTGTCTGGATAAGGTTAGGCTTTAATGCATCCTTTAACAAAGCTGCCATTGAACCTACTGCCTTGATATCTGATGCTGTAACAGGCTGTCCCTGATAATTGTAAGCAACTACCATCTTGCCGAGTCTTTCTTTTAAATCCTTCATATCTGTTGCAAGACATAATACTGCCATAATCTCTGACGCAACTGTGATAACAAAATGATCTTCTCTTACAGTTCCGTCAACCTTAGAACCAAGACCTACAACTATATTTCTAAGAACACGGTCGTTCATATCCATACATCTTTTCCATGTAACACATCTTGGGTCAATTCCAAGTTCGTTGCCCTGCTGTATATGGTTATCAAGAAGTGCTGCACATAAGTTGTTAGCTGATGTGATTGCATGGAAATCGCCTGTAAAATGCAGATTCAATTCTTCCATAGGAACAACCTGTGCATATCCACCACCTGCTGCTCCACCTTTGATACCGAAACATGGACCAAGTGATGGCTCACGAAGTGCTATAACTGCCTTCTTGCCAAGCTTTCCAAATGCTTCTCCAAGCCCTACAGTAATTGTTGTCTTTCCCTCTCCTGCCGGAGTTGGATTTATGGCTGTAACAAGAATTAACTTTCCATCTTCATTGTCTTTGACACTGTTGATGTACTCATCTGATATCTTAGCCTTATACTTTCCGTATAATTCAAGATCATCCTCGCTTATGCCGCATCTGGCTGCAACATTCTTAATTGGCTCCATTACTGCTTCCTGTGCAATTTCAATGTCTGTCTTCATAATGTTTCTCTCCTTTGCTTTAGCCTTTTCGTGCCTTGCAATCCTGCCTTATCAAGATTCTTAAGAAGATTCCCTTCCTAATATATCTTTACATAAAAACAAGAGGCTACAGGCGCACTTTAATACACCTATGCCTCTGTTAAAAACCTGAAAGATTCTCCCCAAGCAAATCAGCCTCAATATTTCTCATCTCTATGCTTAGAAATTGCTTCTTCGGTGCTGATAATTACAGCTCTCCAGAGTTCCGTCCATAACCGGTCCTTTTGCCTGAGAGTTTTCGCTGTCACCTTCGGCGCTGCATTTTTACACAGTCTCTCCCGATTATATCTTCCGGATATTACCTTAATAATAAGGAAAAAAGCGTCTTGCTTTATCTGCAAAACGCCTTCTTTTTCAACAATAATATATAAATTGACAGAGTTTGTCAATAAGCAACATTTAACAAAATTATTTATTATATTAGGAAATAACAGTATTCAATTGAAAAAAATGTTGTTTTATGATAAAATTTATCTTAATTTTTTATAAAAAGGGAGAATACATAATATGTTTAGTAAAATCAATACTATTCTCGTTACTATTGACGCATATGTCTGGGGAATTCCACTCATTGTCCTTATACTTTCAGTTGGTCTGTTTCTTACTATCAGACTTAAGGGTGTTCAGTTTACTAATCTTGGACGTGCTTTTAAGTACATTTTCAAAGACGAAACTGATGGAAAGCATGGTGAAGTTAGCAGTTTCGCAGCACTATGTACAGCACTTTCAGCAACAATCGGTACAGGTAATATCGTAGGTGTTGCTACTGCTATTGTCTCAGGCGGTCCTGGTGCATTATTCTGGATGTGGCTTGCTGCCTTAGTTGGTACTGCTACCAAGTACGCAGAGTGTCTCTTAGCAGTTAAGTTCAGACAGGTTGACGAAGACGGTCATGTTGTTGGTGGTCCTTTTAACTACATTGAACATGGTATGGGACCTAAGTGGAAATGGCTTGCCAAGATATTTGCTTTCTTTGGTATAGGCGTTGGTCTTTTAGGAATTGGTACATTTACACAGGTGAATGGAATCTCTTCTGCTGTTAATAATTTCTTTGATTCTAACAACGCATGGACTGTTTCATTATTTGGAAGAACATATTCATGGACTGTAGTTATAAGCTGTCTTATCCTTACATTCTGTGTTGCTCTTGTTCTTATTGGTGGAATCCAGAGAATTTCTAAAGTTGCTCAGGTTATTGTTCCTTTCATGGCTGCAACATATTTTTTAGCAGGTATTCTTATTATTTTATTTAATATTACAGATGTTCCTGCTGCCATCCTTACAATTGTGCAGAGTGCATTTGGTCTTAAGGCCGCTGCTGGTGGTGCCCTTGGTGCCATGGTTGTAGCTATGCAGAAGGGTATTGCAAGAGGTATCTTCTCTAATGAGGCCGGTCTTGGTAGTGCACCTATTGCCGCTGCCGCTGCCCGTACCAATGAACCTGTACGTCAGGGTCTTGTATCTATGACAGCTACTTTTATTGATACTATTATCATCTGTTCAATTACAGGTATTGCAATTGTTCTTACAGGAGCTTACGATATGGGACTTGAAGGTGTTGCAGTAACAACTAAAGCATTCCAGTTAGGACTTCCATTCCCTGATGGAGTTGCTTCATTTATTCTTATGTTATGCCTCGTATTCTTTGCATTTACAACTATTCTTGGCTGGGATTATTATTCTGAGCGCTGCCTTGAATACCTTACTAATGGTAAGAAGAAATGCATCAAGGCATACAGATGGATATATATCCTCTGCGTATTCATTGGTCCTTATATGACAGTATCTGCTGTATGGACAATTGCAGATATATTTAACGGTCTGATGGCTATTCCTAACCTTATTGCACTCGTTGCTTTAAACGGTGTGGTTGCTAAAGAAACTAAAGATTATCTTGACAGAATTAAGAAAAAAGAAATTGATTAATTAAGCATTAACTGCTTATGCGTATAATAAGCCCCACTCCGGATTAATCCGGAATGGGGCATTTTGTATATATCTTTATTCTGTTATAGTACTATGAGGGAATTTCCCCGCTGTAATCACATTTTATGAGCCTATTTTAATATATCCATCACATTTCATGAGTTTTATAGCAAAAGGGGGCTTGTATTCTCCCATATAAACATCTCCATCATCATGCATATTATCTTCCTCTATCATACATTTTTATAAAGAAATTCAATGTAATAATATAACACGTTTGACCGATATATAATGTAGAAGTAACATTTTGAAATAATGTCCAAGGAGGGATTATTGCAGCAAATGGAGTTATTCGCAATTCAAAAGTGTACCCAGTCCAGACTATCAGTAATCTCAAAGGGGTAGGACAGGATAATACCAGTGCAGAACACGGTAACAGTGGACAGTCTCACAGACAGACAATAACTATCAGAGTTAATCCTGAGACTTATGCTGATGCACCAGCCGATTGTTATACAGTTACCTATAACCGTAACAGTCAGCTTCAGGCATTTTATTATCGCCCTCGCCATGAGTATACTTACTAATAATGGACGAAGAAAAACACCTCTTAATCAGAATGTATATTGCTGATTAAGAGGTGTTTTCTTATGCTCTGCGCTTCAGCTTTATATATGAGTTGCAATATTATTGCACACGCAATGCCAACTGAAACATAAGATATTAAATCCGTATTGACATATGTCGGGTTAAGACTTGCTGTTCTGCCAAGAAATCTGTTACTGAATAACGTTCAAGATGATAGCTGTATGGTTGCTGGCTCTGATTTAGTAGCATATATTGGATAAATCCACTATAATGTTGTTAAACATTTCCTATAAGAATATCTATATTTCAAGATTTATAGGCATATTATTATTGATGAAGAAGTGTCTTGTCTGATTTTTTTCATGATACCTATAGGTAGTCGTATATTCTGACAGCTTATAGGTATTTTCTGCACATTCTTCTCTCGAATCAGACATTATCCTTGCCAGAAAGCTAAAGATTGCCTATAGATAATGTGGTTTTCCATAATTTATAGGTATTTACAATGAAATCTGCGCTTTATGAGCAGAAATCCTAATATTTCTGCCTATAATCAATAGAAATAATATCTTCTTATAGGTTCTGCTCTATATTCTGCGACCATGTTGCTGTCAGATGCAAATGTATCACCTAGTTGGACGATACACTATTTTGCCCCATCATTTATGTTCATATTTTTCGTAGTAGATAATAACATTTTTATCCACCGATATAATATTCTCCGAAACCATGTAATTTTTGTGTAAAGAAAAAAGCACCATGTTTCAGGTGCTAATCTTCATAATGGAACTTGCAGGAATATATTATCAGATTTTGGTTCATGTCCATATTATACGTAAGTCTGTGTTCGTCTGTGATTCTTCTATTGCACATCTTCCTATGCTTTAATGGTTTCTAAAGGAATAATCATAGGTAATAATATATTTTCTTCTAAATCATCAATCCGTATCCATATACTTTAAGATATGTATCACGCCTTCTTTCCACCAACACCATTAATATACATCAACGGTATTCCGAAGAATGCCATTCCTCCAACAATATTACCTATTGTAACAGGAATAAGATTATTAAATATAAAATTCGGTATATTCAATGTACTAAGCTGCTGTGCTGTATAACCATATTGCTCCATAGCATCTTTCACATATAACGGATTAAGTTTTGCTATCATTCCTGCAGGTACATAATACATATTAGCAACACAATGCTCATAACCGCTTACAACAAAAAGCAGTATTATAAAAAAACAACATAACAGTTTTCCGGTTACATCCTTTGCACGTGCCGCAAGCATAACTGCTGCACACACAAGTATGTTACATAATATTCCCGATGCAAGCGCTGTTGTAAAATCAAGATTACATTTTCCAAGTGCTACTTTAATTGTATATGCACCAAGTATTCCCGATGAATAATTATACTGCCCACTTACATAATCAATACATGTAAGCATTAACGAGCCAAGAAGATTTCCCAGATATACTACAATAAGCATTCGTATAAGCTTAAGTGCTGTATGTTTCTTCTGTACAGTTGCCATAATTGCCAGACAGTCTCCTGTAAAAAGTTCTGCTCCTGTCATAACAACCATCATAAGTCCCATTGGGAATACAACTCCTGCAACCAGACGTGCAATTCCTACATTGGCAATATCATGTGCCGCCACACTGCTTCCGGCTGCGCCAAATGCAATCATCATTCCTGCAAGTATGGCTTTCATAAAAAGCTTGTATGCTGGACAGTCAACCTTACCAACACAACCTTCCACATAATTCTCTATCGCTTCTTTCATAGATAACATCTTTAGTTCCTCCCTGATTGTGTATTTTGTTAATTCCAATCACTTTATTTGTGTATACAAAATACATCTTGCATATTATAGCAAGCTGAATATTTATTTACAAGTATCTTATAAAGAACAATTCTACATGCTTCGGCACCCCTTTTGGACTTTCTCTGTGCATCACACCTCTCTAAGGTCCAAATCATCAGACTGACTCTTCCCTTTTGGACTTTAACACGCCTTCCCACCGCTTCAACGTCCAATTCGCCGCGCTTTGGCTTCTCTTTTGGACTTCAACGCGCCTTCCCTCTACTTTAACGTCCAATCCACCACGCCATGGCTAACCATTATCCCTGCACGACAAAAAGCACCTGCCAGAACGCTATTCACAAGCGTTCTGGCAGGTGCAAACCCACATATGTATCATAAATTCTACTTTCCAGATGTTGCCTTAAGTCTTGCCATAGCTCTTGCAAGTGCTGCTCTTGAGTGATAATACTCATGGATACTCTGCTTCTGGCGAAGTCTCTCCTCAGCCCTCTGCTTAGCTTCCTCTGCTCTTCTTACATCGATTTCCTCAGGCTTTTCTGCTGTCTCAACAAGAAGAGTTACACGGTTGTTGACGATTTCAACAAATCCCATTCCAACAACAGCATGAATCCACTCGTCGCTGCCCTCTGGCTGGAACTTCATCTGACCTTCATCAATTGCAATAACCATATCTTCATGATGGGCAAGAATTTCCTTCTGTCCATCGAACTCAGGCACAATCAGAGAACGGCATTTGCCAGCGAAAAACACCCGGTTAGCTGATATTACTTTTAAATAAAATGAACTTGTAGCCATTAGTTTTTCCTTTCTGGCAGGATGTTACTGCATCTTCTCAGCCTTTTTAATAACATCATCTATAGTTCCTACATTGAAAAATGCGTTCTCAGGATATTCGTCCATCTCACCATCAATAATTGCCTTGAAACCTCTTATAGTCTCCTTTAATGGAACATATACACCAGGAATACCTGTGAAGTTCTCAGCAACATGGAATGGCTGTGATAAGAATTTCTGAATCTTTCTTGCTCTGAATACTGTAACCTTATCTTCATCTGCAAGCTCTTCCATACCAAGAATAGCAATGATATCCTGTAATTCCTTGTACTTCTGGAGGATTTCCTGAACCTTTCTTGCTACCTCATAATGCTCCTCACCTACAATGTCCGGCTCAAGAATTCTTGATGTAGAATCAAGAGGGTCTACGGCTGGGTAGATACCCTGTTCAACTATCTTTCTTGAAAGAACTGTAGTTGCATCAAGATGTGCAAATGTTGTTGCAGGTGCAGGGTCAGTAAGGTCATCGGCAGGTACATATACTGCCTGTACTGATGTTACAGAACCATTCTTTGTAGAAGCAATTCTCTCCTGTAATTCACCCATCTCAGTTGCAAGTGTTGGCTGATAACCTACGGCTGAAGGCATACGTCCAAGAAGTGCTGAAACCTCTGAACCAGCCTGTGTGAAACGGAATATATTATCAATGAATAAAAGCACATTCTGATGCTTCTCATCACGGAAATATTCAGCCATTGTAAGTCCTGTCTCAGCAACACGCATACGTGCTCCAGGTGGTTCATTCATCTGACCAAACACCAGGGCAGTTTTTTCAAGAACGCCCGACTCTTTCATTTCTGTCCAGAGGTCGTTACCTTCTCTTGATCTTTCTCCTACACCTGTGAATATTGAATATCCACCATGCTCTGTTGCAATATTGCTGATAAGTTCCTGAATAAGAACTGTCTTACCAACTCCGGCACCACCAAACAGACCAATCTTACCACCCTTTGCATAAGGTGCCAAAAGGTCAATTACCTTGATACCTGTCTCAAGAATCTCTTCTGCAGGATTCTGTTCTTCAAATGTTGGAGGTTCTCTGTGGATTTCCCACTTCTCCTCTGTGTCTGGCTGCTCTCCACCATCAATAGCCTCTCCTAATACATTAAAGAGACGGCCAAGAGTTTTCTCTCCAACAGGAGTCTTAATGCCACTGCCTGTAGCTGTTACTTCCATGTCTCTGCAAAGACCTTCACTGGAAGCAAGCATAATACAGCGGACTGTGTCGTTACCGATATGCTGTGCAACTTCCATTACACATTTTTTATCACCATTATTAACTTCAAGTGCGTCCCTGATTGCCGGAAGGTTCTCATCTTCGAACGCTACATCGACAACAGGTCCCATTACCTGTATAATCTTTCCTTTATTACTCATATTATCTCCTATCCGTCGCATTATTTCTTTCGTTTCTTCTTCTGCGACTTCGCACCAGCGATAACCTCAGTTATTTCCTGTGTGATTGAAGCCTGTCTGGCTCTGTTATACTGTATATCAAGATCGTGCAGCATATCCTTTGCACTCTTTGATGCAGCCTCCATCGCCATCATACGGGCATTCTGTTCGCAGGAGAATGACTCTACCAAAGCTCCGTATACGAAACCAACTATATAATCAGGAACAATTCTGTCCATAACTACTTCTGGGGAAGGTTTTAATGCAAGTTCCTCTCTTTTGAAATCAACCGGTATCTGGATATTGAAATCTGCCTTCTTAAGAGGAAGAAGCTGTTCAATCTGTGTTTCCTCCTGAATAGCATTAATCATACTTGTGTATATGATATACACCTCATCAAGTTCACCTTTTCTGTACAGTTCTATTATTTCTTCTGAAATATTTCTTGCTCTGTTAAGAGTAGGATTCTGAACTGTATAGTGGAACTGCTTCTCAATCTCAATACCGCGCTGTTCAAAATAATGTCGTCCAAGTTCTCCTAATACGAATAATGAATGATTAGGATTCTTTTCAAGCTGCTCCTGCGCAATCTTTAAAACATTATGGTTATATGAACCTGCAAGTCCCTTATCAGCAGTAATAACTATGTAGCCTACCTTTTTATCCGCTGCGTCTTTATCCTCATTTGTCTTAAAATATATACTGCTTATATCAGGTATATGTCTTAAGATTCGGCTCATTTCTGACTGCAGAGTGAAAAAGTATGGTTCCGTGTCTGAAAGCATTTTCTTAGATTTCTTAAGCTTGGAAGAAGAAATCATATACATGGCATTAGTAATCTTTAATGTATCATTGATACTTTTTATTCGATCCTGAATTTCCTTTGTGTTTGCCATATCTATACGCTTACCTTTCTTTTAGCACACATGCATTATGCAAATTCTTTTACTGCTTCCAGAATATTCTTAACCAGCTCATCATTAATCTCTTTCTTATCTTCAATCTGCTTTCCTATTTCAGGATGCTTGAGATCTATGAATTCAAGTAATTCTGTCTGGTGTTTCTTAACTTCCTTAGTAGGTATCTCATCAAATACGCCGTTGTTAGCCATAACAAGTGTCATAACCTGCTCATGCATTGAAAGTGGATGGCAGAGTGGCTGCTTTAAAAGCTCCATAAGGGCTTTTCCGTGCTGTAACTGTGCCTTAGTTGCATCATCAAGATCTGATGCAAACTGTGTAAATACTTCCATCTCTCTGTACTGTGCAAGGTCAATTCTTATGCTTCCTGATGCCTTCTTCATTGCCTTAGTCTGGGCTGCACCACCAACTCGTGAAACCGAAAGACCTACATTAACGGCTGGTCTCATACCTGAATTAAACAGGTTAGTTTCAAGGAATATCTGACCATCTGTGATAGAGATAACATTTGTTGGAATATATGCTGATACATCACCAGCCTGTGTCTCTATTATAGGAAGTGCTGTTATTGAGCCTCCACCTAACGCATCACTTAAACGGCTTGATCTTTCAAGAAGTCTTGAATGAAGATAGAATACATCTCCAGGATAAGCCTCTCGTCCAGGTGATCTTTCAAGCAGAAGGGAAAGTGCTCTATACGCTACCGCATGTTTGCTCAAATCATCATATACAATAAGAACATCTTTTCCCTGATGCATGAAATGCTCTGCCATTGCAGTACCTGCATATGGAGCTATATACTGAAGTGATGCAGGATCACTTGCTGTTGAAGATACAACAATTGAATAATCCATTGCACCATGCTTAGTAAGTGTTGATACAACCTTGGCAACTGTAGATGCCTTCTGTCCGATTGCAACATACACACAGATAACACCTTTACCTTTCTGGTTAATAATTGTATCTGTGGCAATTGATGTCTTACCAGTCTGACGATCACCAATGATAAGTTCTCGCTGTCCACGGCCAATTGGGAACATTGAATCAATTGAAAGTATTCCTGTTTCCATTGGTGTGCTTACAGACTTACGGTCTACGATACCAGGAGCATCTTCCTCGATTGGTCTGTAATCTTCTTCTTTAATATCGCCCTTTCCATCAATAGGCTCGCCAAGTGCATTGATTACTCTTCCTACAAATGCGCTGCCTACCGGAATTCCGGCTTTTTTCTTGGTTCTTACAACCTTAGTTCCTTCTTTGATTCCTGTATCCCTGCCGAACAAGATAACACCTATCTCATTCTCACGGATATCCTGAACCATTCCTTTTACTCCATTATCAAATACTACGATTTCACCATACATTGCATGGTCAATACCGTATACAGTAGCAATTCCATCACCGACCCATATTACATTACCGGTCTCACGGCTTGCTTCATCCCAATTGAAATTCTCAATCTCACTCTGGATAATGGAGATAATATCTGTTGCACTAATTGCGCCCACAGGGGTCACCTCCCAGTTAATTTTCTTTCAAGCTGACAAAAACGTCCTTCAAAACTTCTGTCGTATTCCTTGTGATGCGCTCTTATAAGATATCCGCCTAAGAGATCCGCATCCACTGTCTTTGTCAGTTCAATTGTATAATCCGGATATCTGCTCTTTAAGAAATCCTGTGCCTGCTTTGCATTATCATCTTCATCACTGCTGTCTGCACTTATAAGCTCTGCTTTTAAAATGTGGTTTGCTTCATCATCAATTCTGTAATATGAATCAAATATGTCTCTCATCTCATCACAATAACCAAGCTTACACATTTCTTTAATAAAATTCTTCATAAGCTCCTTGGTATCATTAAGTGCAAACACTTTATCAATGATGTCGTATTTCTTTGCAAGAGGTATTTCAGGATTCGTGAGAATTTTCTGAAGTTCTGAAGTTTTGCTGTATAACTCATCAGCCCTTCTTACATCCTCTCTGCTCACAGACAACCGGTGTAAAACTATTGCATTATTTACTGCTGCCTGCGTCATGAGCATCACCTGTCTTTACGATTTTTCTTGCAGCTATGAGAGCGAGTCTTGCAATATCTGCCTGTGCAGCTTCCGTTGCTTTCTCTTTCTCTGTAGCTATATCAGCCTTTGCCTTTTCAAGCATTACTTCTGTTTCTTTTCTGGTCTTTTCCAAAGCTGCCTCATGCTCTTCCTGTGCTCTGTTTCTAGCATTTACAATAATCTCATCAGCTTCAGTCTTCGCACTTTCAAGCTTTTCGTCATATGAAGCCTTTAATGCATCTGCTTCTTCCTGACTCTTCTTAGCATCATCAAACTGCTGCTTAATCATATCTTCTCTTGCATTGATTACTTTCATAACAGGCTTAAACAGGAACTTCTTAAACACCAGATATAAGACGAGCAGATTGACTACTGTCCATAATATATTCCATGGATCTATACTTAACACTAGCTTCGCCTTCCTTTCTATCTTGTCTTAGTTATCTTTCCCATAAATGTTATTAGCCTAAGAAAAGGATTATAAGAAGGGCGATAACGAAACCATAAATAGCTGTTGCCTCTGCAAGGGCACAACCTAAAAGAAGTGACTTACTAATCTTGCTTTCTGCCTCTGGCTGTCTTGCGATAGCGTCTACTGCACTGCTTGTTGCCTTACCGATACCAAGACCAGCACCGATACCTGTTAATACTGCTATACCTGCTCCGATTGCTACTAAAATTGTTGACATAATAATAATCTCCTTTTTAAAACATTTATTCTTGTTACATATACTCTTACTCTGCAGCCTCTTTTATAAAAAGACCAGTTAAGAATACGAAAACATACGCCTGTATCAGTCCATCGAATATATCGAAGTAACAACTGAATACTGCCGGTAAAACTGCCGGAACTACCATCTTTAATAATTCCATGATTACAAATGAACCTAAAACATTACCGAATAATCGCATGCAAAGTGATAAGGGCTTGATAAATACTTCCAGAATATTAATAGGAAGTATTATAGGCATTGGTTCTGCAAAACTCTTAAGCCAGCCTTTAGTTCCTCTGGCTCTGATTCCTGCGACCTCAATAAGCACAATACTCATCAATGCCAGTGTTGCTGTAACATTCATATCCTTAGTTGGCGGCTTGAAACCAAGCAGTCCTATCAGGTTCGCAATTCCTATGTAAATAGCAATTGCTGACAGATATGGAATGTATGCCTTTCCTTTTTCTCCTACCGTCTCAGTGAAGAAATCATTGAGCCCCTTTATTGCTGTTTCTACAACTACCTGTCTGCGACTGGGGTTTTCCACACTTAGATTTCGGCTTAGCAGAATACACAACAGAAACACAACAGCCATAATAATCCATGTAACAACAACGGATTCATATACTGGGATTCCACCAAACAAAGGTATAGTGAACACTGTCTCGCAATTAAGTTCTTCCATAAGCCCTTCTACCAAAGCATCCATCTGCACGACCTCCTTTCTAAATATGAAACATATTTCTTTTCTGTTCACGGATTTTATTCCACAAAAAAAATAATGTCAAGCCTAGATTCTGCCTAGGTTTGACACTATTTTCTCCTTTAATAATCGTACATTTTTAACAAAAAATTATTTATGACCAGCGTTCATTTTTGTTATTTTTTACATTGAATTCTGGCAAACTTTATTTTTATTTAATAATTTCATTAAAATTTGTCAAAAATGTATCAATAAAATCTGTTAATTTTTCTACAAATTTGTCATTTAATTAAGATATAACCGGTTATTCATTAATTATATTAATCTCTACAAAGCCGTTAAAACACTTGTATTCTCTATAACAAAGTTCCTGAACGTCTCTACAGCAGGAGACATGTATGTACTATTATCATTAACCATATAAAAGCTTCTCTCATATTCAGGTGACTCGATTTCAAATATTTCTACAGACATCTTTTCCAATATATCCATATATGGAACTACCGCTATTCCGAATCCATTAGCAACCAGCCCGGCAATAACCTGATCTTCCTCAGTTTCATATGCAACCTTTACTGTTATGTCCGCTTTTTTCAACATTTCATCAAATATGCTTCTTATTCCAGAGTTCTTGTCAAAACATACATATGAATACCCGGCTGTCTCTGCAAGATTAATGCTCCTTTTCATTTTCTTAGCCAGCGGATGTCCTTTGGAAGTAATAAGCACCAGTCTCTGCTTCATAACGGGCTCAGCCGTAAAATGATATTCTTCTGATGGCTTGGAACAGAACAACAAATCATACTTCCCAAGCTGCATATCGTCAAGCAGCCTGCCCGTAACATCTGTGTGAAACGTAAAATCTATATCAAGCTTCGGATTCTTCTTTATAAATGCTGCCGCCATCCGAGGGACATAGCTTATTCCCAATGGTCTTACAAGTCCTAATCTTATCGTTCCATTTCCCATTGCACTTCTTTTAATAGAAGCGATTCCATCATCTAACACATCAAGAGTCTTTTCTGCATAAGAAAGAAACTCCTCTCCGAATTGAGTCAGAGTTATCTTATGTCCGTTTTTTTCAAAGAGTTTAACACCAAGTTCCTTTTCCATCTGTGAAATTGCATGACTAAGACTCGGCTGTGTAATGCATAATTCTTCTGCCGCCTTCGTGTACTGGCGGATTCTTGCAAGTGTAACGAAATATCTAAGATTATATATATTCATAGACAGACTCCTATGCACATTTATTATCTTAATTATAAACAGTTCTATAGACAAAATCTATAATTTCATTAAAATTATTCATTTGTTATTAATCAATAATGAAACTACACTTAGAGACTGTGATTATGTTCTTTATTAAAAAGAAAGGGGATTCCTTATGAGTTCAATTGATAGTGCAATAGATTTAAATGCTGGTTCTGTTTCTGAAAATGTTAAGACTACGCTTAGGGGTGAGCTTGTTCTTGCCTTTGCTGTTATAATCAACAGCCTTGGAGTTGTGCTTATGCTTTACTCAGGAACTGGAATATCTGCAATCTCAAGCGTTCCATATGCTTTTTCCGAAGTCTTCCCTAAGATTACTCTTGGTACATTTACATATATGTTCCAGGGACTTCTTGTACTCAGCCTTATGATTCTGCGAAAGAAGTTCGTACCATCATATCTATTTTCATTCGTTGTCGGATTCATATTTGGTGAATGCATCGACATGCACAATATGTGGGTTCCAATGCTCCCAACTGCAATCGGATTCAGAATTGTGTACTTTATTATAAGCTACTGCCTGATAAGTCTCGGCATAGCTCTTTCTAACAGATGCAAGCTTCCAATTATTCCTACTGACCTGTTCCCCCGTGAACTTGCTGACATCACTGGCGTTGCATATTCACGCATCAAGATTTCTTTCGATGTTATATGCCTTGCCGTAACTGCATGTCTTACCGGCCTGATATTAGGTCATGTTAAAGGTCTTGGCATCGGTACTGTTGTTGCTGCATTTACAATGGGAAAAGCCATCGGCCTTGTCGGCAGATGGCTTGATAAGAAATTTGATTTTGTTTCATTTATGAAGAAATAACTTCCTCACATATTGTCTAATCTATCTTTAATTACATTAATATCATAATCTGGGGCAGATGAGACTACTGCATCGTATATTGGCTTTATATCTGCCACTTCTTCCTCTAGTTCTGAGGCTATTGTCTCCAGAGTTTTTGACTTCTTTACTTTCTTTATGACCTGATTAACTATCTTTAATTGTTCTCCGCTCTGTTCACCCTCTGCAAATACTTCTTGGGTCAATTCTTCTTTTGCTTCTCGTTTTAATTCTTCTATAACTGTTTCTTTTAATTCTTCTTTAGCCATTTCCTTTGCTTCTTCAAATAATGTCCTTCTGACATCCTCCTCATCATAATCATATATACTCACTTCGACGACCTCCTCCCTGTGCTGTTCAAAAAAATCGACAAGTATATCCTCATCTATACATTCGTCAATTGCCTCTGTTACTGCAATCCTGACATCGTCCCCTTCAACTCCCATCTTGAATCTTACTTTATTAACAAATGTCATGTAATCACGCAGCGTTTTGCACTTATTAAGGATATGTA
>ENA-OPFG01000306-OPFG01000306.1-human-gut-metagenome-genome-assembly--contig:-NODE-306-length-34163-cov-2.402779_pt1 | contig 34163 bp, 22 predicted proteins | sample MGYA00241304_ERZ501542 | MGnify/ENA primary metagenome ERZ501542 (study PRJEB25962, sample SAMEA2042427) | human gut metagenome | biome: human gut; feature: human-associated habitat; material: faeces...
GGGGGCAAGTGCGAAGCGGAGGAGCAGGCACCTCCGTCCCCACTTGCTCCACTCCACAAATTCTGCTATTATATACAGATGTGTTGTGATGTATTTTTGCACCGGTCACGGCATAAACAGGATCATGTGTGTGGCGGATGCTGAAAGAATAGGAGCATAATTTGAAGAATTTATATATAGCAGAGAAGCCCAGCGTGGCGAGGCAGTTTGCCGACGTGCTGGGGGTGAAGGGCAATGCGGGAAATGGTTACCTGGAGTCGGATACAGCGGTTGTCACATGGTGTGTCGGACATCTGGTCACCATGAGCTACCCGGAGGTCTACGATCCGAATCTTAAGAAGTGGAGCCTTTCAACTATTCCATTTATTCCAACTGAATACAAATATGAAGTTCTTCCTGACACAAAGAAACAGTTCAATATCGTTGCGGGATTGCTTACCCGCGATGACATAGGCTGTATCTATGTGGCAACGGATTCAGGACGAGAGGGAGAATACATATACAGGCTTGTGGATTCAATGGCTCACGTAACCGGCAAGGAGAAACGCCGTGTGTGGATCGATTCACAGACCGAGGAGGAGATCCTCAGGGGAATCCGTGAGGCGAAGCCGCTCTCAGAGTACGACAGCCTCAGCGACGCAGCGTACCTTAGGGCCCAGGAGGACTACCTTATGGGTATCAACTTTTCAAGGGCGCTGTCGCTGAAGTTTTCAAATGTAGTCCAGAGGTATCTCGGCATGGACAGATGTGTCATAGCCGTGGGCCGTGTCATGACCTGTGTCCTCGGTATAATAGTGAAGAGAGAGCGTGAGATCAGGGAGTTTGTAAAGACTCCGTTCTACAGACTCGTTGCAAATGTGGGCGAGGAAGGACAGACATTTGATGCAGAATGGAAGGCAGTGAAGGGCACAAAGTATTTCGAGTCGCCTCTTCTGTATAAGGAGAATGGATTTAAAGAGAGACCCGCAGCGGAGCAGCTTCTGGCGGAGCTGAAGGCAGGGGAGCCCGAGGCTGTGGCCCAGGCTGTGGAGCGCAAGAAAGAGAAGAAACAGCCTCCGATGCTGTATAATCTGGCGGAGCTTCAGAATGACTGTTCATCACTTTTCAAGATCAGTCCGTCCGATACCCTCAAGATAGTCCAGGAGCTCTACGAGAAGAAGCTGGTAACCTATCCGAGAACAGATGCCAGAGTGCTGTCAACGGCCGTGGCAAAGGAGATAGGACGGAACATATCGGGACTTAAGAATTTCCAGCCTGTGGCAGAATTTGCACAGGGGGCCATGGAGAGCGGCACATATAAGGGAATCGCAAAGACGAAATATGTGAACGATAAGCAGATCACCGACCACTACGCCATCATACCTACCGGACAGGGCTTTGGAGCACTTAGAAGTCTGGCACCTACAGCTCTCAAGGTATATGAGATCATATGCAGGAGATTCCTCAGCATATTTTACCCTGCTGCGGAATACCAGAAGGTTGCAATGACACTCTCCAAGAACGGAGAGAAGTTGTTTGCCAACTTCAAATATTTGATAAACGATGGCTATCTTAAGGTGGCGGCCAACAGCTTTTCCAAGAAGAAGGACGATGTGAAGTACAGCCCTGAATTCATAGCAAGGCTTGCGAAGATAAAGAAGGGTGACAAGCTGAGCGTCCAGGGAATCGACATAAAGGAGGGTGAGACATCCCCACCTAAGAGATACAACTCAGGATCACTGATCCTGACCATGGAGAATGCCGGACAGTTCATAGAGGATGAGGCGCTCAGAGAGCAGATCAAGGGAGCTGGAATCGGAACAAGTGCCACAAGAGACGGGATCATCACCAAGCTGGAGAAGAACAAATATATATCGCTGAACAAGAAGACACAGATAGTGACCCCGACATTCCTTGGGGAGATAATATACGATATAGTATATTATTCCATCAACGGTCTGCTGAGAGCGGACCTGACGGCGAGCTGGGAAAAGGGGCTTGAGGGTGTCGCTGAAGGTCAGATATCCAAGCAGGAATACACGGATAAGATGACTACATTTGTCACCAAATACACAAACCTTGTGAAGCAGATACAGAACCAGAATGGAATAACAGGGGTATTCGACAAAACGAAGGTGTTCTACGCCAAGGGCGGAGGTGCCCAGAAGAAGGAGACAAGAGCCACAGCCAGAACAGGCGCAAAGGCGGAGAAGAATGCGGATACACAGTGATTGCACATACTGATTCAAAGGTGTATAACATAGTATGTATCAGTTATATGTGATAGAAAAGGAGACTATTATTATGGAAGATATACAGTCAGTTGTAACAATAAAGGAGCTCTACAGCCTGGATCAGACCATGGCAAAGCCTCTTCTTGAGAAGCTTACCTATCCATGGGAGGCGCTTCCACTTATCAAGGATTTCGTGCTTGAGCTTGGAAAGAGTCTGGACAAGGATGAGTACAATGAGGTGGATGAGCATGTGTGGATCCACAAGAGCTGTAAGGTGTATGGAACAGCAACCATCCTTGGACCGACAATCATAGGTGCAGGCACAGAGGTTCGTCCGGGTGCGTTCATCAGAGGAAGCGTATTGGTCGGAGAGAACTGTGTGATAGGTAATTCAACAGAGCTCAAGAATGTCATCATATTCAATAACGTTCAGGTTCCTCATTACAACTATGTGGGAGATTCAGTCCTCGGCTTCAAGTCACATATGGGTGCCGGAAGCATCACGTCCAATGTGAAGTCTGACAAGACTCTGGTTCACGTTAAGGGAAATGTGGACGGACAGAGCTTTGACATTGCAACAGGACTTAAGAAGTTTGGTGCAATGCTCGGAGATAATGTTGAGGTTGGCTGCAACAGCGTCCTCAATCCTGGAACCGTAATAGGAAGATTCAGCAACATCTATCCTGTATCAAGAGTCAGGGGATATGTGCCGGGAGGCAGTATTTTCAAGGATAAGGATAACATAGTTGCAAAGCAGTAACGACTGTATAAACGGTGGGATAAATAAAGGACATATGACCGTATATAATACAAGATATATACGGTCATATGTCCTTTTGTTTTGGCAGAAAGCACCGTGACAGCTAGTTGATCACGGCATCCTTCAGGGCATTTCGTATGGAATCTATGATAAGTCTGGTAGTGTATGTGCTGTCTCCGGAAGGTGTTATATCGTCCACGGAAGATATGTAGTGAAGCTGAGTATTGATATCCTCGAGTGCCGTTTCAAGAAGTGGGTACATGGTGGTCACAGTCTCATCCACCTGTTTGAATGACACATCTGTGATGTAGTCCTCATCCACAGTGACCATGACGGACAGAGTGTTTTCTCCCAGAACAAGGGAAGATGAGTATGTCCCCGGTGTGTAATGTATCTCGTCGAGCTTAGGAGACGGATCAGTCTGGGCTGAGGTTGCGATGCTCCTGGCTGAACCACTGGTGTCATCCGAATCTTTGCCGCGGAACATGGTGATAAGTATAATGACAAATACGATCACAAGTGCCAGCAGTATGGCGGTGTATATGAGTTCTTTTGATTTTAATACGATAAGTTTAGTTGATGACATTATTTGCTCTCCCTGTTTTTTATATATTTTATTCACAAGAGAGCGATTTTATGAGAAAATTATTAGCAGATGAAAAAACAGCATAGATAACAGTATATTGAGGTGTAAGGAGAATACAGATGGCAATACAGTTTGTACTGGGACCCGCCGGTTCAGGAAAAACAGAATATGTGATAAAGAAGCTGATAGAGGAGTCGATGGCTCACGGAGACCTGAATTATTTGTATGTGGTTCCAGAGCAGTTCTCCATGGAGGCGCAGAGAGATATAGTGACCATGCATCCGAGGCATGGAACAATGAACATAGATGCCATAGGCTTCAACAGGCTTGCGTACCGGGTATTCGATGAGCTGTCAGTGAATCCGGGAAGGGTTCTGGAGGACTTTGGAAAGAGCATGCTCATCAAGAAGATACTTATGGAGTCACAGGACGAGCTTCTTGTTTATGGAAGCTATATCAACAAGATGGGCTTTATAGATGAGATGAAATCCATGATGTCTGAGTTGTTCCAGTATGCGGTTGACAGGGATTCGATCGACGCAGTCATGGACAAGCTGGATAAGGACAGTCTGGTATACAGAAAAATGCATGACATCAGGCTTATATATAAGAGATTTGAGGAGTACAACAGGGATGGCAGCTATATAGTTGCGGAGCAGCTCATTGAATTGCTGGCTGAATGCGTGGACAGGTCGGATATGCTGGCACACAGCCATCTGTATCTTGACGGATTCACAGGATTTACACCGGTACAGATGGATCTTATCAGGAAGCTCATGACACGCGTTGAGAGCATGATATTTGTATTTACGATAGATGCGTCGCAGATAGGCTTCACAAAGCCGAAGGAGTACGAGCTGTTCAGACTCACCAAGGAGACTATGCAGGCGCTTGTGAAAATGGCGGGTGATGAGCAGGTGGACATACTGGATAATGTCGTTATGTGTCAGGATCGCAGACCGTACAGATTCGAGAAAAGCAAGGAGCTTGCAGGACTTGAGGCCAATCTGTTCAGATACCCCCATGGCAGAGTCACAGGCGATGACGGAGACATACATGTGGTCGCTGTGGACAGGGCGGCAGACGAGGCTGAGTATATAGCGGGAAGAATACGAGAGCTTGTCAGGGACAAGGGATACCGTTATAAGGATATAGCCGTGGTTGCGGGTGATCTGCAGGATGTGGCAAGGTATTACCGTCAGGCGATGGAGGAATACGATATCCCTGTGTTCATAGATGCAAATATATCTCTTAAGGGAGATCCGTGCTCAGACACCATAAGCGCTTTCCTCGGTGTGATGACGGACAACTTCTCATTTGACAGCGTGTTCAGACTGTTAAAGTCAGGAATGACCGGTGTGGATCAGGACGACATTGAGAGGATGGAGAACTATGTGCTTCTCAGGAATCTCAGGGGTTACAGGAGCTGGACGAAGGAGATAACCGATGACAGGAATCCTGACTATGCGGCAGACATGGAGTCTATAAGAGCCCAGATCATGGAGCTTTTCCCGGACAAATGTATCGATGTGTGGAAGCCGGCAAGCCCTGGCTCCAAGAACACAGTGAGAACATATACGGAATCTCTTTACAGCTTCCTTGCGCAGCTTGATGTGTGCGGTAAGCTTGAGGCTCATAAGAAAGTGCTGTATGAGCAGGAGAGATGGGATGAGGGAGATGCATACGGAAGGATATTTGACAAGGTTGTTGCCCTGTTTGAGAAGATGGAGGCTATAATCGGCGATGAGAAGCTTACCGTAAAAGAATATGCGGGAATCCTGGATGCAGGCATAGCGGATATGGAGATCGGTATAGTGCCTCCGACTATAGACCGCGTGGTGGTCGGCGATATGACGAGATCAAGGCTCAACCATATAAAGGTGCTGTTCATGGCGGGAGTGAACGAAGGCATAATTCCGAAACCGGCCAAGAAGGGCAGGATACTCTCCGGTGCAGACCGCCAGAGTCTTGAGGACTACGGTATAGAGCTGGCTCCATCAGATAAGACAAATGCGTATATAGAACAGTTCTATATATACACCACGCTCACCAAGGCATCGGATATGATCTATGTGCTGTGCCGAAAGATCGGAGAGGATCTCAAGTCCATGAAGCCGTCATACCTGATAGACAGGATAAAGAATATATTCCCGGATATACGGACGGAGGAGTATGATGTGGACGGTCAGATGCCGGAGACTGCGGCGGGAGCGCTCAGATACATCATCAGACATTCTGATGACGTTGAAGCCGGGGAGACGTTGGACGCTGTCAGAAAACTGCTTTCGAAGATGGGATATGGCAGACAGCTCAGATCGATCAATTTCGGGCAGAATTATGTTAACTCGTCAAAAAATCTGTCTCCAGATACTGTACGCCTTATATATGGAGAGAATCTGGTGGAGAGTGTGTCCAAGCTTGAGCGGTATGCTGAGTGCCAGTTCAAGTATTTCCTGACATACGGACTTTCGCTCAGAGAGAGGGAGACATACAGGATAGGCGCTGCAAATGTTGGTAATATACTTCACAGCACCATGGAGAAGATATTCTCATTTGTCAGGATGTTCAGGGACAACGACTGGGTACATCTGGACGAGGCGGAGCTGGAACAGAAGGCGGTGGAATTTGCAAATGAATCTGCGGAGGATGAAGCCGGGCTGTACTTTGAGGATTCTTCAAGAGCGGCATACATGAAAAAGCTTCTGGCGGATGTTGCATCGAGGACAGCCAGGACGCTCCGCACATTTATCAGATGTGGGGAGATGGACCCGGAGAATTTTGAGCGGCGGTTCAACACATCGGAAAATGCAGACAACATAGACAGATATATATTCAACCTTCCAAATGGACTCACGATGAGCCTCAAGGGAGTTATAGACAGAATAGATGAATTTACGGATGACAGGGATGCTTATTTCAAGATTATAGATTACAAGTCATCTGATAAGAAGCTGGATATAGACAAGGTGCTCGGAGGACTCCAGATGCAGCTTGTGACATACGGTGCCATAGCCTGCGAGCTTGAAAAGCGCAGGATGGCACAGCTTGGAAGACCTGGTGGTATACATGTGGGCGGACTTCTGTATTATACCTTTGACAATCCGGCATGTGACGTGACGGCAATGGGAGATAAGATCAGATACACTGATGACGGCATGGGATTTGCGGCTGATGACGAGGTGTTCGGGGGAGTGCTTGTGGACACCTTCGAGAAGAAGATACTTGAGGAGTCCAGATATTCAGGCCTGTACAATGGAGATAACAGGGCGCTGAAGGTCATGGACAACAGCTCAGCGACACTCAAGAACGGACAGAGCCTTGAGGAGACTCTTATAACAGATCTCATGGAGGCGAACCGCAGGAACATAGAGAGGCTTGCCGGCAGTATAGCCGAGGGAAGCATCGAGATAAATCCGGTCAATGAGGGCAAGGCAAATGCGTGCAAATACTGTGATTTTAAGGGCATATGTGCATTTGACAGCAAGTATTCAGGCAATTCATACTCCAGGATCTATAGGGGCGAGGCGGAAAATTACAACCGCAAAGCTGAGGATATAAAGAATATCAAGACTGAATACAAGAAGGTCAGGAGCGATATGGAGAAGGCCGTTAAGTCATGTGACAGCGCCCGGAAAAAGTATGAGGATGCAAAGAAGAAGGTAGATGACCGCGGCGATAAGGCAACACAGAAGATGAGGGATACTCTCGAGAGCACCGGCAGGAAGCTTGCGGAGGAGAGGGCGCATCTTGAGGAGCTGAGGGAACTGTCTGAACAGATAGTGAAGAGAGCTGCTGAGTTCGATATAGAGATAAGTGAGGAATGATGACATGGGAAAAGATATGAAGACTGACAATGGAATAAAGTGGACAGACCAGCAGGCGCATGTCATCGACACAAGGCATGGCAATCTTCTTGTATCTGCAGCGGCGGGGTCAGGTAAGACGGCGGTGCTCGTGGAGCGTATCATAGAGATGGTGGCCGGAAGAAATTCGCGTGGTGACAGAATAGAGGGAAGCGAGCCGGTATCTGTGGATGAGCTTCTTGTCGTTACATTTACAAATGCGGCAGCGGCCCAGATGAAGGAGAAGATAGGACAGGCACTGCAGAAAAAGATAGATGAGATGATGGCGAAGGGCGAATATGACGAGCATCTTATAAAGCAGATGACATTGATCAACCATGCTGACATCTGCACCATAGACAGCTTTTGCCTTAGGATAGTGAAGGAATACTTTGCGAGGGTGGAGCTTGACTGTGCATTTGGCATAGCGGACGACACGGAGATGAAGATCATAAAGCGCGACGTGATGGATCAGGTCATGGAGATGTGCTATGAGGATGAATCGGTCGTGCCCGGTTTCGACAGGCTGATAATGACGTTTGCGAGAAATGAGAGTGACAGTGCCGTGCCGGATATCGTTGAGAGGATAATAAAGGTTATATCCAGCTATCCGGAGCCGAAAAAATGGCTTGCGCAGGCGGCGGATGCCATGAAATTTGTCGTGGATACATCATCCACTGAGGAGGAGAAGAGAAGAGAAGTCATGGGGCTTCCGATGGTCAGAACATTTGCGGACAGGGTGTACATGATGCTCAGAACTGCGGATGATATGGTCAGGGAGTGCCAGAAATATGCAACGGAGGCGTATGGCCTTGAGGCGTACGGACTCCGTGTGGATAAGGATGTTGAGTTGATAACACACATGCTCAGAAGCTGTGGCGGGGAAGACGACCTGCATGTTGACCTGTTTGAACTCAGAGATATATACAGATCGTCATTGAGACCGGAGGGACTCAAGATGGAGAAGGATGCCCAGGGCCGGAGTATATGCTATGCATTTGACAGATTTGTGAACCCGGGCGGTGGAGCTGACCCGGAGAAGAAGGAATTTGTCAAATCAAGGCGGGATGTGTATAAGTCGATCATAGACGACATAGTTTCGGTCGTCCTGGATGTGGATGACATTCTGAGGCAGGCAGCCATGACTGAGCCAGTGATATCATCACTTTTGAAGCTCACCGGGCTTTATATGGATGAGCTGATGAAGGTCAAGATGGACAAGAATATGTTCGAGTTCCACGACATAGAGGAGTTCGCGTTCAGGATACTTTGCGATGGAATAGAGGATGGCAGGGCTGTCCCTTCAGAGATTGGAAAGGAAGTCTCAAGGCGGTACAGGGAGATACTTATAGATGAGTATCAGGACAGTAACTTTCTGCAGGAATACATTCTGGCAAGTGTGTCGGGACACGGTGAGGATATCCACAACACATTCATGGTCGGCGATGTTAAGCAGAGCATATACAGATTCAGAATGGCGAGACCGGATCTGTTCATAGAGAAGTATGACAGCTACCGCAGGCTGGGTGATGCTGACATAGCGGACCCGGACATAGATGGCAACAGCATACTGCTGACCAGAAACTTCCGAAGTGAGATAAATGTGTTAAAGACGGTGAACTCAATATTTGCCCAGCTCATGAGGCGAGAGCTAGGAGACATAGAGTACGATGAGGGCGCAAAGCTCAATTCCAGATTTGCCATAAGTGACGGAGAAGGGATGAAGGAGCCGGATGACGTGGATCATGGCCCTGTATCAGAGTTCATACTCATAGACAACAATATGAGAGAAGCGGATGTATCTGAGGAGTATGGCAATCCTGAGGTTGAGGCGAATTATATCGCCGGTAAGATACGTGATATTGTTGACGGAAGTGAACCTCTGTATGTTGGAAGTGGTGCTGACAGGAGACCTGTCAGATATAAGGATATCGTCATACTGCTTAGAAGTGTGTCCACAGCATCCACCATATTTGACAGGGTATTTCAGGAGAAGGGCATACCTCTGTATATTGAGAGTGAGAGTGGCTACTTTGATGCTGCTGAGATACGGACACTGGTCAGCATGCTCTCCATAGTTGATAACAGCTACGTGGATTACGACCTGGCTGCTGTCTTAAGGTCGCCACTGGTGGGCCTTGATGAGGAGGAGCTTGCGGTTATAGTGGGTGAATACCGCAGCAGATACGAGAAGAACGGCACGGACTGGAACGCCAGACTTTATGACAAGGTCATAGATTATATGGACACCCATGTGGGCGAGAAAAAACACGCTGTGGACAGACTGTGGGAATTCCTCCGCATGCTTGACTATCTCAAGAAGAATAAAAATTATATGTCCATAAGCGACATAATAAGATACGTGCTGGACACCACCGGATTTTACTGGTTTGTCGGTGCCAGACCGATGGGAAGAAGACGCCAGGCGAATATCGACATGCTCATCAAGAAGGCGGATGATTTCGAGGAGAACAGCAAGGGCGTGTTCAACTTCATCCGATATGTTGATGAGCTCAAGACAAATGATCTGGATTTTGCAGAGGCTGATGTGGTCAGTGAGAATGAGGACGTCGTCCGAGTCATGACCATGCACAAGAGCAAGGGACTGGAGTTCCCTGTTGTATTTGTGTCTGGGCTCGGCAAGGAGTTTAATCTGATGGACACCAGATCAAATGTGCTTGTCCACCAGGATCATTATCTGGCGTGCGACCAGGTCGACCTCAGAACAAGAGCCAGAAGAATGACATTTTTCAAGCGGATAATGAGTAAGAATATCGTTGCGGAGACCTATGCCGAGGAGATGAGAGTCCTGTATGTGGCGTTAACCAGGGCAAAGGAAAAGTTGTACATGACCGGGTGCGTGAAGGATGCAGATAAATTCAAGGCAGCCTGTGATATGTATATAATCGGAGACAGGATGAATTATGCATCTATCATGAAAGCAAATGGCTATGCCGCCTGGATATATACCGCGCTCAGATATGTGGGAGAGTGCGATCATGTGAAGAGCATCGAGGTGGAGGCCGACAGCTTTATGTCTCCTGAGACTGATCAGGATGAAGCAGAAAATATGACAGTGGAAGCCTCTGAAGCGAAGCTCGACAAAGAACTTTATGACCATGTGAAGAACGGACTGGAATTCAGGTATGGCTACAGACATTCGGGGCTTAAGAGCAAGATGTCCATAACCGAGATAAAAAGACTTCAGGCGCACGGTGAGGATGCCATTACACCGGATATCCTAACCAGCAGGGAGTACAGTGCCAGAAGTGAGGTCCCAATCCCAGCATTCATGAGTGAGGAGAGGATAGTCCATGGAAATGAGATAGGAAACATTTATCACAAGATCATGGAGCTTGCAGACTTCTCAGGGAAAACTGTTGCGGATGCAGAGAAGGATGTCGACAGAGTGTTTGAGCTTGGGTTATTTGATGAGCTGTATAGAGAGCGGATAAGACCAAAGAAGATATATAAGATGATACACAGTGAGATAGGACAGCGCATGGCGGCTGCGGGCAAGTCGGACAGACTGTACCGTGAGAGACAGTTCTACATGATGATGAAGCCCGGAGAAATAATGGGCTCACTTAAGGACTGCGGAGACGAGACGATAGTTGTACAGGGAATCATAGATGCCTACTTCGAGGAGGATGGCGGCATAGTTCTTCTGGATTACAAGACAGACAGCGTGAAGGATGCGTCGGAGCTGGTTAAGAGATACCATGTCCAGCTCGACAAATACGCCGATGTGCTTGAACAGCTCACCGGCATGAAGGTTAAGGAGAAGGTCATATATTCATTCTGTCTTGATACAACGGTAAACTTGTAAACCGTACGCTGAATTGATATAATAAGACCGGGTATGCAAAAACGATATAGTGATGAAAGGACATGCGCATGATAATAGCGGAGAATCTTAAGAAGGTGTATGGCGGAGACATTGTATCAGTTGATGATCTCAGTTTCCATATACACAAGGGTGAGATAGTAGGATTTGTTGGACAGAATGGTGCGGGTAAGACAACTACCATCAAGATGCTGACAGGTATACTTATGCCGACGGAGGGCAGAGTAAAGATAAATGGTTTCGATATGAGAGAAAAGCCGATGGAGGCCAAGCAGTCCATGGGTTATATAGCCGACAATCCTGATATATTTCTCAGACTTACGGGACTTGAGTATGTCAATTTCATCGCTGATATATATGGAGTATCGACCACCGAGAGAAAGCAGAGGATAGAGCAGATGGCTGAACGCTTTGGTATGGAGGACAGCCTGAACAGACAGATGGTCAGCTATTCCCACGGTATGCGCCAGAAGATGATGGTCATAGCTGCGCTTGTGCACAATCCACCTGTATGGATACTCGACGAGCCTATGACGGGACTTGATCCGAATGCGGCATATGAGCTCAAGAAAATGATGCGTGAACATGCCGACGCAGGAAACTGTGTATTCTTTTCAACACATGTTCTCGAGGTTGCAGAGAAGCTCTGCGACAAGATAATCATGATAAGAAAGGGAAAGGATATATACCAGGGAACTCTGGATGAGCTTGAGACACAGCACAGGAACAAATCTCTTGAAGAGATATTTGTGGAGATGACGCATGAAGAATTTTAGGATATTGCTCAGTATGATAAGCAGGAATAATGATATGGAGATGCCGGAGCATGGGGACAAGGCAAAGGCATATAAGGTCATGGGAATCATCGCCATGTGCTGTATCATGATCCCGTGCTGTATCGTTGTGGGATTTATAGTTTACATAATGACTGCAGCACTCATGGAGGCGGGAGGCTGTACAGAGGGACTCAACCTCGTTATCCAGCTCATGTCGGTGTTCGGCGTTATATTCAGTATAATGGTCATATTCAATCTGCTTTATTTTTCATCTGATCTTGATCATTTACTGCCGCTGCCTGTGAAACCGGCAGAGCTTGTGGCCGCCAAGTTTACACACGCATATTTTGCCGAGAGCGTCATGGAGTTTATGGTTCTCTTCTGTGGATTTATCGGTTACTTTGTAGCCGCAGAGATAAAGCCGGTATCCGTGATAACCTCATTACTTGGCGTATTTTTACTTCCGGTTCTGCCGCTGGTGTACTGTGGTATATTTGCACTGATAGTCATGGCGTTTTTCAGCAGACTCAAACTGCTCAGAAATGTGGACTTCATGGTGGGACTTGCGGTTGTAGTGTTTGCAGGCCTTTTCATATGGTCATTTGCACAGATGGACTCTGTGAATATAAATAATTACATAGACAGCCTTAAAAATGGTGACAATATATTCATAAAGGTAATGAACAATATATTTTTCACGGTTCCGCTGTTCCTGAAGGCATTGGGCAGTAACAACATCGTGTATATGTTGCTCTTTGTGCTTGTGAACGCTGGCTGTGTGGCACTTCTGTTTTTCCTTGGAAATCTGCTGTACCTCAGGGGCGTATACCTTGTGTCATCCACCGGAAGGTCAGGACGCCGCCAGAAGGAAGTTGTCGGGCTGCAGGACTTTGCCATAAAGACACCGTTCAGATCATATATGGCAAAGGAGATAAAGACACTGGTGAGGACTCCGGCATACAGGAAGTATTGCGTTGTGGTCAACCTGATATGGCCGATACTCGTTGTGGCATTGTTCAATATACCTGCAACTGCGGATTCGATCAGGGCATTCAGAGACACATTTGGAAGAGGGCTTTTCCTGGCTGACATGGTCATGCTGGTTGCGGTCATCGCCCTGGCATTCTTTGCAACAGCGATGAACAGTATCGCATCCACGGCGTTCACCAGAGAGGGAAGCCATATATCATTTATAAAGCACATCCCGATGACATATGATCTCCAGATCCGCGCAAAGGTCTGGGTTAGCATGCTGTTCAGCGGAGTGACGATCGCGGTTACCACGGTTATCCTCTGTATATATATGGAGTGTAGTGTTATAGACAGTGTGTATTATGTTGTGCTGGGAATCCTCGGCTCGGGCATTTGCACATACACAGGTGTGCTTCTCGATTCAACACATCCGAAGCTTGACTGGGAGGATGAATACGGTGCGCTCAGAGGCAATCTGAATGCATTCTTTAATATGGCTATTGCAATTGTTATAGCAATTGTTTTGTGTGTGGCAGGATATCTTGTTTTCAAGTTTACAATGATCCCGTCATATGCAGTATATATTATTTTCTTTATAATAATGGGAGCTATACTCGTTATCCTGCGCAGTATTACTATGCGCAGGAGTGCGTGGAATATAGACACTGATGTGTACAGTTATTAACAGGAGGCAATGAAAATGGCACAGAAAAATGCGTGGAACAAATACAAGAAGGATGAGATAAAGGAGCTGGAGAGCCTGTGTAAGGACTACAGGGAATTCCTTGACAATGGCAAGACAGAGAGAGAATGCGTTAAAGAGATCGTCAGACAGGCAGAGGATCACGGCTACAGAGATCTGAAGAAGATCATTAAGAACAAGGAGAGCCTTGCAGCTGGAGATAAAGTGTATGCCGTGTGGATGAACAAGACGGTCGCCATGTTCAATATAGGAAAGAAGAAGCTTGAGAAGGGCATGAACATACTCGGTGCACACATTGATTCCCCTCGAATGGATGTGAAGCAGAATCCGCTTTATGAGAAGGGCGGATTTGCATATCTCGACACTCACTATTACGGCGGAATCAAGAAGTATCAGTGGGTAACACTCCCACTTGCCATACACGGTGTTGTTGCAAAGACAAATGGTGACGTTATGACAGTGAACATAGGAGAGGACAAGAATGATCCGGTATTCTGTGTTACAGATCTTCTCATACATCTCTCTCAGGAGCAGCTCAAGAAGAGAGCGGATTCAGTGATAGAGGGAGAGCAGCTTGACATACTGTTTGCAAGCAGACCGCTTGAGGGCAAGGAGAAGGAGGCTGTAAAGGAAGCTGTACTTGCGCTCCTTGAGAAGAAGTACGATATGAAGGAGGAGGATTTCCTCTCAGCAGAGCTCGAGATCGTTCCTGCAGGAAAGGCAAGGAACTGCGGTATAGACGAGAGTATGATCATGGCATATGGCCAGGACGACAGAGTGTGTGCATACACATCCCTTGTCGCCATGCTTGAGGCTGACGATCCGGAGAAGACGACCTGCTGTCTGCTCACTGACAAGGAGGAGATAGGAAGTGTTGGAGCAACAGGAATGCAGTCACACTTCTTTGAGAATACTGTAGCTGAGATCATGAACGCCATGGGTGGCTTCTCAGAGATCTCACTCAGAAGATGTCTTGCATCGTCAAGGATGCTGTCATCGGATGTATCTGCGGGCTTTGATCCTACATTTGAGTCAGCATTTGACAAGAAGAATGCGGCTATCTTCGGTGAAGGAATGGTATTTAACAAGTTCACAGGATCAAGAGGAAAGTCAGGATCAAATGACGCAAATGCAGAATACATGGCGGCTATAAGAAAGATCATGGATGATGCGGAGATCACATACCAGACAGCCGAGCTCGGCAAGGTAGATGTCGGTGGCGGCGGAACCATCGCATATATACTTTCACTGTATGGTATGGAGGTAATAGACTGTGGCGTGGCTGTACTCAACATGCATGCACCATGGGAAGTGACATCCAAGGCAGATATATATGAGACCAAGAAAGGATATGTTGCATTCCTCAAAGAGGCGTAGGAGCGGACATATCTTCGGAGGAAAAAATGAGAGATCATCAAAAGAAACTTATCATATACGTGATAATACTTGCCGTGGCGACAGTGATGTGGCCACGGCTTAGTGTGTTTGCAGATGAGGATTTTACATCAAATTATAACCAGAGGACATTCTCCGATACCGATGGGTTTGACAGTGGAGAGGCAAATTGTGTGTGCCAGTCTGTGAGTGGATACATATGGATAGGTACGGACAACGGACTTTACAGGTATGACGGAAGTGAATTTACACTGTTCTCACTGGACGGTGACGAGGATGCCACGAAATATTCGATCAACTGCATTTATCTCACAAGTGATGAGAAGCTGTATGTTGGAACGGACAACTATGGACTCTACATGTATGATAACGGAACCTTTCAGAGAGTTTCCGAGATGTACAATCTGGGTGTGTCGACCATCAACGCCATGTACGAGGACGATAACAAGAATCTGTGGATAGCGGCCTCGTCGGGAATATTTCGTCTGTCATCTGACGGTGCGGAAGCTCTGGCTGATGATGTCGTGTCAGGACTCAGCGTGGGAAATATATCAGGACATGGGGACTATGTGTATGCAATAGCCAATAATGATATTTTGATAACCGTTGATCCTGAAAGACATGTCTCCATAACCAACAAGTCAGAGTACAGGGTCGACGATATAAACTCACTGTATGTTGACGAGAATGGCAACAGATATTATGGATCCGCCGGATACAGCATCCTTAAGATAGGAACAGACGGCAAGAATGAGATCATCAACACGGGCAACCTTCACGGAATCAACAAGATATATTCGGATGGCGACAACATCTGGGCGCTTGCCGATGACGGTGTTGGATATATCTCATCAAAGGGTAATGTGACAGCCATCGGGGGACTGAGCTTTAACGAGTCGATGAGCGATATGATCATAGACTTTGAGGGCAATTACTGGTTTACGTCATACAGAAAAGGTATTCTTCAGTTGGAGAGGAGCAAGTTCCAGAATGTCACCATGAAGTACGGCATAGACAGCTCCATCGTGAACTGTGTGACGAGCTACAATGGCAACACGTTTATAGGAACTGATGAAGGTCTGTATATCGTAGATTCAAATGGCAAGCTTGTGATGAGTGCGGACAATGAGCTCGTATCAAAGCTCAGCGGTATAAGTATACGAGATCTGTATGTGGATTCGGACGATCATCTGTGGATAGCTACATATAAGATATATGGTGTAATAAAGGTGAGCCGAAACTGGCAGTACAAGAGCTACAGCCGTGGAGAGTCATCACTCATAAGCAATGCCGTGAACTGTATAACTGAGATAAAGCCGGGAACGGTGGCGGTTGGAACAGAGAACGGTATATCTGTGATAGAGGGCGATGATGTCGTAAAGAGCATATCGAGACTGGATGGACTTGATAACCCTGACATAATCAGCCTGTACGCAGACGAGACCGGCGAGCTGTATGCCGGTTCCAACGGCGCTGGCGTGTTTATAGTTGACACGGATTATACTGTCGGCAAGATGAAGCTGGATGATACCCAGAAGATGAGCGTTGTGTCAAGTATGGTCCGCGGAAGCAGCGGTTTGTGGATAGGAACGGACAATGGTCTGTATTATCAGGAGGGAACCGTCAGACAAGTCACCACCGTGGATAACACCAACGGTATATACGATCTCATAATGGACGATCAGGGATACCTGTGGATGTTTGGTTCCAGAGGTTTATACAGATATTATGAGAAGGATATACTGAGCAATGCCTCACCTGAATATATAAGCTTTACGAAGAACGACGGAATAATATCCAACATAACAGAGAAATCAACCAACTATGTGTCAAAGACAGGCGTTGTGTATGTGTGCTGCGATGAAGGGCTGTGCAGGATAAATCTCAATTCAGAGTATGTGAACGAGGTAGCTCCTAGGGTTCGTATTGCCTCCATAGAGGTGGATGGAACTGAGCATCAGTTCTCAGATCTGGACGGACAGATAGATGTGCCGAAGAACACCAACAGAATAACTATCAAGTTCTCAGTCCTTAGTTATGTAAACCGTGCTGACATATCAGTGGAGTATTACCTTGAGGGCTTTGAGAGCGAGAAGAGAACACTCACGGGAACTGACAAGATGGAGGTCGAGTACACCAATCTTGAGGGAGGTACTTACCGTTTTATGTTAACTGCAAAAAATGCGGACGGCGTGGAGTGTGAACAGCCGCTTACATTTGTCATAGACAAGGAACTTGGTTTTTTCGAGACGAATCTGGCAAAGATGCTCCTTGTGATATTTATAGTTCTTCTTATCTTAGTGGGAATAGCTGTTGCGAGAAGTATCTTCAAGCTTCTCAGAAGACAGAACGAGCAGGTGGAAGAGCTCAGCAAGAAGAGTGAGGAGGCGGAGAAGTCAAATCAGGCAAAGAATGATTATGTAAACTATCTTAATCATGAGATAAGGACTCCACTCAATAACATAATCGCCATCTCAGAGCTTGCCATGAGAAACTGTCAGGATACCCAGAGTGATGAGTATGCACAGTACGGTGCCATGTATGCTGCGGGAAGAGAGATACTCGATATGTCCGATGGAATATCGAAGCTTTCAAACCTCAAGGACGACATCATAGAGCCGGAGTACAAGCAGTATTTTGCCTCGGATCTCATAGATGAGCTCTCCGACGAATTCAAGTCCATGGTGAACAGTGATCTCATCGATCTCAAGGTCAGCATTGAGGACAAGATACCGAACGGACTCATAGGAGATATGACGGCGGTGAGAGAGATTCTTGAGAACATATTTGCATGGTCCGCAAATACTACAAAAGAGGGCTATATAAGCATAGACATTGACTGGCGTATAGCCAGAAGAGCTGACGAGGATGTAGATGAGGCGGAGGCCGAGGATTACACAGTCAGTGAATTCTCGGAGCTCATAGAGGAACCGGAGACTGAGATATCCCGAATATTTGACAGGGATCACGATGAGATATATCTGGACTTCAAGATATCGGATACAGGACTTGGAGTTAAGGAAGAGAGACTTGGAACATTGTTTGAGCTGGATGACTCCTATGAGAGATCAGATATAGGAATGTTCAGAGTCAGTCTTGGCCTTGCCATAGCCAAGGAGCTTGTGCGTATGCTGGATGGAAGCATCAGCGCAGAGAGCATATATGGCGCAGGAACGACCATACGCTTCAGCATCAAGCAGTCAGTGTTTGATTATAGTTATGTCAACTACAATGAGAGAAAGCGCAAGGAGATGGCGAGAAGAAATGCAAATTCACATCTGTGGCTGCCGGATGCCCGCATACTTATAGTGGACGACTCAGAGCTTGCATTACAGGTGGAGAAGACCATATTTGATACATATGGTCTGGCGTGCGACACAGCCACATCGGGATTTGATGCACTTGATAAGGTCATGGTGGAGAATTACGATATGGTATTTATCGACACCGTTATGCCTGTCATGGATGGACTGGATACCGTCAGGGAGATGAGAAATCTTGACGGTGAGGAGTACAAGAAGATGCCTATCATTGCGCTGTCCGCCAACACGGTCGAGACATCCAGAGAGGAGATACTCACATCGGGCTTCAACGATGTCATAGTTAAGCCGATAGAGCTCGATCAGGCAGAATCCATGCTGAGGACTTATATATCGGAGGACAAGATAAAGGAGAGAGATACAGAGCTTTCCCAGTCCGATGATGACATCAACTATATGGAGGATGCAGTCCTGCTTGGAAGATTTGTGTCCGTGGAAGATTCCGTCAAAGCCATGGGTGGAAGCTTCAGAACCTTTAACACATTTGTCAGAAATTACAGGGATGAGTACCGGGAAGAGGTACAGCAGCTCAGAAAATATATAGACGACGATGTGAGAAAGTACAAAAATATAATCCATGACATCAAGAGCAGCAGTGCAAATATCGGGGCTTACGGAATCGAGCGCAAGGCGGCCAACCTGGAGTCTGCGATAAATATCGGAAACCAGCAGTATGCCCGCGATAATACCCGTGATTTTATAGCTATGATGAACGACTTCTTCAAGCAGATAGACAAGTACATGTCAAAGATAAATCATGTGGAGGAGCCTGCTGAGAAGGAAGTCCGGGATGGAATAAACAAGAGCAAGCTCAAGGAGCTCAGGGCATTCTTGAGAGCGGGGGACCGCGAACCTGTGGAGGACCTTATACGTGATATTGACAGGTACTCCTACGGAGATATAGACACAGAGTTCTTCACTGCACTTAAGGAGTATGTGGGAACAGGAGATTACCAGACCTCCAGTGAGATGATAGACCAGTATCTCAACAGTATCTAACATTATATAAAGTGCGCAGGCAAAATAAGCCTGCGCTGCAATATAAATAAACAAGAAAAGAGGAAATGAAAAATGAGAGTAGCAATTATCATGGGATCAACAAGTGATCTGCCAAAGGTTGAGCCGGCAGTATCAATTCTTAAGAATTACGGTGTGGAGGTCGATGTGAGATGCCTTTCAGCACACAGAGGACTTTCAGAATTCATCGAGGAAGCTAACAATAACGGAACAGAGGTCATAATCGCAGCTGCAGGAATGGCGGCAGCACTCCCTGGAGTTGTGGCATCACAGACAGTTCTCCCTGTTATTGGAGTACCTCTCTCAGGCGCAACTCTTGATGGAATGGATGCACTTCTTTCTATCGTTCAGATGCCTTCAGGAATCCCTGTTGCAACAGTTGCGATAAACGGAAGCAAGAATGCTGCATATCTTGCCCTTCAGATAATCGGTGTCAACAACGAGGCAGTCAGATTAAAGCTTCAGGATGAGCGTAGAGACATGGAAAAGGCTGCCATGAAAGCTAACGAAGAAGTAATAGAAAAGTTTAAGTACTAACTTTACAATTAAAAAGTGGAATGTTAGTATGTTGGATGGATGGTATTCGAAAGAAGCTGTACCTGAATCATGCTTCCACAGGAAGCGCATACACGGATACTGACAACAGATTTAAGCAGGTGATTGTATGAGGATTGGATTTATTGGAGCTGGAAAAGTCGGATTCACATTTGGCAGGTATATCGTAGAGAAAAGAGAGCTTGTCAGAGAGAAAACGGATGGAGCATTGTGCCTGGAGGTTGGTGGATATTTTAGCGCCAGCAGACAGAGTGCGGAGCTTGCAGCAGAGTTTACCGAGACCTGTGTGTACGACAGCCTGGAGCAGCTGTGTGAGTATAGTGAAATTATTTTTCTCACCGTTCCTGACGGACAGATAGGAGAGGTGTGGAAGAGTATAAAGGATCTTGACATTCGTGGCAGGATCATTTGTCACGCCAGTGGGGCGATGACATCAGATATTTTCTCAGGTATAACAGAGGCGGGAGCCTTTGGTTATTCGATTCATCCTATGTATGCAATAAGTTCAAAGTACGAATCCTATAAAGAACTGGACAATTCATTTTTTACAGTTGAGGGAGATGACAGACATGTCGATAAGGTATGTTCTGTCATAAGAGCCCTCGGCAATAGCTGTGTGCGCATTGATGGTACCGACAAGGTGAAGTATCACGGCGCTGCGGTGTTTGCAAGCAATCTGGTAACAGGGCTGCTGGCGGTTTCACAGGAGCTTCTGACACAGTGCGGCTTCTCGGCGGAGGAGGCACAGAGGGCTATAGTGCCTTTGTTCCTCGGCAATGCGAAAGCTGCGGCTGACAGGGGAACGGTTGACAGCCTGACAGGGCCTGTTGAGAGATGCGATACAGAAACTGTGAGAAAGCATCTGAATGCATTGAGCGGAGATGAACGGAGCGCATATGCTGCGGTGTCCAGATGCCTTGTGCCGGTGGCAGAGAGAAAGCACCCGGACAGAGATTATAGCGGTTTGATACGTCTACTGAACGGAATAGGAGAATTTAATTATGAAGAACACGACGGCAACACTCAGGCAGATGAAGGGAACGGACAAGAAGATATCCATGATCACAGCGTATGATTACACCATGGCGAAGATCGTGGATGAGTCAGGAGTCAACACTATTCTTGTTGGAGATTCCCTGGGCAACACTATCCTCGGATATGAGGACACGATCTCTGTAACTGTTGATGATATGATACATCACAGTGCAGCGGTGGCAAGGGGCGCAAAGAATGCTCTTGTTATCACAGATATGCCATTTATGTCCTATCAGACAAGCGTGTATGACGCGGTTGTCAATGCCGGAAGGATCATGAAGGAAGGACGTGCCGGAGCGGTGAAGCTTGAGGGCGGTCAGGACATGTGTCCGCAGATAAGCGCCATAGTCAAGGCGAGCATACCTGTATGTGCACATCTTGGACTCACACCACAGTCCATCAACGCATTTGGCGGATTCAAGGTGCAGGGCAAGACAGAGGCTGCAGCCAAGAAGCTCATAGAGGATGCAAAGGCTGTTGAGGAGGCAGGCGCATTCATGCTCGTAATGGAGTGCGTACCAGAGAAGCTTGCGAAGATAGTCACAGAGACAGTAAGCATCCCTACCATAGGAATAGGCGCAGGCCGTTACTGCGATGGACAGGTGCTTGTAAATCAGGATATGTTTGGCATGTATTCAGACTTTGTTCCAAAGTTCGTAAAGCAGTTTGCAAATGTGGGCGATGTTATGAGAGGTGCGGTTAAGGCTTATATCGATGAGATAAATGCCGGAACATTCCCGGGCCCTGAGCACACATACAAGATAGACGATGAAGTAATAGAGAAGTTATACTAAAGGAGAAAACGATCATGGTAATTTTAAAGAAGATAGATGAGGTAAGAGCGCAGGTTAAAGAGTGGAAGAAGCAGGGACTTACAGTTGGTCTTGTTCCTACAATGGGTTATCTTCACGAGGGACATCAGAGTCTTATCAAGAAGTCAGTGGAGCAGAACGACAGAACAGTTGTAAGCGTATTTGTAAATCCTATACAGTTTGGACCAAACGAGGATCTTGAGAGCTATCCAAGAGATCTTGAGGCTGATGCAAAGCTCTGTGAGAGCACAGGTGCAGACATCATATTCAATCCGGAGCCTGAGGAGATGTACGCAGACGGCTTCGTGTCATTCATCAACATGACAGGACTTCCAAATGCACTCTGCGGACTTACACGTCCAATACATTTCAAGGGTGTATGTACAGTTGTAGGAAAGCTCTTCAATATAGTTACACCTGACAGAGCATACTTTGGACAGAAGGATGCCCAGCAGCTTGCCATCATCATGAGAATGGTCAAGGATCTGAACTTTGATATAGAGATAGTCGGCTGTCCGATCATAAGAGAGGCGGACGGACTGGCAAAGAGCTCAAGAAACATCTACCTCACACCAGAGGAGAGAAAGGCTGCAGTAGTTCTCAGCAAGGCCGTAAAGCTTGGTCAGGACATGATAGCTGACGGAGAGAGAGACGCAGCGAAGATCGTTGGTGAGATGAAGAAGCTCATCTCTGCTGAACCGCTTGCAACTATCGACTATGTAGAGATGGTCAACATGGATACCATGCAGTCCATAGAGAAGGCAGAAGGACATGTACTCTGTGCAATGGCAGTCAAGTTCGGCAAGGCGAGACTGATTGACAACTTTATAGCTGAGTTATAGAATACAGCCTTTGAAGAAAGGATAAAATACACAGTATGTTAAAAGGAAAGACAGTAGTTCTCGGAGTCACAGGAAGCATTGCGGCATATAAGATAGCCAATCTGGCAAGTATGCTGGTGAAAAAGCATGCGGATGTGCATGTCATCATGACGGAGAACGCAACAAACTTTATCAATCCGATCACATTTGAGACGCTCACAGGCAACAAATGCCTGGTCGATACATTTGACAGGAATTTCCAGTTCAACGTGGAGCACGTAGCACTGGCAAAGAGGGCGGATGTGTTCATGGTGGCACCTGCGTCGGCCAATATAATCGGCAAGATAGCGGGGGGAATAGCAGACGATATGCTCAGCACAACGATCATGCCGGCAAAATGTCCTAAGATCATAGCACCGGCCATGAATACTGGAATGATAGAGAATCCTATAGTACAGGACAATATAAAGAAGCTTGAGTCATATGGATATGAGATAGTGGAATCCGCAACTGGATACCTTGCATGTGGAGACACAGGCAAGGGCAAGCTCCCTGATGCGGAGGTTCTTCAGGATTATATCCTTAAGGCCATAGCGAAAGAAAAGGATATGGCCGGGGTGAGACTTCTGGTTACGGCAGGCCCTACCCGTGAGGCCATAGACCCGGTCAGATATATAACGAATCACTCCACAGGCAAGATGGGATATGCCATTGCCAGACAGGCCATGCTCAGAGGGGCGGACGTCACCTTGGTCACAGGCAAGGTGGAGATAGAACCGCCGAGATTTGTCAATGTGGTTGACATAACATCGGCTCAGGATATGTATGAGGCTGTCATGGACAGAAGTACAGAGCAGGACGTGATCATCAAGGCTGCTGCGGTGGCTGATTACAGGCCTGCAGAGGTGGCAGAACACAAGATCAAGAAGGCTGATGGAGACATGAGCATCAAGCTTTCGAGAACGAAGGATATTCTGCTTGCACTTGGAAATCAGAGAATTGAAAAGGGGATACAGGATCAGATCATCTGCGGATTCTCCATGGAGACGAGGGATCTCATAGAGAATTCAAGGAAGAAGATAGATTCAAAGCATATAGATCTTATTGCGGCAAATAATTTAAAGGTCGCAGGGGCGGGATTTGGTGTTGACACCAATGTTCTCACTCTCATTACAAGGGACAGTATCAGTGAACTTCCGATGATGTCAAAGGAAGAGTGTGCAGACATGCTTCTTGACAGAATAATGGAGATGCGTAAAGTTGCAGACCTGTCCTGACAGGAGTAATATTTTGAAGCAGATAGATAGAAAAAAACTCAGGGCTGTGTGCTCTGTGTTGTTTGTGCTTTATATAATCTGTATCGTTTACTTTCTTATTTTCAGCGATATGTTTGGCAGAGGGGGATATGATGAACGCAGATACAATCTTCACCCTCTGCAGGAAATACAGCGATTTATCACATACGGTGATCAGATGTCGCCAATGAGTGTATTTCTGAATCTCTATGGCAATATAATCGCATTTATACCGTTTGGTATGCTGCTCAGATGGGCGAGAAATAAGAACACGACATTTGTACAGGCTCTGCTGTACTCTCTGGGATTTACACTTGTCATAGAGACGGTGCAGTACATAACCAAACTGGGTGTGTTCGATATCGATGACATCATCATGAATACGCTTGGTGGAGTCATAGGATATTGTATATATTACGTTACAGCAAAACTTATCAGGAGATATCATGCAAAGAAGTAAGGAATTCAAAGTTTCGACACCGGGTCTGCCGACGGACACCATAATTGGATACTTTTTGGGCGGATTTGGCGGAGTGTTTGTGGTCATATCCATCATAAAATCCATACTTACCCAGGGAAAGGTACAGAGGGTGTACGGAGTCCTCATGGTCAGCGCGATGCTGATGGCATTTACAGGCTTGGTATTCTCGGCCATAGGCTACAGGGCGGACAACGGAGGTATAACAAACAAGAAGATGGCGATCATACTTAATGTTATAGTTCTTGGAGCGTCTGTTATATTTTTATTGATGGGATTATAGAAAGGGCATGCGATGAATTATTATAAGAATCTTACAGAAGAATATGATGATATAGAAGAGCGCTATGAGCTTATCATGGAACGTGTGAGACAGATAATCCATGAATCACTGGTAAAGGAGCCGTACAGAGATTATTTCAGTCATGTTGCCGGATTTATAGCTAGAATAGGAGATGTTCTGGAACTGGTAAAAAATGACGCACTGCCAGACAGGAGCCTTGATCAGCTTCAGGCGATGAACCATGGGCTGTACAATGATATACTGGGAGACAACTACAATAGAAGCTATGCAAATTACAGATATATCATGGGTGAGTTTTCAAAGGATTACACCCGTGACAAAGAGGAGATAAAGCGCATCGCCCAGCTTCTGGGATTTGTGTACAACGAGATAAGAGGAATGACAGTGTACGCGTTTGAGGGCAGAGTGGTTGACATAACTTTGTTTGCGGAGCTGTTTGTCCAGATATATTTCATGTTTCAGGATGATTTTTCCGTGAAGGATCTGGAATCCGCTGTGTATTATTTTGAGAACGATTATGCCGAGTTTTGGATCACGTACAGGATAAGAGAGCAGCTTGACCCTGATCTCACATTTGCGACGGATATCATTATGAACAGCGATTTGGGCGATGTCACGTATCTGTACAGATATGGAGAGTATGTTGGAAAAAATGAGATCGACACGGCGATTTTCATGAGTACCCTGCCGGATTCAGAGATAGAGGCCATGGCAAAAACATTCACCGAGGGATACAGACTGGGATTCGAGGCTGCCGGAATAGATCTCTCGAAGAAGAAAACTGTAAATATCCGATATTTCCTTGGACAGGAGAGGATGATAAGAGCCGCGATACTGCAGTTTGAGCAGATGGGTCTGAGGCCGATATGCTACCGATATGCGGCAAACAGGATCAACAGGAGACTTATACACAGGATAGGTTATTCGTCAAGCGTTCCTAACAGACAGCTCGAGTACGATCACAGGATGGATGAGGCACTCTTCATGGACAAGAAGCTCATGGAGAGAAAGCTGGAGGTGCTCAGACAGGCATACAAGAATATGGCCTATGAGGCTTCAGTATATGCGGGTCCTGCGGTGGTCGAGGTGTTCGGCGAGAACCCATTTGAGCCGGAGAACAGTGAACTGAATCCTGTGCTCGACAAGAAACAGCAGGAGGCTGCGATCTCATACCGCACAATGAATTCACAGATCGTAAATGAATATATAGCCCAGGATCAGTGCAGCTTCACTATAATAGCATACCCTGTGCCGGAGATCGGAGATAGATACAGAGATATATTCAGGGATACTGTCAGGATCAACACACTGGACAATGATCTGTTCAGGGCAATCCATCAGAGTATGATAGATGAGCTTGATAAGGCTGAACACGTGAGGGTTGTCGGTCAGGGAGCAAATGTGACTGATATGACCGTTATGATGCACGAGATGACAGATCCATCGAAGGAGACCAACTTTGAGAACTGCGTAGCCGATGTGAATATACCTGTTGGAGAGGTGTTCACTTCACCGAAGCTCACCGGAACCCACGGAATATTAAACGTAAGTGAAGTATTCCTGGACGGCCTGAAATATGTGAATCTCAAGCTTACATTTGAGGATGGAAAAATAGCGGACTATACATGTGACAACTATCCGGATACGGAGAAGAACAAGGCGTATATAAAGGAGAATCTTCTGGGCGGAAGGGATACACTTCCTATAGGAGAGTTTGCAATAGGAACAAATACGACAGCATACGTCATGGCAAACAAATATGACATAGTGTATAAACTGCCTATCCTCATAGTTGAGAAGATGGGGCCGCATTTTGCTGTGGGAGATACATGCTATAGCTGGAGTGAGGAAAATGTGCTCCACAATCCTGATGGCAAGGAGATCGTGGCAAAGGACAATGAGTGTTCTATTCTGAGAAAAACAGATGTGTCAAAGGCGTATTTCAACTGCCATACAGACATAACAATACCTTACGATGAGATAGGAGGAATATATTCCGTTCATCCGGATGGAACTGAAGTTCCGATCATCGAGAAGGGCAGATTTGTCCTGCCGGGAACAGAGAAGCTCAATGAAGCGCTGGATCAGGCATAGACAGCCTGGCGATTATGAAAAAAGACCTATAGGACAAAAAGAGACAGATATCTATTTCAGTCGAAATAAATATCTGTCTCTCTTTATGTATATATCTTTGTTCTGATACTGAAGATTACTTCAGTATGGACATTCTCTTGTATCTCTTGTTTGAGTAAAGTGCCGTGTCTGCCTGTGAGAGTAGATCCTCGATGGTCTGTTCTCCATCGCAGACAAATTCAGTAACACCAACGCTCATCTCTATGAAGTATGGCTTGCCACAGGTTGCGTTCAGCTCGGCTGAGAAATCCTTGATCTTGCGCTGCACTTCGGTGACGTAATCGGAGTCGTCTATAAATGCAAAGCATACGAACTCATCGCCGCCTATTCTACCGATGACATCATGTGGACCAAAGCTCTGGGACAGGATGTTCGCGATGTTCTTGAGGGCGAAGTCACCGTCCTTGTGTCCAAATTTGTCATTTACAACTTTCAGTGAATCCATATCAGCGAAGAGAAGTATGGCCTTCATTCCACAGTTTGACGGAATGTTGATATAGTATTCAACCCGCTCCATAAATCCACGTCTGTTATATATACCCGTCAGCTCATCTGATGTCGACAGGTGGTTCAGAAGCTCGTTCTTCTCGTGGATCTCGTTCAGAGACATCCTGAGCTGTTCCTGCGTGATGTTCTGCTCACGGAGCAGCGACATATATTTCAGTGCTGCACCGAGCTGCAGGCTGGTGGAATATATGGAACTGAAGTGAGCCACATCTGTGTTGCATATGAACACTCCGTGGTGATCCTCGTTTGTAAATATAGGAACTATGACGGATGTAAAACGCTTGTCATAGTATGTATATTCGTTGTCAAAAATCTCTACAGAAGGAACCCTTCTGGACTCTCCAAAAAGCACCTGACAATTGTTCGGGTTGAAGAAAGCCTGAAGGAAGACTGACTTTGGAACGATCCAGCTTCCCGTGTCTGTGATGCGCACAGGATCGTCGTAGGTGTAGATGTAAGCTCCTTCGTAATTCAGCCCCTGAAGCTTGTGGAGGATGGATGTGTATGTCTTGCCAAGATCCTCGCCGTATGTCAGGGTGTCACGGGTTATGTATATTGATGACCAGCCCATCATCTTGTTCTCGTATATCGTGTTGTAAAGCTGATTCGAGATGAAGAGTGATATGGTGTTGGTTATGGTCGTGTTAAGTCTGTTGAACTGGAGACTCTTGGCTGCAGACAATTTACAGCTTGAGAAGATGGAAGCCAGTTCACGGAACATGTATGCTGTTTTCTGGACAGAATAAAAATCGGTCAGGTCAGATTCGAGAATACATTTGAGTTCATCGATGATCTTGTTCTGTGGGTACTCCGTATCAATGTCGCTCTTGATCACGGATACTATATCAATGAGTATCCTGTTGTATGCGGACATGACCTTGGAGGCAAAGAAAGAATCTGCGATCTCTCCGAAGAGTCGTCCGTCGAGAATATCGATGATGTCCGGTATGTCAAGATCCAGTAAATGTCTGCCGGCATCTATCAGGTCACTCTCTGTGCACAGGTGACAGCAACAGGACAGTCTGTTTATAAGTCTGGAATCCAGAGTCTCGGATTTCATGTTGCCGGTCTGGGCAAGTCTCACCGCCGCATACACTGCACGGAAACCGAGTTCACAGGAATTGATATTGACTGTGGTGAGGGGGGGATCCATGTTGACGGAAGATGGTGAATCGTCAAAACCGATGACTGACATGGTTTCTCCTATGCGTATTCCTCTGGCCTTGAGCTCTGCGTAACCGCCTATTGCCATGCGATCATTTGCAAATACGATGGCATCCGCATCAGGGTTGGCATCCAGAAGCTGTGCAGTCTCCTCCTGACAGTATTCTGCGAAGTCGCCGTGTATTATCATGCGGTCCTCAACGCTGAGTCCGTTCTCAGAGAGAACCTCTCTGTATATCTTGAGTCTGAGATTGCTGTCGGTGTTGTCATCCTTGCCTGCAACAAAGCATATATGCTTTCTCTTGTGTTCTTTTATGAGATGTTCTATGGCATCCCTCATTCCTCTTGAATTGTCTGTTCTGATGCATGGATATCCCGGAAGCTTCTCCTCCAGTGTGAGGATAGGTATTCCATCAAAATGGGAAAGGAAAGAATTCATGTCCTTCTCCGATAACAGAGATGATATAGCTCCGACGGAGATGATAAGTGCGTCCAGACACTCAGGATGTGCATAGTAGAAAATCGAATTATACTGGTAATCATACAGTTGATTGGCAGGATCATAAAAGGAGGCATTCAGAAACATGCCCGGAAATACGATGAGATTGCAGTCAAGTTCCTTTGCTGCGTATTCAGCTCCTTTGCAAACCTCTGTTGCGTAATCGTTATCAATATGACATGTAAAAATACCGATGTTCAATCTGTTGTTGGTCATGCGGGTGCTCCTTTAGTAACTGCTTTTGCTGTAGTATAATCGACTGTTATATATTGCGGATAGCTATAATCACAATATATTGTGATTATACCACACGTTCACCACATTATCAATTTGTAATCATCTCAATCTTTACAAAGTATTCGATATAATCTATAATTTATTGGAATATTTGAAAAGGTGCCGGTGCGCCTTGTACAAAACAGATAACAGGAGGATAAGAAATTGGATTACAAGAATGCCGGAGTAGATATTGAAGCTGGATACAAGTCTGTGGAGCTTATGAAGAAGCACATCAAGACAACCATGAGACCCGAGGTACTTGGCGGAATTGGTGGATTCGCAGGAGCTTTCAGTCTCGCTAAGATCAAGGATATGGAAGAGCCTACACTGGTTTCCGGAACTGACGGAGTTGGAACAAAGGTTCAGCTCGCTTATATTATGGATAAGCATGACACCATCGGAATCGACGCAGTGGCAATGTGTGTGAATGATATCGCATGCTCTGGTGGAGAGCCACTTTTCTTCCTTGACTATATAGCATGTGGCAAGAACTATCCTGAGAAGATTGCAACTATAGTAAGCGGCGTTGCAGAGGGATGCAACCAGTCAGGAGCTGCCCTCGTAGGTGGTGAGACAGCAGAACATCCGGGACTTATGCCTGAGGATGAGTACGACCTTGCAGGATTTGCAGTAGGTGTTGTTGAGAAGAAGGAGCTTATTACAGGAGAGAGCATTAAGCCTGGAGATACACTTATAGGTATCGCTTCAAGTGGAGTGCACAGCAACGGTTTCTCACTTGTAAGAAAGGTTTTCGAGATGACAAAGGAATCTCTTGATACATATTACGACGAGCTTGGCAAGACACTCGGTGAGGCACTTATTGAGCCTACAAGAATCTATGTAAAGGCTCTCAAGTCAGTGAAGGATGCAGGCATTACGATCAAGGGATGCAGTCACATCACAGGTGGTGGATTCTATGAGAATATCCCAAGAATGCTTCCAGACGGAGTTCGTGCTCAGGTTAAGAAGGATTCATATGAGGTACCGGCTATATTCAAGCTTCTCGCAAAGAAAGGCGATATAGATGAGCATATGATGTACAACACATACAACATGGGAGTTGGTATGTGTCTTGCTATAGACCCTGCAGACGCAGATAAGACTATTGCAGCTATAGAAGCTGCCGGCGACAAGGCATTTGTTCTCGGTACAGTTGTAGCTGGTGAAAAGGGAGTAGACTTATGCTAAAGGTTGCAGTTCTGGTATCAGGCGGCGGAACCAATCTCCAGGCCATCATAGATGCCATAGATAATAAAGTCATAACAGATACGGAGATAGTTGCGGTCATAAGCAACAATAAGAATGCATTTGCTCTTGAGAGGGCGAAGAAGGCGGGGATAGCAGCGGAGGTCGTAAGCCCTAAGGATTACGCGGACAGAGCTCGATTCAACGAGGCACTTCTCGCAAAGCTTCAGGAGACCGGAGCGGATCTTATAGTTCTCGCAGGATATCTTGTGGTCATACCTGAGATAGTGATAGATGCATATCCGAATAAGATAGTCAACATACACCCATCACTCATACCGGCATTCTGCGGAACAGGCTACTATGGACTTAAAGTTCATGAGGCAGCCCTTGCAAGAGGTGTCAAGGTAGTGGGAGCTACGGTCCATTTTGTAGATAAAGGCACTGACACAGGTCCGATCATCATGCAGAAGGCAGTTGCAGTACAGAATGGTGATACACCGAAAGCTCTGCAGCAGCGTGTGATGGAACAGGCTGAGTGGAAGCTTCTGCCTGCGGTTATAGACAAGATCGCCCATGGCAAAGTACATGTTGAAGATGGAATTGCAGTTGTAGAAGATTAGGAGGAATATCCATGAAAGTATTGGTAGTAGGAAGCGGCGGAAGAGAGCATGCTATAGTTACAAGTATTTCAAAGAGTGATAAAGTATCCAAGATATATTGTGCACCTGGCAACGCAGGTATCGCAGCACTTGCAGAGTGCGTTGATATAGGTGTGATGGATTTTGACAAGCTGGTTGCATTTGCAAAGGATAAGGCAGTTGATCTGGTTGTTGTTGCGCCGGATGATCCGCTTGTTGCAGGTGCGGTCGATGCATTTGAGGCAGCCGGTATCAGAGCATTCGGACCTCGTGCAAATGCAGCAATCATAGAGGGCTCAAAGGCGTTCTCCAAGGATCTCATGAAGAAGTATGGCATACCTACAGCGGCTTATGAGAACTTTACAGATGCCGATTCAGCGCTCAAGTACCTTGAGACAGCCACATTCCCTATAGTTTTAAAGGCTGACGGACTTGCACTCGGCAAGGGTGTTCTCATATGTAATGACCTTGAGGAGGCAAAGGCAGGCGTCAAGGAGATCATGCTTGACAAGCACTTTGGTTCAGCCGGAAATACCATGGTAATAGAGGAGTTCATGACAGGACGTGAGGTATCAGTCCTTTGCTTCTGTGATGGAACAACGATCAAGCCTATGACTTCAGCACAGGATCACAAGAGAGCAAAGGATGGAGATCAGGGACTCAACACAGGCGGAATGGGAACATTCTCCCCAAGTCCTTTCTATACAAAAGAGATAGACGAGTATTGCATGGAGAACATCTACAAGCCAACCATGGTTGCCATGAAGGCAGAGGGCAGAGAGTTCAAGGGAGTTCTGTTCTGCGGACTCATGATGACACCAAATGGTGTTAAGGTTCTCGAGTACAATGCAAGATTTGGCGATCCTGAGGCTCAGGTAGTTCTTCCTCGTATGAAGAATGATATTATCGATGTCATGGAGGCATGTATCGACGGAACACTTGATAAAGTTGATCTTCAGTTTGAGGACAATGCGGCAGTGTGCGTAGTTCTTGCATCAGACGGATACCCTGTATCATATGAGAAGGGCTATCCTATACATGGACTTGAGAAGTTTGATGGCAAGGATGACTACTTTGTATTCCATGCCGGCACAAAGTTTGACGGTGATCAGATCGTGACAAATGGCGGCCGTGTACTCGGTGTTACAGCAAAGGGCAAGGATCTTTTCGAGGCTCGTGCGAATGCATATGCTGCGACAGAGTGGATCACATTTGACAACAAGTACATGAGACATGATATAGGTAAGGCTATAGACGAGCAGTAATCTATAGATATATATTTACGGAAGAGGTTTTGAGAGAATTTGTCTCAAAACCTCTTTTGTATTCCTGTAATATATATGTTATAATGAAGCACGCTGATGCGTGCGTAGGTCATCGCGCTTACGCACGACGACATATGCTATAATGAAGCGCATAAAATCCTAGATTATTTAGATTTGAGGTGGACTGAATGAAATTACCGTACAGCAAAGAATCTGACATAGTTATAAAAGAGGCAAACAGGGTGGCGAGGAAGCTTGGACAGAATTTTGTCGGAAGCGAGCATTTTATCGTTGCACTGGCATCTGTAGCAGATACAACAGCGTACAGTATTCTGAACGAGAATGGTCTGGATATAGTTAAGATCATAGATGCGTTGAAGTATACATTGGAACCCGGTGGAGTAGTCACAGGGGAGAGAGACAAATATACGATGAGCGCAAGAAGGATTCTCGATGACTCACAGTATGAGGCGAGAAGACTCAATTCCCAGGAGGTGGGAACAGAGCATATCCTTCTGGCACTTATAAAGGAGACAGACTGTGTAGCTGTAAAGCTTATGGCATCAGAGAATGTAAATATCCAGAAGGTGTACACAGACATACTTCTGGCCTGTGGAAGCGATGCGAATACGGCAAAGAGAGAATATGCAGCACTGAAAAAGTCGAGAAATAAGAGCAAGACATCCACACCTACACTGGATCAGTATTCCAGAGATCTGACACAGGAAGCACGGATGGGCAATATGGATCCGGTCATCGGACGTACAAAAGAGATAGAGAGAGTCATGCAGATACTCAGCAGACGAATGAAGAACAATCCATGTATGGTCGGAGAGCCGGGTGTTGGAAAGACTGCTGTTGTGGAGGGCATAGCATATCTCATAGCCCACGATGAAGTGCCGGATACTGTAAAGGGTAAAAGGCTTCTTTCGCTTGACCTTTCAAGCATGGTTGCCGGTTCCAAGTACAGAGGAGAGTTTGAGGACAGGATAAAGAAGGTCATCGGAGAGGTCATATCGGATGGCAATATCATATTGTTTGTGGATGAACTTCACACACTCATAGGGGCAGGCGGTGCCGAGGGTGCAATAGATGCGTCCAATATACTGAAGCCGTCCCTGTCACGCGGCGAGATCCAGATGATAGGTGCTACGACTCTGAACGAATATCGGAAGTATATAGAGAAGGATGCGGCCCTTGAGAGAAGATTCCAGCCGGTGTACGTGGATGAGCCTACAAGGGATGAGGCAGTGGAGATACTCAAGGGACTCAGACCATGCTATGAGCAGCATCACAATGTCGATATAAGCGATGATGCGGTTGAAGCTGCGGTGGATCTGTCCATCAGATATATAACAGACAGATTCCTGCCGGACAAAGCCATAGATCTTATGGATGAGGCATGCTCCAGAAAGAGGCTCGGATTCTCATCGGACAGACATAATTATGAGAAGAAAAAGGCTGTGGAGGCTGAGCTTACAACGCTCAACGACGATCTGGAGAAGGCACTCATGGCTGGCAATATAGAGGCGGCGGCAGAGGTGAGCGCGAGACAGAAGGAGCTTGCAAAGAAGAATGCAAGAAAGCAGTCTTCCAGCCAGAGAAATATCACAGTTCAGGAGAACGATATTGCGGATGTTGTGTCCGTGTGGACCAAGATCCCTGTGAGCAAGCTCACGGAGAAGGAGTCAAAGAAGCTTGAACGCCTTGAGAGTGAACTTCACAAGAGGGTAGTTGGCCATCATTCAGATTCAGATAA
>ENA-OPFG01000315-OPFG01000315.1-human-gut-metagenome-genome-assembly--contig:-NODE-315-length-33576-cov-7.699144_pt1 | contig 33576 bp, 40 predicted proteins | sample MGYA00241304_ERZ501542 | MGnify/ENA primary metagenome ERZ501542 (study PRJEB25962, sample SAMEA2042427) | human gut metagenome | biome: human gut; feature: human-associated habitat; material: faeces...
TGCGGGCTTCCGGCATTTGTTTTATCAAATGGCTCTAGTTTGGCTCTATTTGTGGAGAAAGTAATAGCAAGATTAAGGAGAAATTATGAAAAAGATAATCATATTAAGAGGTAACTCTGGAAGTGGAAAAACAACAGTAGCTAGAGCGTTGCAAAAGAAATTTGGATACAATACAATGATGATTTCACAAGATGAGATTAGGAGAAATATCTTGTGGGTTAAAGATGGCGTTGATACTAAGGCATTACCACTTATGATAGAACTTATGAAATATGGGTATGAGCATTGTGATGTGGTTATTTTAGAGGGCATCATGTATGATGAGTGGTATAGTCCTTTGTTCAAAACGGCAAATGAATTGTATGGAATGGATATATATGCGTACTATTTTGATATACCATTTGAAGAGACGGTCAGGCGGCATAATACAAGAGATAAAAAACAGGAATTTGGTGAAGAAGATATGCGTAGATGGTGGAGAGAAAAGGATTTTTCATCAGTTTTTAATGAAAAAATTATTACATCTGATATTGATGCAGACAGTATTGTTGAAATGATATATATGGATTCAGCAAATGAAGGATAAGGGTATTACGAATGGCAAGAACAGAAAAAGTGATAATGACTAATATGTGTATGGTGTTTAGTGAAAATAGGATACTTGTCCAAGATAAGACGGATGATGATTACTCTGGAATAACATTTCCGGGAGGACATGTGGAAAGAGGAGAATCATTTACAGATGCTGTGATACGCGAAGTGTGGGAAGAAACTGGATTGAAAATTTCAGAACCAAAACTTTGTGGGATAAAAGACTGGATGAAGGATGAAGAAACAAGATATATAGTGTTATTATATAAGACAGATAAGTTTGAAGGAATAGTTACTTCGTCTGAAGAAGGGGATGTATTCTGGCTGACATTAGATGAAATGAAGCAGAGAAAACTTGCTTATGGAATGGATAAGATGTTGGAAGTATTTTTAAATGACAATATTAGTGAATATTTCTTTTTTGAAGAAAATGGAAAATGGATAGAAGAGTTGAAATAGTTTAAATAAATGCAAAGGAGTTTGAAGTGGATATTTTATTTAAGAATGATGATTTTGTATTTTCATACAGAGTTGGTGGAATATTGATACGCAATGGAAAAATTCTATTACAGCGTCCTAAGAATGATGATTATTCCATTATAGGTGGACATGTAGCAGCAATGGAAACAAGTATAGAAACTTTGAAGCGGGAATTTGAAGAAGAACTTCACACTAAAATAGAGGTAGATAATCTGCTGGCGATTGGTGAAATATATTTTCCATGGGGTAAAAGACCATGTCATCAGATATGTTTATATTATAATGTACATCTCGTTAATTATGATATTCCTTTAGATGGAGTATTTCATGGTTATGATGGTCTGGATGACAAAAGGATTGATTTAGATTTTTGCTGGGTTCCACTTGAGGATTTAAAGAATGATGTAAAGGTATATCCGCAGGAGTTGGTACCTTATATTCTTGAACCAAAGAAGGAAATTGTACATTTTGTTTCAAAGCAAATTTAGAAGATGAGATTATAGGTGTCGATGGAGAAGAAATATGTTAGAAGTTAAATTTTATGATACAGTAGATGATTCATTACTGAAGTTTGCAGTAATAATTTCACAGAGCAACGGCAAGTGGGTGTTTTGTAAGCATAAAGAAAGAGATACCTATGAAGTGCCGGGAGGGCATCGAGAAGCAGGCGAAAATATTCTCGAAACCGCTAAAAGGGAGCTCCAGGAAGAAACAGGAGCAGTAAAATATGAGATAAAGCCAATCTGTGTATATTCAGTGATAGGCAAGACAAGAGTAAATGATACAGGCGAGGAAACCTTTGGAATGCTTTATTTTGCGGAGATAACAGAATTTGCTAAAGAATTACATAGCAAAATGGAGAAGGTTGTTCTTATGGATAAGTTGCCTGAGAATTGGACATACCCTTTGATACAGCCGAAATTGATAGAAAAGTATTTACGGGTAAAAATAATTCTATAATCGGAGCAACAGTAACTGTCACGGTCGATAGACCATTAGGAAGTTATCATCCTGAATATAAGGATATGTATTATCCAATAAATTATGGTTACATTGAAGGAGTTATGGCACCAGATGGAGAAGAGCAGGACGCTTATATATTAGGTGTAAATGAACCAGTAGACAAGTTTACAGGTAAAATTATTGCCATTGTTTATAGAAAAGATGATATAGAAGAAAAGTGGGTAGTTGTGCCAGACGGAGTAACTTTTTCAAAGGAAGAAATCAGGAGACAGATTCATTTTCAGGAACAATATTTCGACAGTGAAATTGTGATGTAATATTAAGGAGATTGCTATGTCATTAGGATTAAAAAGAGGAACAGTGCAGCTTGAACCACATGATAAACAGTGGGATGAGGCTGCCATTCAAACAATCAAAAAACTTAAATCTATATTAGGTGATGATGCTGTTGATATACAACATATTGGAAGTACAGCAATACCGGCAATTAAAGCAAAACCGATTATTGATATTGTCGTTGGGGTAACTGATTTTGAGAAAATAATGTCATATAATGAGCAGTTACAGAAGGAAGGAATCTTTTATCGTGGTTCGGATGTGGAAGATCAGATTCTTTATGTAATGGGTGATATGGAAAAGAATATCAGGACACACCATATTCATATTGTGAAATGGAACGGAACTGAGTGGAAAAATTATATTCATTTCAGAGATTATCTAAATGATAATGAGAATATGGCTTTGCAGTATCAGAGGGTGAAGGAAGAACTGGAAAGTAAGTATGCTGATAATAGGGGATTGTACACTAAAGGAAAGAAAGAGATAATAGATATTATTCTCAATAATTAATAATTTTTATTTTGTATGTCTTGACAAAAAATAATTATGAATATGGTGCGATTTGTAGCTGACCATGAAATGGTTGGAGGAATAGAGTAAGAAATCCGGGGCGAGAGCCCCGGAAGCAGTGACAGAAAGAAGAGTGAGTTTGTGACAGCTCATGGAATTTTTAACAGTATGGATTACAACACAGTAAAAAGTGTAATAGAAGATGCTAAAGATAAAAAGCTGATAGAGGAAAAAAGAGACTGTGACATTGAACTGGAAAAGGAACGAATGGCTGCAAAGGCTATTGCTGATGTTTATATGGGAATGGAGAAAAAGCCTGATGTGAAAAAGATTGCAAAGTTATTTAAGGTGGATGTGAACAGGCTGTATTATGCGATTGGAAAGGCCAAGATGGAGAAATAGATTTAATTAGTTCATATACTCATTTCAGATATACATTTACTATTATCAATTTAGGGAGTATACTTATAATTAAAGTATACAAATCACAAAAAAATGTGATTAAAGGAGACTATATGAAAATAAATGATTTTCTGAATGATAATTTTATAATCCTTAAGACAATGTATGATAATCAAGTAACTGTGCTAAATGAGACCCAGATTCCATTATCACAAATACAAATTGCCGATGCACTAGGATATAGCAAGAATAAAGTCTATTCTGTATTTAAAAAACTTCAACAGGAAGGATATATTGAAGCTATTGGTAAGGGCAAATACAGATTATCAGACACATCTATTGTTATTATTGAGACGATGGAAAAATTAGATAAAGAATTGAAAGGAGACCAATGATGAAAATTTTGTTTTTACATCTTAGTGATGCACACTTAACACAGGAAACAAATTTGAGTGAAATAAATACCAATGCTATTGTAAATTCATTATCTCAGATGGGAAACTTTGATGAGTGTGTACTAGTTTTTTCTGGAGATATAGCTAACTCAGGTAATGAAAATGAATATAAAGTTGCAGGACGTATGTTCGGCAGAATCATAAAAGGTATAATTGATAAGTATTTTGATGGAAATAAACATATTCAAACATTAATTGTACCAGGAAACCACGATAATTTAGTAGGAAATCCAGATAGAAAAAGGGAAGAGATTATTGGATTTTATAAGGATAAGAAAACAGAAAGCCATTATTATGATGATTTGGTAGAATTAGATAATTTTTTTGATTTTGCAAATAGAAATTATTGTTTTAGCCGTAATAAGAACATTGAAATAAGAAGTCTTAGATTTGGTTCATTTATGATAAAAGTGAATCTTATTAATTCTGCTCCATTTTCATTACTTAAAAGCGAAAACGGAGATAAAGGTCTACATTACATTCCTAGTAGAGAGATTTCTAAGTTTGATTTTGATAGACAGGAAAATTATACAATTTCTATTATACATCATGGACCAGAATGGTTCGCAGATGAAACTAAAAAGTCATTATATAATAAATTTTATGAATCAACAGACTTGTTATTTGTCGGGCACGAACATTTTTTATTGAACGAAACTAAAACTGTGAATGGTCGACAAATTGATGTTTCAAGTGGTGTAGCATTATATGGAACAAAAACAGAGCATGGATTTAATGCTTTAATTCTTGACACAAATGCTGCATCCTTAATAGGATATAAATTTATCTATAATGGTAGAATTTATAAACCATCCAAGGAACCTGTTATTAAGAATGAAAATATTATTTTTAAAGGAAAATATAAATTTACGCATACACCTGCGTATAAAAAATATCTTGAAAGTGATATTGAACAACGTGAAGGTGATAACTATTTGGATTATTTTGTTTTCCCATCGCTTGAAGCAAAAAATTTGAACAGTCAACTAGATACCATAAATATAAATACAGAAGAAAAATTTATGGAAGTTTTTAAAGCAAATTCCCAGATTAATATAGAAGGAAATCTAAAATCAGGGAAAACAACATTGGCCAAGTATTTATGTTTAGTGTTAGCTGATGAATATGTTCCGTTGCTGCTTTCGGAAGAAAGTTTTGGTGCAAAGAATAATAAAAATATAATAAAATATGCTCTTGAAGAACAGTTCGGACTAGATACTGATTGTGACGAATATTTACAGCTTGATAAAGAAAAAAAGGTTCTTATTGTCGATAGAAATGATAGGGTAAACAAAGAGAAATGGGATTCGTTCATTGAAGAATATGAAAATCAGTTTGGACATATTATTTTGCTGTGTGGTGTTGACTGGAATATTAATATAAAGGAAAAAGCATTAGAAGAATTAGAAGAAAAAGAAGTTTTATATTTAAAAATTTGTCCGTTTTATTATGCTAAAAGAGCAGAATTGATTCAAAAGGTATGTGAATCATTTGATAACAGAAAGACTTCTGATACAAACGAGATTGTTTACAAAATTAATGAGGAAATTACTAATCAAATTAGGTATTTCCAGCTTAATCCAGATTTTATACATCAATATGTCAATTATTATTTAAACTTTTCGTTTTTGAAAACTCAAAATGATAATAATGTTTTTAGCAAGGTTTTTGAGGCAAATATAACATTCAGAATAGCTCAAAATACGAAAAAGGAAAATGTTGATGAAATATTAGTGGCTCTTGATTTTGTTGCTCATCATATTCATTTTAATAAAAAGTATCCGCTTCCAATAGAAGAATTTGAAGCTGCAATCAATGAATATAACGATAGATATGATAATGCGCTAAATCCTAAGATGGTGTATGACATTGCGATTAAATCTAACATTATAAAAGAAGTGCCGAACAAATTTGGAATCGAATTTTGTGATGAAAATTTATTGGCATATTTTACAGCTTTACATTTAAATAGAGGGTTTAATGAAGGACAATGTGCAGAAGAATTAAAGTACATACTGGATAATATCTGCTTTGAAATAAACGGGGATATTATATTATTCCTTTCATATATTACTAGCAATGTTCGAATTTTATATCCTATTATGGAAAGTATGATTGGATTAATGGAAGAATGGGAAGAATTTAGCTTTGAAAAGAATAATATTGAATTTTTATCTAGACGAACAGTACCATACATAAAACAATCGATGCCAAATAAGGAAGAAAAGCAGAAGAATACAGAAAAGAAAAATGAGATTGAAAAAACTATTGTTGAAGAAAAACAGAAAAATGCGGAAAGTCTGTATTCTTATGATGAATCAAAAGTAAATTCATTTAGCAATAAAATTTCAAAATCATTAAGCTATCTGGAACTTGTTGCGAAAATACTTCCTAATTTTAGACATATACTAAAGGGAGATGAAAAGAAAAATGTTGTCGAGATGCTTTATACTTATCCGAATAAGCTTTTATATTTTATGTTAAAGGATATTGACCATAATATAGACCGATTGATTGATGAAACTTTAAGTGAAAACCCAAAAACTAAAAGGGGCATGTTAATTACAAAAGATATGTTGGAGAAATCTTTGCAAACACAAGCGATAGCATATATTCTTAGTGTTTATGATTTTGTTGCGTGTACAGCTTCTGTAGGAAAAGGTATGGATGAGTTAAATAAGTTTTCATATAATGATAATCTAAATTATATGTTGCAAAATATAATGATGGAAGAAAATAATGGGAATTTTTATAATTTTTCAACAAAGGCAGAAAAATTGTATGATTCTATAGATTCTGACATGCTAAAAAACATGGTAACCATGGTTGTAAGAAAGTATTTCTTAAATCATGAGTTTGGGTTGAATGGAAGAGCAAGGCATATAGCTGACAAGTTTTTTGGAGAAGACGATATGAAAAAGTTACAAATATTACAAGCTAAGAATCGTATTGTTAAAAAATAGCAACCATTATGTTGGGGTTGCACCAACAGGTCATTTAATTATAAAAGGTAATGACCAACTTTTACAATTGTCATACACATAATTGTGTTTATAATGGTTGCCTTTTATAGTATATTCAATGTGGAAAAAAATATGACAAGAGAATAAATTTAGAGATTTATATGTTATAATAAATATTTACTTGCAAAAATGTATGTTGTTTATTATTAAAAAGAATAATTGCACAATAGAGATACACGGATATTATGGAACTGAAATAGGGAAAAAGGCAGTTGAAGATTTTCTTAATGAACAGCATATTAATTCAGGTGTGGTTTCCTATGAAAGGCAAATAACAAAACAAGCAACTCAGATTATGAAAGAAGTAAAAGAAATATGGCCTCATTTTGCTCCTAAAGAAAATGTATATACTGTAGTGCGTGAATTTAATATGCCTAAGATGAATGTATTTCCGGTAACAATGTTAAACAATCCCAAGATGGCGATTTGTATGTTTGTAAAAAAAGATGAAATTAAGAAAAGCCAAAAGTGATTTGGATGTTTGATGGCTCCATTTTGGCTCTAAAAATTTTAGGCGAGGTACACAAAAATGCAAAATAAGATGAATATGAAGAATAAAATGCACAAATGAGTACTACAAAACAGCCCAATAAATCTCTCTGCCCAAGAGACGGAATAAAGCGGCAGAAATACGATAAAATAGGCATTTTTTCAAAAAGTAAGGGAAAATCAGTCTCAAGTTAGTCTCATTTTGGAGATGAGATTTTGAGACTGAGTTGAGACTGGGGAAATTATCATAAGATAATGAGAAATATGCGATACAGGAAGGAAAAAGAGATGTGGGCACAAATTGGTAAGTGGCTATATCAAAATGCAATGGCTATTTTCATTTCTGCGATTGCATCATTGTTGATATCAAAAAGATATTACGACAAAGCAAATCGCGAAAGTGTATTGATGACGGTTATATTTCCAATCGTTAAATTGCTGAATCAAAGATTTTATACACGTAAGGACTATGAAGCACTTTTTGAAATCAATTCTTCTTATGCTGTTAAATATCTTCGAAAAAAGGAAAGAAATAAGCTGCTAGAATTGTTAAGTGCTTATAGAGATGTATATAGATATAGTAAAGAGGGTGCAGATACAAGTTGTATTATGGCATATTATAATTATAAGTTGAAGGAGAATGGCGTTAATCCTAGACAATGTACAATAAGAGATGATGACGGAGAAATGGTAGCAGATGATTTTCCGCCTGATTATAATTATTTGCAAGATTATGTGTATGAAATAGTTTCCTCATATGATTTTATAGAGTCACCAGATAAATGTACTGTGAAAATTGCGGATGCGTTTAAACGTTATACAAAAAGATATTATACTGATGAGAACATAGTATATTTCGAAGATTATTCCATTGAGAAAGTTATTGAATTGTCAGAAGTTTCAAAGAAATGGAATGATAAATTTAGGTTGGCAGATGCGAGCAAGGAGGAGTTTTTAAAATTACCTATCTGTAAAAAAGTGAAAGATATTATTGATGAGTCAAGTGTTAATGAATATGTAAAAAGTAAGAAAACAACAAAGGGTTGAAAAGGGATGCAACCAATGAAAGCATTCCCCGAGTTGGGGAAATATCTTATTTCCGATAGTAGTGACATTATTGTTGTGGAGTATGTACCTATATCTGAAAAGTGGAAATGTGTTGATTGAATACGATTTTAATTATTGTGAGTATTTTGAGGAAAGGAGCTGGATTGTATGGATGTATTTGCAATAAAGAAGAATGGGAAGCCGTCTCTGCTGAATATTGATAATTTTGAAGAGTTGACTAAAAAAAGATTTCCGTATTATCAATATGGAACTGATAAGAAATTAAAATGTTATGCAGTCTGTCCAGAGTGTGGCAATCCAATTCATATCATTAACTTGTATGGAGCAGAAATGATACAAAACCAAACAGGAATAATAGCTACATATGCAAAACATACGAGAGGAAAGGTTTCGGGTTTTGAATTTTGGAACCCGTATGATAAGGAAGATTGTTCTTTGTATAATCCTACACCTTTAGGTAATACAGAAATAAAACATAGTGATGAATATTCAGAAGAATTAAAGGAACTTATAGAAAATAATAAGAGAAATGTATTTAAGAACATAAGAGAAGTGGTTTCTATCAATTTGTCAACACAGATTATAAATAGGTTATATGATTCCTTTATGAATTCAAATTCATATACATATAAGGCTGTTACAAAATACAATATTCCATATGCAATGTTGTACTATCAACAGTCTATATCTTTGTATGGGCAATACATTGTAAAGGGAATATTTGGAGATTTGTTATCAGATCAGATAAATGAAAAGAGTCGCTTTTTTAAAGTGGAAAATACAGGAGAAATAGTAAAAAATGTAACGGGTTATAGAACTATAAATATGATGTTTAAGCAATTTAAAGCCACTGGTAATGAAAAAACAATTACAATGGAAATATATGAAACGGATGAGGAAGACAGAGTATATACAATTTTGAAAGAGAAAATAAGTTTGAAATCATATATTTATAGATAAATCATCTCCCTGGAGGTTAAGATTACTTACCAGGGAGATGAAGTAGTAAATTAGATGATACTGACTTAATTAAACTCATTTATTGCATCCACATAATCCTGTAATCCGTTTTCCTTCAATGCCAGTTTGGCATACAGCAGAGGAGATTCCTCTGCCAAATGATGCAAATAGACGATATCATTCGGATCACTTTTAGTAATTAAAAAGTAGATTATATCAAGCCGATGGAAAATTATCGGTGCATATACTGCAACTAATTTGCTACTAAAAGTTTTGAAAATGATGTGAAAAGAGCGATATATCGTGAAATAGAAGTGTCCCCAATGCAGGAAATATCAGCATTTATGATTTGTCGATAGAAAACTCGGGAAGAGTTTGAATAAGGTAAAAACAGCGGGAAGCCAGTATTTATGTGGCTTCCCGTTTTCTGTGCTTGCAAAATGCTTGCAGTTTTTTATGGCAGTTAGAATTTTAAATGATGAAATTAATTATTGCATATGTTATATGACAAATAGTGAAAGCAATAGCAGGTATCAAAGCGATAATATTTTTTCTATCTATTGCAAGAAAAATGAATGCACTACAAGGTGGTATTGTCAATAGTAGAATGATTAATGGATTAGTTACTCCGAAATAATAGAATATCCAACCTGTAAAATACAAAAGCAAAGATGCTATAACCATGATGATAAGTGGATTTACTTGTATTTTAGGTGTGCTTTTCCTCTGTAAAATACAAAGGGCTATTATAAAAAATATCTGGCAAAAGCTCCCGATAGCATCAACTATGGGCGTAACGGAATCTGTTCGCAGAATATCATTTGGAGCAGGAAGCGCAAACCATATGAAATTGGGAAGCATAATTATTAGGAAAAGCAAAAGGCTGTATATATCAACCCCCAATTTATAGTTTTTTATCAATTCCAAGTTCTCCTTTTGAACTGAAAATATCAATTTATAACTCTACAACATCTGACTGGTCTCCTGCAAAACAGACAACAATGTATCCATCATCTCAACACCTGGCAAATGTCCTGTATTGGCAACAATTTTATACCTCAAATTTGATCCTTCTCTACAACTTCCCCTTCACATAATCCCGAATAAAGAAATCATCTCCCGGCATTTGGCAGCCGACGATGTAAAGCCCCTCATTATCAGAGCAGCGGATAACACGTCCTTCCAATACGTCGTGCTGTGGCAGATCGAAGTTATGAATCTTCACGCGGATATCTACGTCTTTGTGTGTTGCGAAATACCGGCCATGTGTCAGGAACGCAAAGCCGTTTGCACTCAAGTTATCCAGCTTGCCTTCCATGGTTGTCGTTCCATCGGCAAGTGTGATCGTGCAGGCATTGGAGATGTCCAGACGAGGGTATTTTCGCCGGTTGTTGATCTTTGGACGCGACTCAATCTGGATTGTAAAGTGGGAATCCTCTTCTTGCTCGGTATGCACAATCTTAGCCGGATCCCAACAGTAAAGCACGTTGCCGACAGTTACTTGCAGCTTACATTCTGTCACCTCCGTAAGCTTCGGTGCATTTGCAAGGGTGATTGATAACGTATTGTTCTCACGTGTCAGTACCTCGCCGTAATAGTTCTTTCCGTCCTTCAGTGCCACACTCAGTTTCATGCCAGGCTGTACATCTTCGGTTCCCATGAAACCACCGATTCCAAGCTCGCACATGAGGGATTCGATGACGGTCTCAATGGAGTTGATGCTGTTGGCTGATTCATCGTATTTGCTGAGCATGCGGTTGTTGATCTCGTTGGAGTCGCTGATGCAGGTTGTCATGTCGCCCACGATATCCGTTACCTGATTCAGATTGTCCACAAGATGGATATTGGAAGCCTCGACTTCCTTCATGGCGTGGTCGATGACCTGAATATTCTCACCGATCTTATTCGTATCGGAAGCGATTTCCGTCATACTCTTACCGGTCTGCGTGACCTTGGTCAATGTGAGCTGGATCAGCTTCAGGGTTTCTTCCATCGAAGCGGTCATCCGCTCAGAAGTCTCTTCGAGATGCTCGAGTGCCTGCCGGATCTGATTGGAAGAGGACTTGGTTTCCTCACTTAATGTACGGATCTGCTCGGCTACGACTGCAAATCCCTTTCCGGATTCGCCGACGCGGGCAGCTTCAATCGATGCATTTAATGCAAGAAGATTCGTCTGGGATGTGATATTCTCAATGACACCGGTTTCGTTCTTCACCATGGCGAATTCAGACTTGAAATTCTGCAATGTCTGCTCAATCTCCCCGGAGAGCGAAGCCATCGTGTTCGTCGTAGTTACAAGATCTGCCAGATCCTCGGAGCTTACCTTCGCGTGCTGCACCGAAGTGCTCGTAAGTGAGACCATCTGCTCAATCATCTCTGCCACATGGTTGACCTGTGCGTGTATGTCGGATGTCATTTCGTTCGACGAGGTTGTACTGCTCTGCAAGTCAGAGTTATGATCGCTGAGCCGGTTCAGGCTGTCTACAACAATCGTGGCACCATGTGTATTCTCGGATGCAAGCTCACGGACAACGGTAATGCCGTTTGTGATCGTGTTACATGCCTGCTTTACCTGTTCCACAGTCGTGACAACACGATGAAGGTCTGCCTTGATGCTGTCTGTCATGGCACCGTCAGACTCAATCAGGTGCCTGATGGACATGACATAGCAGATATAGCAGAGTATGATACAGGCGAGCTCGAGCTGATAATTCTTCATATCGGAGGCGGAGTTGAATCCCTGTGAGATACGATAGGCAGCACCTCCGACGATAATCAGGGAGTTTGCGATTCCGCAGCTTACCATGAATCGGATACTCTTATAGAGGACCAGAAGACTGGTCACGGGCAGGATATACGTGAATGCAATCGGTGATTCTGTCGTGCATAATACAAATGTATAGAAAATGCCATAGCCGATCACGAGGTTGAATTTGTATTGGTCGGTATCGAAGCCTTTCACACGAAGCAGAATCTCCCCGGTGATGACTGGCAACCAGCAGAGCGCTAAAAAGATAATATAATAGGTAGTGCCACGTAGATGGTTCGCCACATCGGCACCATAGTTTGCAGAAAGCAATGCGGCGAAGATGATCCAGATCCGTCTGGCTCTCCGGTTCGCCTTTTCCTTAAAAACAGATTCGTCGTAATTCATAATTTTTTTCCTTCGTGGAATATATATCCGTGGCAATCTGTTGCTCATCAGTTTCATTCGTTTTTATAAGGTGTCTGTAAATACATCTGTCGTAAACTTTATTATAGCATAGTATTGTTATAAATGTAATTACAGAAAATGTATTTTCTTCTGGGGTGAATGTGAAAGAATTGGTAAATAGGAAAGTACAGATGTGGTTGAACTTTTGCTGTATCCATGTTATAATAGAATATTATGAATTGAGGAAATATACGAATGAAAAAAATGGAAAACAGAGTATTAAAAGCAACGAATAAGATAGAAAAAAGCTGTGCCTTTGGTGCGATCCGCCAGGGGATGATTATGCTTATTCCCCTGCTTGTTGTTGGCTATGGCGCATTGATGATCATGAGTCTGCCGATAGCAGGCTATCAGGATTTTATTGCACATATCTGGTCAGGTCATGTTATGGATATGCTGCAATTTATATATCATGGTGTAAATGATTTTTTTGCGGTTTTGCTTGCAGTGACGACGAGTGTCAGCTATGCGCTGATCAAATCCAGAAAGAAAAGTGGATTTGTGGAGACGGGGGATGCGATTGTACTGGCGGCTGTTACGCTTGCCAGTTTTGCCGGATGTGCAGGAATCCAATATGGGAGTTTTTCGATAAAGGCATTTAGCAATATGAATACATTCACTGCACTGTTTGTATCCCTTGGTGCAGGATTTTTGTATTTCAAATTAAAGGATATAAATTTTATGTCAGTGAGAAACAAGGAAATAGATACTGACAGTGGTTATATGCATGCAATCAATGGAATTGGCTGTACTTTGGGGATATTATTCGTGTTTAACTTGTTTCATCAGGTACTATATGTGACGAGCGGGGTAAATGGAGTACAGGAATTGTTTGAGCTTGGAGTAAATCGTCTGTTTGGTTCGATTGATAATAATTTCTGGTCTGGAATCTTAATCATTGTCGAGACACATATATTTTGGTTTTTGGGGGTGCATGGAAACAATGTATTGGATGTTGTGATCAAACAGAATTTTTCAGATGTATCTGTTGGTATATTCAGCAAGTCTTTTCAGGATGTGTTCGTAATCATGGGGGGAACCGGCGTGATGATCTGCCTTGTAATCGCGGTTTTGCTGTTTGCGAAGACGAAGAGTCTGCGGAATGTTGCGGGTATGGCGGCACCAGCAGTTTTGTTTAATATCAGTGAGATTGCGTTGTTTGGAGTTCCGGTCATTTTGAATCCGATCTTTATTGTACCATTTTTGGTAGTTCCGATCCTGAATTTCCTGATTGCATATGCGGCAATGTATTTTGACATTGTTCCACATGTGGTAGCATCGGTGGAGTGGACAACGCCAGTTCTTCTGAGTGGATATCAGGCAACTGGTTCGTGGAAAGGAGTAGTGCTTCAGCTTATATGTATTGTGATCGGCGTGTTTGTATATCGTCCGTTTATCCGGATGTTTGAAATGCAGCGCCGGCAGCAGATGATACAGAATGTGAACCAATTGGTAGAAGAATACAAAAAGCAGGAAGAAAGTGGAGTTCTGTTCGCATTTACAAAACGGGAAGATGTATGTGGAAATACGGCACGGCTGCTGGCCGGCGAATTGAAGGAGGCAATTGAAAATCACAGTCTGTTTCTGATGTATCAGCCACAGGTGGACAAGAATGGGCATTGTTCTGGTGCGGAGGCTTTGATTCGGTGGAATCATCCCGTGTTTGGAAATATTTACCCACCACTTATCATTCAGCTTGCAAAAGAACTTGGAATTATGCATGCGCTTGATGCAGCAATCTTAGATGAAGCGGCAGCGGCGAGAGCCAGACTGACTGATTATGTAGACGAAAGCTTTGATATCTCTGTCAATCTGACCAATGCGTCACTGCAGTGGGATGGATTGGTGGAAGCGGTGGAAAACAGCGTGAAGACACATGGAATTTCCTGTAGCCAGTTGTGTCTTGAAATCACTGAGCAGGACGCGATATCTTCGACAGAGGATGTGGTACATAAAATAGAAAAATTGAAAGCACACGGACACCGGTTTTTGATTGATGATTTTGGGATGGGGCATACCTCCCTGCTCTACTTGCAGACGGGATTTTTTGCAGTCGTGAAACTGGATGGATCTTTGACGCGGAATGTGCTTGAAAACGAAACCAATGCGGAAATCATCGGTTCGATCACCAAGCTTGGGGAGTCGATTCATTTTACAACGATTGCAGAATGGGTGGAGTCAAAAGAACAGTTAGAGAAGCTGAAAGCATTGGGGTGTGATGTATTCCAGGGCGCTTATTACAGCCGGGCAATCGGGTATGAAGATCTGGTTGAATGGCTTATATCATACAGAGATTCATAATTGTCCGTTGCATTTGAGGCAGATATGAAGTAATCTGTTGGATGAGTTATTATAGGAGATAATTGATAAGGAGGAACAACATATGAACCAGAAAGAAAACGTAGCGTCAGCTTTGGGATCCATATTGCTTGGAATTTTGCTGATTGTTATGAAAGGAAAAATTATTACCGCAGCCATTACGCTTCTGGCAGTATTTGTAATTGTTGGAGCCATTATGGATTTTGTGGCAGGACTCGTAAATTATGGAATTGTGAAGTCAGTTGCCGGAATCTGTATTTTGGTATTTGGCTGGGTATTTGCAAGTCTTGCATTCTATATTCTGGCAGCAGGAATCATTATAATGGGGCTTCTGCAGATCTCTTCGATCAAGAAGACCATGCCGGTTAACCTGACAGCAGGAGAGCGGTTTCGGGAATATTTCAGACCGGGACTGATGGTTGTTGCCGGAGCATGTCTGCTCTTCAATCAGAGTGGAACGATTGCGTGGGCATTTATTGCAACGGGTGTGCTGTTGGTAATAAATGGTATCATGACGTTGGTTGGCGCAAATAAAACCTATTAGGTATAGGTAATTGAACTATGAGTTTAACTGTAATGGTGAAATAAGTCTTGTATATCTAAACGGAATGCGTTATACTAACAACAGCTTCGGAAAATCAGAGTATTTTCTTGAATGAAACTAAATAGAACGAAGAAGGCAGATTGTGGACGAAGATAGACAGTTCTACAAGTCTGCCTATTTTTATCAAAAAATCTATTGTTTTTATTCAAGGAGGTATGTATGATGAATACAACAACTACAATCGATAAGGCAACAAATAACCAGAATGCATTTAATTATGCAGTTTATATGATGCTCGGCAGCTACTTCAAGCAGATGGAAGCTGTGTCCGAGTGTTATGTCCAGAAGCTGTATCTCTACTATGTGGAGAATAAGCGGGAGCGCCAGTACAGCTTTGAGGATATTGCAATCCGTTTTGTGGAGCGGGTTTTGCAGAAGCAACTGTCAGAGGAGATCTGGCAGGAGCGGGTGCTGGTATCGTTCTTTGCGAGGGACGGCAGGAACTATGTTGCCTTCCAGGGAGCCCGTTACACATTGGTTGTGCAAAACGACTACCGTGGAGCACGCACGAAGCTGCAGTATCAGCTGTATGAAGATACGCCTGCTATCGAGAGATAGCGGCGTGTGGAAAGGATAACAAGAATGTACCATATAATCGTAAATCCGACCTCATCTTCTGGAAAAGGAATGGATGCATGGAGGGAGATAAAAGACATATTAGACCGAAAAAACGTGGCGTATAAGGTGTATGTACTGCGGAAGCCGGGAGAAGCAACGATGGTTGCAGGGAAACTTACAGCAGGAAGGAACATGGCTTTAAACGAAACGGCTGTTATGGATCAAAGCAAGGAAGTGGTTCGGGAAAATGAGGAAGATATCAATATTTTAGTGATTGGCGGCGACGGAACATTAAATGAAGTCCTAAATGGGATTCAGGAATTTGATCATACGACGTTATCGTGTATTCAGACAGGATCCGGAAATGATTTCGCTAGAAATATGCATTTGGAAAAGAATGTGGAACGTGCAATTACGCATCTGCTTGAAAATCCGGAGGAAATTGCGCTTGATTATGGAGAAGTGACAACGAATCATCAGGGAAGCAGTGCAAAACGATTTTTAATTAGTTCTGGGGTTGGCTATGATGCAAATATCTGCGAAGAGGTCAGCCGGAGCCGACTGAAAACGGTGTTAAATAAGATTCATCTTGGTAAATTGGTGTATGTGATGATCGGCGTTAAGCAGATATTTGCAAAGAAAACGGTACGCGCAAAATTATACATGGACGATGCGCCTGTGATGAAGCTTCCGGAGCTGTTCTTCGTCGTTGGGATGAATCATATGTATGAAGGTGGTGGAATCCCATTTTGCCCAAACGCAGATCCGACAGATGGAAGATTGGATGTCTGCCTTGTGAAAGGCATGTCAAGGCTGAAGCTTCTTCTTGCAGTTGTGCTTGTTTATTTCAAAAAACATTTGTTGTTTAAGGACATTACGAATCACAGGTGTAAGAAGATGCGTCTGGTGACGGAGACACCGCAGTGGATACATATGGATGGTGAGACGCCATACCAGGTAAGTGAGGTTACATGGGAAAGTAAGGGCAAGCTGCGGTTTGTGCGGTAAATTCAGAATGTAAGAAATAAAATAAGATATGATACAAGGGCGTGAAGTTATAAATACGCACGCAGAAAAGGAGATCTACAATGGAATTTATATGTTACCCAAAATGTTCCACCTGCCAGAAGGCAAAGAAGTGGTTAGATGAAAATAAGATTGAGTATACCGAACGTCATATTGTAGAAGCGAATCCAACGGAGGAGGAGTTAAAGACGTGGTATGACAGGAGTGGGCTTCTGCTTAAGAAGTTTTTTAACACAAGTGGCATGCTCTATAAGGAAATGAAGTTAAAGGACAGGCTTCCAGAGATGAGCGAAGAGGAACAGATCAAGCTTCTTGCGACGAATGGTATGTTGGTGAAACGACCATTGGTTGTGGATGAAGAAAAGGTGCTGGTTGGCTTTAAGGAAGCGGAGTGGAAGGAAAAGTTGATATAGGTATAGATGTGTACTCCTCGCAAGGACAATGATGTTGTTGCGGGGAGTTTTTTATATAAGAGTAAAGATTTACTAGAAGATATTGTTTAGCATAGGATAGAAAATTCTTATAAGAATATTCATAATTGGAATAATGGATTGTATATATAAGAAGTATATGATAACATGCAAGAACAATAGAAATAAGAAATTACGCGATATATGAAAGGGGTGAAGGTATGGAGGGCGTAATGAAAAGGATAAAAGAAGAGCGAGTGAAAAGAGGGCTTAATCAGACAGCAATAGCTAGATATTTAAATATATCCCAATCAACATATTCCAAGATCGAAAAAGGATCTCAAAAGTTACTGGCTGAGGATCTTGTTAAGCTAGCATTTTTTTTTGATATGTCGATTGATGATTTTTGGAGATGACAGTATGAGTAATAAATTATAAGGAAAAGTTGGAGAAAGTAATGAAAAGAAAAAATGAATTTTTATATGAATTTATATATGAACAGCTAGCAAATGGTGTAAAACGTACATTTGTTCAAATTGATGAAATTGCTAAACAGAGATTAGGAGATTTATATAATCAAAAGCAATTAAGAAATTTACTGTATAATTTAGTATCAAAAAATGAACTTGGCCAAGATGGGAATGAATATTATTGTTTGTGTAAAAAGGAAATCGGAATAATATCAGAATATCTGCGAGAATTAGAAAATATATGTAGGAAAACGGAACGAAAATTAAAAAATCCATTTGAAAATTATCATGGTCAAGGTCTCCTAGAGGCAGAAAAACTTTATAGAATAAATAAAGAAGTTTTAAAATTGATCAAGTCATATGAGTAAAATTTAAAAGAATTCTAAGAAAAGCGGCGTTATAGCGCCGCTTATTTAGATGATTTTGATTGTTGGTTCTTTGAGCCGCATATGCTATAATTTGATAAGACTTTAACACGGAATGATTTCGAAGATATGGGGAGTACAGATCATGAACACAATTGACGAGTTAAAACATGGATTTGAAACTGCGTTTATAGATGCAAATATAACATCAAATTTGGCATATAAACCGCAATTTGTATCAAACAATTACAAAGAGGGAAAGAAAGTTCTTGCATCTATTGAGGAAGAACTTTTGGCGTGCGACTGTTTTCAAATTAGTGTTGCATTCATCACATTAAGTGGGATTGAACCGTTGCTCCAAACATTAAAAGAGTTAGAGAATAAACATGTTCCAGGGCAAATACTTACAACAAACTATCTTAATTTCACAGAACCAAAAGCTCTTAAAAAGTTGAATGAGTTTGAAAATATTACATTAAAAATGTATGATATAGATGATGCTCATGGCGGATTTCATACAAAAGGATATATTTTTAAGAAAGAAGAAATCTATCGAATCATCATAGGTAGTTCCAATATGACAAAGTCTGCGCTTACAGTGAATCGAGAATGGAACACAAAAGTGATTTCAACAGAGCAGGGGGAAATGGCCCAGGAGATTATTTCGGAATATGAGGCATTGTGGAATTCCGAATACGCAATTGAATTTGATGACTTTTATGAGAAGTACAAAGAGCAATATGAGATTATTAAGCAGCAGAAACAGATTGCGAAACAAGAACCTGTAACATCTCTTGAAAAATATAAATTACACCCAAATAAAATGCAGCTTGCATTCATATCCAATTTGAGACAAATTGTGGGTGCAGGACAGGAAAGGGCACTTTTGATTTCGGCGACAGGGGAACGTGGTATATTTGTGACAGGTGGAAGAAACCCAGGATTTACAAGGGCTTCGGAAGCCTGGTCCTAGACGTTTCCGTGTGATAATTGTCCGGATTGGCTCCGGAAGGGAAAACTTAACAGGTATTTTTACTGATAGGACTAAATGATGAGTTGAAATTGAATCGGAAGATTTGATGGAAAGCTACAGTCAGGTAGTTCTATTTTTTGTGCACAAAAATGAGCCGGGCGGGCTTCATGCTTGCATGAAAGCACATTCGGCGAATGCGCATCAACAAGTGATTTGGTTACGAGGTATATCCAATGCGGGTGGCTCCCGATGGATGGAAAGGAGAGTTGAATTTATGATTTTAGAATTTATTGGCAGAGTTTTACTGAATGTTTTAAAGGCTATGGTATGGCTTGTGTTGTTCCTGCTTCGGTGTGTACTGGAACTGGCGAAACTGACATTATTGGTGTTTGGGCTGGTTGCAAGAGTATTTCTTGTGTTTGCCAGGGCAGCAGTTGATTAGGATGGAATGGTGATTTTTGTGTATTCTGGCGTTACAGATAATTTAACTGTCAGGTGTGAACAGCATTTATACATAGCTTCGCAAGAGGCAATGAGAAAGGAGGATTTTCTGCATGGCAGAACATTTGAGAGCAGTAACTCTCCGCGGGCTGGCGTTAAGGCAAATAACGATATTTTTAAGGCGCAATGCGCAGAAAGGATTTTTTATGGAAGAAAAAGCAAAGGTGACTGCAGCACCTACAATTACAGAACAGTGTGGTATTAAGTACAAAGAGGTGGATGGATTGTTTTATCCGATTTTGGGAGAGTCGGAGCCAGAGAGTTATGCAAGTCTTGGAAAGTATGGACACCGTTATCTCAGAGCTTTGATGGAGAATGACCGTTATCTGTATAACAAGTATTTTATGCAAGGGGTACTTTTTGATAAGGCAGCGGAATATGAGAATTATGCATGGCAACTGTATGACACTGTTTTACAGGGAATAAGCAAGGTAAGAGGAATTGGTTTGGATACTTTGGAAGAAAAAGGATTTCAGGTAACATTTCAGGAAAACATGCAGGCGGCAATGACAGCAGATGAGATTGTAACAGAGGATTTGTTTGCAACAATTGATTACAACAAGCGTGTACGTCTGGAACATGCAAAGGAAAATATCGCGTTTGAACATGCGGAGACACAGAGAATGGAGGCATGAGTTTATGGAAGAGAAAAGAATTTATTATGTGGGAATTGACCACGGAAATCATTTAATGAAAACATCAAACCATGTGTTTGAGAATGGTGTGGAAAGGCAGGCTGTAAAGCCTACCTTTCAGGCTAATACACTGGTTTATGATGGAGCATTTTATAAGATTGGAGAAAAGCGTAACAGTGTGAAGGACAGTAAGCTTGCAGATGATGATTATTATCTGTTGACACTTGCGGCACTGGCAAAGGAATGTCAGTCAGGGAATATTCCAAATGGTGCCGGAGTGGTGCTTGGAGTCGGACTTCCTTTAAAACAGTTTGCAACGGTAAGAAAGCAGTTCGTGAAATATCTGAAACGTGGAAATCAGCCGGTGCATTTTAAATTTGAGGATGTGGCATATGATTTTACCATTGAAAATGTACTGGCATTTCCGCAGTGTTATGCAGCAGTGGCAGACAGGCTTGGCAGTATGAAGGGGGAATATCTGATTGTGGATGTTGGTTCCTGGACAATTGATATCATGCATGTGAAGGATGGTGTTCCAGTGGAAAGTAAATGTGAGACTTTCACGGAGTCCATGATTTCTGTTATTCAGGAAATCAAGAGCAGAAGCAGTGAGGTTTTTGGCAAGGAGATTTCGGAGAATGTGATTACAGATTATATCAGCAATTTTGGCGGCAATTATCCGGAAAAGTATGCAAGGATTATGGACGAGGCGCTTGAAAAGTTTGTTGCAAGAGTGGAAGGAGTTCTGAAAGAGAACGGGCACGATACGGAATTTACCAACATTATTTATGTGGGTGGCGGAGCAAAGGCAATGGAGAGATTTGGAAAACATGGGGATAACATTTCTTATGTGACGGATGTCAGAGCCAATGCAAAGGGCTATGAGTTTCTTGCAAAACAAATGGCATAAAGGCAGGTGGTACACATGGCAATGGGATTTAGAGAGAGGCGGCTTGGCTGCCGTCTCTATATGGACCGCCAGTCGGATGCAAATATCCTTAAAAAGCTGGATAGGATGCTTGTGGATGGTAGCTTTCCTAACCAGACGGAGCTTATCAAGAGAGGTATTGAACTGGCCTATGAAGAAGTGTATGGAGAGGCGGAAGAGGTTAAGGCGTCCCATAGGCAAGAGATTGATGTAAAGAAGTTTGCGGAAGAAGTTGCCAGGGCATTGAAGCCGGAAATGGAGAAGTTGATGGCAGAGTGTGAGGCGAGAGTTGCCACGGCGGAAACACTAGCATTACCCGAGCTGGCTTTGGCATCAACGCATGATGTTCCACAGGATAATACAGTACCTGTAACTGATGATGAAGTCATTATTCCAAGTCAGACATTCAATTTTCTAAAAGGACTGAATGATGATTAGGAAGATGTGCAAACGACGTCGAATTGACGACAATGGAATCCTAAATGACGGCAGATTGACGTCATTCATGTATAAAATAAATATATCTGACTGCAAACTGACGCCAGTTGGCGGACTGTTTGCTGTCGGTATTTTGGCACATATTTTGTGCCATATATCGGGTGCAGGAGCTCCTGCCAAGACAAAAAAATGGTAATTGCGGTTAGCAATTATATTTTTTTGGGGGAAAGGTCCGACCTTTTCCGCATCTTGCAAAACCTATAAGCAGAACTTTCAGAAAGGATGAAAAAGAAATGGTACAGATAAAAAGAGATTGGTTTGATACAGCATTGAAAAATTACGAAAGGGGAGAAACGCATGGCAGATGGAAAGAGAAGATACAAGTCTGACAGGAAAGATTATAAGATATCGGTGAAGCTGTCAGAGAAAGATATGGATATTCTGAAAGCGGCACTTAAGCGAACAGGAATGACAGCAAGTGCCTATATAAGAGAATTAATTCGGACAGGAGGCAACATTGATACAAGTTATCCAGAGGACAGGGCAAAAATAATTCGTGTTATTGTAGGTATTGCAAATAATATTAATCAGGCGGTAAAGCTTGGCAATTCACAGGGAAGATTGTATTACAGCGATATTGATAAATTGCAGAACAGTCTGGATGATGTAAAGAAAACATTCGGGGAGGTGCTGGAAGTATGGCGATTACAAAGATCTTAAATATAAAGGAGTCAGATGGCAGAAATCCGGCATCACACCTGAAGAATGCTTTGGAATATATCCAGAATCCGGATAAGACAGAAGAATGTGTACTGGTGGGCGGTATTAACTGCCTGCCGGATACGGCATTTGAGCAGATGGAGGAGACAAAGAATATATTTCATAAGACAGGTAAAAGACAAGGCTATCATGTGATTATATCGTTTTCGCCGGAAGAAAAAGTAACTGCAGAACAGGCAATGTACGTCCTGGAGCACTTTGCGAAGGATGTGCTTGGTGATGATTATGAGGCTGTGTATGCAGTCCACACAGACAGAGAGCATATGCATGGACATCTTATCTGGAACAGTGTCAGCATGACAACCGGCAAGAAATACAATTCACCGAAAAGCAACTGGAAGAATCATCTCCAGCCTATCACAAATAAATATTGTGATGAGCTTGGACTTTCCATCATGCCGGCAGAGTACAGCAGAAATCCTAAGAATATCAGCAGAGATAAGTGGGAAAAGGAAATGTCGATGAAGGATATTATACTTCGTGATGCTAAGATGTGTGCATATGCTGCCGGGAATGTGGAGCATTTTAAATATCTGATGAGAAGTCTGGGGTATGTATTTAAGAAAGGTTCGTGGATGGAAGTGCAGGCACCGGGATTCCGATATTATCATAGTCTGGTAAAGATGGATGAAATGTTTGCAGAGGATATGTTACGGCATCATGTGGATATGCCTTGGATGGCAAAGCCTTACTTTTATTCGTCTGATATAAGAGGATTGCACAGGGCGAAGCTGTCACCATTCCAGAAGAAGTTTTATGCAAAGCTGTATCGGTTAAGGATTGTAGAACAGAAGCGTTTGGTAGTTGGTGGAGCAAAGTATACGGAAGATTTGAAGAGATTTCATCAGTTACAGGACGAATATCTGCTGCTTGTGAATAATGACATCAAAAGTGTTGTGGAACTTGTGGATTTCATAAGCGAGCAGGAAGAAAAGATTCAGCAGATTGAGGACAGACAGAAGGAGATATATAGGGAAAGCTCAAGTCGGAAACGTAGTATTAAGACAGAAGCACAATGCCGGGAATATCAGATGTGGCATGTGGAAGTGCAGGAAGAACTTGATGAGCTGAAGCAGGAGAAAAGGAATATTAAGAGACAGATACAGCTTGCTGATGGCATTGTGAAAGAAGATTTGTATACGGCGTATTATGTGGTGTCGGAGAATGAGGAGATTGTTGCTGACAGGGATGTTGAGATACCGGGGATGGATGAAGAGACTGAGGTTGATGAAGTGGCGGCAGTAGTTGTTGAGCCTGATAGAAATGTTGAGGTGATGAATCCTAACAATATTCAGAATGAAATAGGCAGACAGAAAGAGCAAACAGATAGTACGAGAAAACAGAAGACTGATTTAGATAGCATAGGAATACCAGAGATTCATAATTCGTCTGATGTGAATGTTGCAAGAGTTGGCGAGAGTATGACTGATGTAACAGATAAAAGTGAATTTGTAGAAATTAGAGAATCTGAACCTGTGGACAAAGTTGAACGGATTGTCAGGAGAATATCAGGGCTTGGTGGTTATGAGAATATTAGTGATTCTGTTAAGGCTGATATATTCGGATTTGATATTGCTGATGTAAGTGGAAGTATAAGACTGTTCTCGGATGTAATGAAAAGGCTGGACATAAGGTTGGATGGAGATGAGCTTTATGAGGAGTTTCAGAGGGTTTATGATGAGAGTGTTGGTAGAGATACTGGTAAAGAGAAGGCAGAAGATAAGATGTGGAATAAGGGCAGAGGGAGATGATTCCTCTGCCCAATATTAAATTAGACGAGACATATAATTGAATATTAAAGATGTATTAAATACTAATAAATCATATTTAAACAGTGAAATGGCAGTTGAGGAAAACAGCTGTTCGTGTTATAATTTGTTTGCTATTTTATACATTTCAGAATTGGAGAAAGACTATGTCTGAGACTACTGAAAAATGGTCGAATTTAGAAGAAACAGCAGAATATTTAGGTGTAACAAAAGACACTATAAGAAATTGGATTAAAAAAACGGATATACCGGCACATAAGATAGGACGACTTTGGAAGTTTAAATTTTCTGAAGTGGATGAGTGGGTAAAAAGTGGAAACGCAGCATTGTAATGATTAATTGATTTTACATGTGTCCGTTTTATTGTACATAGAATGTAGTATGATACTAAAATATAGGAGATCTTTTACTTTTAGTAGGAGAAAGAATTATGAGTCAAATAAAAGAGTTTAATATATTAGATTTATTTTGTGGAGCTGGCGGATTTTCGTATGGAATGCATAAAAATTCACATTTTAAAACAGTTGTAGCAATAGATTTTAATGAAAAGGCAGCAGATACATTTAAGAAGAATATGCCAGATACAGAGGTGATTGTTGGAGATATTACAGATGATAAGACTAAGGATAGGATAATTACAGAGTCTAAATTAAAGGGCGTAAATATGATTATAGGTGGACCACCTTGCCAAGGATTTTCAATGAAAGGAAAAAAATTAGGATTAAATGATCCGAGAAATTTTCTTTTTATGGAATATCTGAATTTGGTTCAAGAAATACAACCAGAAGTGTTTGTTATAGAAAATGTAAAAAGTTTATTGAATACGGCAGGTGGATGGTTTAAGGATGAGATTCTTAATTATATCCTTAAATTAGGATACAAGGTGCAATATGGAGTACTTAATGCAAAAAAATTTGGAGTGCCGCAGGCAAGAGAGAGAGCTATATTTATATGTTCAAAGCACAAGGATATTACCTTACCTAAGGGAAACGAAAGTATAGTTACAGTTAGAGATGCTATATCAGATTTGGCATATTTACAATCGGCAGAAGGTGAATTTGAACAAGAATATATTACAGCTCCAAAGACTGAGTATCAAAAATTTATGAGAAAAGGCAGTAAGCATTTATATAATCATAAGGCATCAGCACATTCAGAGAAGGCTTTAGAAAAATTGGCAATGATACCAGCAGAAAAAGGAAAAGAGTGTTTACCAGAAGAACTATGGGGAAAACAAAAATTTAATACAACTTGGGGAAGACTTGTATGGGATGAGGTTTCACCAACAATAGATACTAGATTTGACACTCCTTCTAATGGAACTAATTCTCATCCAGAATTAAATAGAGCTATTACGCCTAGGGAGGCAGCTAGGATTCAGAGCTTTGATGACAATTTTGTGTTTTATGGAAGTAAATTTTATATAAGAAGTCAGATAGGAAATGCAGTTCCGCCATTATTAGCAGAAGCAATTGCAGATAGAATATGGGAGATGTATAGAAATGAGTAACAACATTACCTTTGAAGAGAAAAGTATAGATTATGAAAAGTCTTTGGATGGAGATTTTAAAAAGAATAATGGGATATTTTATACAGATACTGAGTTGGCATCTAGTATTGTAAAATTTCTTGAAATTCCAGAAAAAGCAAGTATATTAGATCCATGTTGTGGAACAGGAAGCTTTATATATGCATTGCAGCAAAAAGGATATAGTAAAGTTTATGGATGCGATTTTGATTTAATGACAGTTAAAAAATGCCGTGAATTAACGGAATCTAAAAAGATTAAAACAATGGATACAATTGGGCAAAGTGGTGACATAGTATTGAATAAGATGAGGCATAGTAAGTTCGATTATATTATTGGAAATCCACCATATGCTCCATTAGGAAAAAATGTGAGCATTGAAGGAGATGCACATTTTGTAGCAAAAGTTAAAAGTGCAGGCTCTAATTTATTTGTAGCAGCTATATATAGAGCGTTTGAATTGGCAAAAACGGATGGTATTATATCATTTATTATACCTAAGAATCTTCTGCACATCTCATCATATAAGAATATACGAGAAACTCTGCTTAAAGAAAAGACAATAATCTCTATAATTGAACTTGGAATACATTTTAAGACTGTCCGAGGTGAACAGGTGGTTTTGACCGTTAAAAATAATTATGAAGAGAATAATAAGATAAAATTTTATTCATATAATCATGGTGAAATTACATTTATGTCAGAGGTGGCACAAGATTATTATGAAGATGAAATAATAGTATTTACAGATAATGAGGAAGTTCCAATATATGATAAGTTAAAAGATTCATATGAACAATTGGGAGATGTTTGTACTGATACTATTAAACGTGGACGAGATAAATCAGAAAAAGCGATAAGAGGAAAGCAAATAAGAAAATTTGGATTCAAAGATCAAGATGTGCCAGACGATGGTAATCAAATATTTATTCAGAATATTTTTAGTGCTGAAGCAGGAATTACAGCAAGCTTTGGTGGAAATTTGAAACCATCGGAGACGGTAACAACGATAAAACTTAAAAATACGAAAATGTGTAAATATGTTTTGGGATTACTTCATTCAAGAGTATGTAATTATTTTTTAATACGATTTGGATTTAATAATTCCAGACTTACAATCCATACAGATGCTCAATATTTGAAAGGAATTCCTATTGTTATTGATGATGATGCATTTGAAAAAGTAGTATCAATTGTTAATAAAATGGAAACAGTTACATATATGGATGATGAATGGTATAAGCTTAATGAACAGCTTAATGATATTGTCTATAAAATATATGAACTTAATGTTAATGATAAAAATTATATAGAGAAAGAAATGAAAAAAATAAGTGCAAGTAAGTGGTATGGAAAGACAACGTGTACAGCGTAGTCATCAAACAGAGCATAGGAGGAGTATTTGGTGAGCAGAATTGAATGGAAATCTATTGAAGACAAGTATGAAGCAATAGGATATTTAGCAAAACCTGGTGTTATAGAAACAATAGAAGCTACTGTACCAGAAGATAAGCTAGATAAGTTTAAAGAAGAATATAAAGGAAAATATTCGGAAGAGTTTCCTTATGTGACAAAACCAAAAAGTAAATATGGATATCAGTTTAGGATATATTTGAGCGACACGGATGGTTGTCCTAGCTGTTTAGTTGATTATTTGGATAACAAATATGGGAACAGAATAAACGATAATCATTTTATTGCAGAACTTGTAAAAGAATATGGATTTAAATTCACAAAGACTCAGCAGAATAGTGAATATATTCATAAATGTGTAATTGAAAAAGCAGTTCAGTTTGAAGAAGATTATTATAAAGGTTTTAATGTGTATACAAATTTTTTGCGTACATTATCAAGTAAACTACTTGATGGGAAAGCAATAATACGACCTAATATTGTACATATAACATCATCTGTAAATAAGCCCACGCATAGAAATACCAAAAAATCAGAAATGATGAAAACATCATTTACTACGGAGCAATTATTTCGCTTAGGATGGTTAGGTGAACAATATGTATATAAATTACTTATTAACAGGGATAATAGATTGTTAAAGGCATTACGAATTCAAAAAGCGGACTTAACTGAAATTATATGGCATAATGAAGGAGCAATAGAAAATGAAAAATGGGATGATAAATCTATTGGTAAGGGATGTGACATAGAACTTAAGTTGAATAGTAGGCATTTATATATTGAAGTTAAAGCAAGTAAAAGAAAAAACGGCTTGTTTACTATGACATCAAATGAAATGCAGAGAATGCGTGATAAGGGTGATGATTATTATATTATAAAAATTAATTGGCTTGAGAAAATAATAAAAAATGAAAGTCCTGATGTATATGTATTTGAATCACCATATATTAAGTTTTTTAAACCAGAAAAAATGAAAGAAGCTACATTTAGAATAGAAGGTGAAAGTAATGAATAATGAAATGGCATATTTACTAGGAATGGTAACTGGTAATGGAGAAATACAAAGAGGAGTTAATGAAACTACAGTTGTAATTGAAATTCCACATAAAAAATTAGAAACGGAATTTCAAAAGGATGTTGCCATATATGTAAAAGCCAGTATTACAGATATAAGGCAAGTACTTGAACCATTGCTTGGAACTTCTTTAATGTTTAATCAAAGTGCAAATGTTTCGTATCTTTCATTTAGTAAATCCAATGAAGATTATTTAATGAGAGAAATTTTACGATACATAGGTAGGGCTACATCACATGAAAATATAAGAATTTCGCCAGAAGTGTTTTCATTTACAGAAGATGAAAGAAGACAGTTTATCAAAGGTTTTGCTGATGTGACAGGATATATAAGAAAATCAAATTATTTTTTTGAAAAAGAGATGCATAGAGTGTATTTTGAAATACCTCAAAACTGGGAATTAGTAACAGATTTTTGTAATCTTTTAAAAAGTGTAGATATTCCGGTGCAAAACATTGATTGGGGACATCCTAATATGAGAGATGGAAATCTGAAAAAATATAATGAAGGAAAGCCAGACTTTTGGAAAAAAGAACATCAGGTTAAGGTATGGGCAAATGAATACGAGCCAATAGGATTTGCTGTTATTCATAAAAATGAGGCTTTAGACACGTTTGCTAATGAACAGATTATGTTTATTGAACAGCAAAATAAAAGGGTTTCTGATGTAACACACAGATATTATTGGGAATTAACTGGAAAGAAAAAAGTCAAACTAGCCCATCCAAGTGAAAGTGATGAATTTATACCAGAAGAAATTAGGGGCCATCATTATGATTCATGGAAGGAAATAGCTCATGATTTAGGATATGGTAAGGATAGCAAATGTTAGAAGAAGAATTATATGAGCCAATGCGAATGTGGCTTGAACAGTACATGATAGATAATTATAAGGGATACGAAATTATTACAATGGACTGTCATAGTGAAAGACTTGATAGGGTGCTTGCAAAATATGATATTGTAAAGGAGCAGGCGAACGGAGTAGATATACAGATAGATGTTCTTGGAATTGCAAGAAAACAGGGAAAGGTCAAACTTGTTTTTATAGAAGCCAAGAAGACCAAATTAACATTAAGAGATTTAGGGCAACTATGGGCTTATTGCAAACTAGTGGATCCGGAAGAAGCTTTTTTACTTACATCAGCGGATTTAGGAAGTTTAAGAAAACTTATTGCTGGATTTAAAAGAGAAGATTTACTAGATTTTGGTAATGGGAAAATAATAAAGAAAATGAAAATTGGTAGATGGGAAGTAAGTAAGGATAGACCGGATTTAAGTTCGTTTTTGCCGAAGATATAAAGGCAGAAGATTGAGTAATAGAGATAGAGAGGAATATAATTATGATATGTCAGCCAACAGATGTTGAATTAGAAACAATAATAAATAGAATTAATAATGGTGATATTAATCTTCAGCCTAATTTTCAAAGAGGCGAGGTGTGGAGTAATAGTAAAAAAGTAAAACTGGTGGATTCGATATTAAGAAATTGGAAGATTCCGCCCATACATGTTATTTTGGGAAATAATAATATAGATGAGGTTCTTGATGGACAGCAACGTCTGGCTACAATAAGAGATTTTTTTGATGATAAAATAAAAGTAGATGGTTCGATTCAACCTTATGACGAAAATATAAGCGAATTGGATGGAATGATATATTCTGATTTGCCAATTGAAAAGAAAAGACAGCTAAGACAATATTCTATTACAATAATAAGATTAAGTAACTATAAACCTGAGGAACCGGCAGAACTATTTTATAGATTAAATCAACCAGCAACATTGACAGCGGCAGAACAGAGAAATGCATATATAGGTACTACAAGAAATCAAATAAAAGAATTGGTAAATGAATTTGAAAATATGGGTGCGGAAAAGGGCATTGTAGGATTTTCAAATTCTAGATTAGCATATGATGAGATAATATCAAAATATGCATATATGATAGAAATAAATACCTTGAAAAGAAAGGTTACAGCAGGGGATATTTCAAAAAAATATAGGGATGATTTGCCATATTCAGATGAAACAATAAATATTGTTAGGCGAGCTCTGGGGAAATATATTTTGTGTATGAATAACTTAAGGAGTAAGCATAGTTACTGTCCTAAATATAGTAAAGCTACATTGATAAGTTGGCTGATTTATTTGACTGAAAATAAAAGGAACATAGATGAAATTGAGAATATTATGTTTCGATTTGAATCAACAAGAGATTATCTAAAAGGGAAAATAACTGAAAAAAATTCTCTGAGTGATGATTGTGGTAAATTTGCGGGTATATTGATAAAAAAATATACATTTACAGAAGCTATGTTTAATATATATAATCAGCGTGCAAGTATGGGTAGTACAGACGCGTTATCTGTAATATATAGAGATATAATTCTAAATCTTTTCAGTGAAATAATTGATAATAATAATGGTAAATTAATTACAGAGACGGTTAAGTATTATGAAGACTCACATAATATGAATTCGGTTTTAGAATCTATTAATAATAGTTTTATGTGGGGAGATAAAATAATATGAGAGAAGCTAAAGCTAAAGATTATTGGAATAAGATACCTAAATATGATTATAAAAGTTATGTATCTGAGTTAAATCTTTATGGATATAATGGACTGAATGATATTAAACTGGGAAAGGGAATACAGATTATATGTGGCTTAAATGGGGCTGGAAAGACAACGGTTTTACTTGGAATAAAAAATTTGCTAGGAATTCCTTTGGAAAAATCGGATGAAATAAAACTGCAGGATGCACATATAACTGGAGAAATAGTATTTAAAGGCAAAAAATATCCATGTGATAATAAAGATAATCAATTGAGTAACCAGATTGGATGCGTAGATGATTTCGGCTTTTTGGAATATTCAAGTATAGGAAAGATATTAAGTGTAATTTGGAACCAAGATAATCTTGAAGAATTAATTGAGCAGAATGAATCAATAGATTTACAAGACAAAGAGTTACAGCAAATAAATTATCTGATTGGTAGAAATTATCATAAAATTTCATTAGTAGAAATAGAAGAGATAGAAATAATAAAAACATTGGATGATAGAGAAAAAATAGGACCATTTCCTTTTTTTGTAGTTGAGGAAGGAAATGCAATATATGATTCAAGACAAATGGGTATGGGAGAATACTGTTTATTTTATATGTATTGGTATGTTAATAAACAAAATGCACAATCAATTATTTTGATTGAGGAACCAGAATCTTTTGTTGGTATTAAATCTCAGAAGCATTTTATGAATTTTATTGCGAAGAAATCAGTAGATAATGGAATGAATTTCATTATTTCAACACATTCTCCGTTTGTAATTGAAAATATTGAAAATGATTACATTCATGTGATTAGTAGAATGCTAGGACGTGCAGTGATAAAAAAACCTAGTATTTCTAGTGCTAATTCTATTTTAGGAGTAGATGATGAGAAAAGAGGAACTTTTCTTGTAGAAGATAATCTTGCAAAAGAATTTTTGGAAGTTTTGCTTGAAAAAGAAAATATAGTATTACTAAGGATGTATACTGTCGAGGTGGCTGGTTCTGTAAGTAAGGTAACAGCTATATTAAAAAATGCTATTTTAGATAAAATAAAATATAGAATAATCGGAATCTATGATGGAGATCAGAAAAAAGAGGACTTTCACGATAATAACTTGCCATATTTGTTTTTACCATTGGTTAAAGATGTAGAAACTGATATGAAGAGTATTATTATGAAAGACGATACATATATTGAAGTTGCATCAATGTTAGGAAAAGAAAAAGAGGATTTATTTGAAGCTTTAGTTAGGGTTAATGGAGAAGATCATCATGATTGGTGGAACAAAATATGTGATATATTAGGAGTTAACATTCATGTAATGATGCATAATTTGTATGATATATGGAAGAAAGATAATGAGGTAGAACTGAATTTATTTTTGGAGAAATTAGAAGAAATCCTTTAAGCATATGGTCTAAAATGGTGCCAATATAAGAGAAGTTAAAAATTGATAAAGTAGTTTAGAAAATGATGTCGAAATAATAGAGTTGTATTTATTACGACTAATTAATGATAAATAGTAAATCTCAAGTTAGTCTCATATAATGTGCTGTATGGGACTAACTTGAAATTAATAAGGATTTTTTAATTAAATTCATTCATAGCATCCACATAATCCTGTAATCCATTGGTCTTACAAGCCAGTTCAGCATACAGCAGAGGATTTTCCGGTGCCAGCCGATATAGATACGTGATATCATCAGGTGTATCGAGCAAGACGGCTGAATTACATTTTTCGCAACTGATAGTAAGAGGTGTGCCGGTATATGTATTATTGATGGCATTAACAATAACGGAATCTGTATCAGGTTCATACATGCCAAACAGGTAACAAGGATTATTTTGTTTCATGGTGTTCTCCTTCCCACAGATACTTAGCACCATCAAGCAAATCAAGGATGGCTGTAAGCATATTGTTATAGTCGGTCTGCAGTTCCTTGATTTCATCACTTGTAGGAAGATTGTGTAAAGCTTGGTGTTCACAGCATTTGGTAAATGCTTTCTGCATTTCAAGTAATTGCAGATACAGAGCATTAACAGTCTGCACAAGCGGATATATAGTTTCTTTCTTGCCGACAACGCAGATGCGGTTATAGATGCAGGAACGGACAAAGTAATCTTTTTTCATCATGCCACTGGCAAGAATGCGGGCTTCGATTTGTTTGCGTTCAGCATCGCTGATTCTAAAACTTATAGTTGGATGTTTATGTTGATTGCTCATAGAAAAGCTCCTTTCATAGTGGGTGTGGCAGCAGGCACAGTTAAGCACCCGCAAGCCACATTTGATTATTCGTTTTTAGTAGTAAAAGTAGATTATATCTGCCATGGACTTCGTAGATGCAATATTGAATAATTGCAACTAATTTGCTACTAAAGTTTTTGAAAACGATATGAAAAGAGTAACATTTGATGAAATAGATGCGGTGAAATGCCGCATAAAATCAGCATTTTTGACTTGATAATACTTCCCTTGGGAAGAGTTTGAATAATTTTCACAAGCTCGCAAAGCCTAGTAAAATGGGCATTTGCGAGCTTGTTTTTTGTCTTGTGGTACTAAAATGGTACTAAAGTGAGCTGTGCGTGAATAGTTTCATTTACGCCTGAGGCCATGTTATTTTCCACTCAAAATATTCATTAGGAGAAATCTCTCCACTATTTAATTTCGTTTTCATTTCACACCATTCCGAAAGGAAATCATTTACCAATCCATATTCAAAAGTTAATGCGA
>ENA-OPFG01000318-OPFG01000318.1-human-gut-metagenome-genome-assembly--contig:-NODE-318-length-33361-cov-5.004684_pt1 | contig 33361 bp, 30 predicted proteins | sample MGYA00241304_ERZ501542 | MGnify/ENA primary metagenome ERZ501542 (study PRJEB25962, sample SAMEA2042427) | human gut metagenome | biome: human gut; feature: human-associated habitat; material: faeces...
GCCTCTCTCCCAGACGCGCATAAACACATTTTTCCGATCCAGAATTTCTACAAATTCGGTATTGGTCCGGTTGGGGAAACAGGAATGGTGCTCGAATTTCGGACCGATCTTCTCAATGTCGAGATCCTTCACCCCGTTCATAAATACAATGGCATGGGGATTGCCCATGGAGACACAGGTCATACGGTATTCCTCGCCGTCCACCGTGATCGACGCATCCACTACAGCAGGTCCCACCGGGGTCTCCCGAGTAGCTTCCGCTATCACCGGTACCTCCATAGGTGCCAGGACCGGCTGTCCCATGTTCACCTGTACCAGTGTTACACACCCTCTGTCCGTGGCGGTCCTGCCCTCCACCGTGAGCTTTAAATATTTTATTTTACCGGCACTGACGATGGTAATGTCTTCCCAGTCCGTCAGTCCCTTATCATAGACGTATTTTGCCACGCAGCGGATACCGTTGCCACACATCTCTGAGCGGCTGCCGTCCGCATTGTACATCTCCATCTCGAAATCCGCTTCTTCTGCCGGATTAATGAAGATCACGCCGTCTCCGCCGATGCCGAAATGCCTGTCACTTAACTTTCTTACGATCTCAGGCTTCTCCTGCGGTGAAAGCTTTTCCGTAAAGCCGTTGACATATACATAATCATTGCCACAGCCCTGCATTTTCGTAAATTTCATGTATTGCTGTTCCTCCTGTTGTTACTCTGTCATCATGGACAGCACCATCTGTGCCGTCTCCACCAGATTCGTCCCACTGTCCATACTGGTCTTCTGAAGATACCGGTGGGCTTCTTCTTCCGTCATATGATTTCTTGCCATCAAAAGCTCCTTGGCATCTTTGATTGCTTTTTCATCCGCTGCATTGCGGGTCTTCGGCTGCATGCGCCGTTTTCTTCTGCGGCGCTCCACACCTTCTACCATCAGGTTCACGGTATTGATCAGATCCTGCACCTTTAACGGCATGGAGAGGCATACGATGCCGTTGCCGTAGCATTCGCTGATCAGATTCTGGGATGCCATCAGCAGCATCTCAAAGCCCTCCGGCAGATCCTCATGCAGTTCTGTATATATCATATCCGCCAGCTTATAACTGCAGATCACGATTCCTTCATTCAGTCCGTCCGCCTGGCTGATCGCCTGGGTACCCGTAGTACAGATACCCGTGACCTGGAAGCCGCTGCGGACCAGGATACTTTTGACTCCCTTGGCTTCTTCCAGCTTCGGCAGCACGACAATAATGTTCGTCATTCGCCCACCTCCTTTCTTCTGTGTTTTTACTCTTTCATTACAAAAGAAAGGATTTTATCAATACTTATACAGATACTCCTGAATCTCCCATTCAGATACCTGGGAGCGGTACTCATGCCATTCCTTGCGCTTGGCATCGATGTATTTCCCGGCAATATGGTCGCCTAAGACATCCTGGATAAAGGTATCCTTCTCCAGTTCTTCCACTGCCTCCAGCAAAGTGCCCGGCAGCTGGTCGATGTTCAGCTCTTTCCGCTCTTTGGCGGTCAGTGCAAAAATGTTCGCATTGATGCTCTCGGGGGGCAGGATCTTCTCCCGGATGCCCTGTAAGCCGGCGCTTAAGCAGACTGCCAGCGTCAGATAAGGGTTTGCTGCGGAATCAGGGCTACGCAGCTCGATACGGGTACCCTCTCCGTCTGCGGTAGCCGGAATACGGATCAGGGGGCTGCGGTTCGTTGTGCTCCATGCGATATAGACCGGTGCCTCGAAGCCGGGTACCAGGCGCTTATAGGAATTCACCAGCGGATTCGTGATTGCTGCCATTCCCTTGATATGCTTCATGATACCACCGATGAAATAATAAGCTTCCTTACTCAGACCGTTAGAATCGGATGCATCCTGGAATATATTTTTCCCATCCTTTTGCAGGGACATATTGATGTGCATGCCGGAACCGTTGACGCCGAACTTCGGCTTCGGCATAAATGTTGCGTGCAGACCGTGGCGTCTTGCGATGGTACGCACTGCCATCTTGAACGTCATGATATTGTCCGCAGTATGTAACGCTTCATCGTATTTGAAATCGATCTCATGCTGCGCCGGAGCCATCTCATGATGGGATGCCTCTATGACGAATCCCATATCCTCCAGGTTCATGACGATGTCACGACGGGCATTCTCACCGAAATCTAACGGTCCGATGTCGAAATATCCGGCCTGTTCGTGGGTGCTGGTCGTAGGCATGGTATTTTCATCGGTATTGAACAGGAAAAATTCACATTCGGGACCTACCTCGAACGTATATCCCATATCCTCAGCCTGCTGTACCGCACGCTTCAGCACGTAACGGGGATCGCCCTCAAAAGGCTGACCGTTGGGGCGATAGACATCACAGATCATACGCGCCACCTTGCCCTGCTGGGGTCTCCAGGGGAAGATCTCCAGCGTAGACAGATCCGGATACAGATACATATCGGATTCCTCGATCCGGGCGAAGCCGTCGATGGCGGAGCCGTCGAACATGCATTTATTGTTCAGTACACGATCCAGCTGACTGGCTGTCACTGCAATATTTTTCAGATTGCCAAACAGATCCGTGAACTGCAGACGGATGAATTCCACATCCTCTTCTTCCACAAGACGGATGATATCTTCCTTGGTATAATTGTTCATCGTTACCCTCGTTTCTGCGCCGCCTGTCTGCTCCTTTTCCACGGGGCGGACGCATCCGTGAAAAATACTTGTCTTAACTATAGCAATGCCTGTTTTGTCTTGTCAATGTGAAGTTCTCCTTATTTGCTGTACTATGAGTACCGGCCTCCGCATACTATTTATAAAGATCATCCCATCATTCCAAGGAGACTTAAGAATGAGTGCAAATACAAAGATCGTCGTACTTCGCAGAAAAGAACTGCTCTATACCGGAATCTTCGCCGCGCTGGGGGTGTTGTTCATCATATTACTGTTAATGCTGTTGCTGCCGGGCAAGGATACAGATGCCTCCTATGGGACACCGGATTCCCCTGACGATACTGCTGCTACCGAAATGCCGGACAATGTGGCGGATGTCTCCACCGGGGCCGTTGCCGATACCGGCAATACATATATCCCCGGAATCTATACCACGGAGCTGATCCTCGGCAGTGAGACTGTCAATGTGGAAGTCATCGTGAGCGACCACGCCATCACATCCGTCAACCTCGCCGATCCGAGCGAAACACTTACTACCATGTATCCACTGCTCGAGTCCACCATGGAATCCCTGAATGACCAGCTCTGTGAGATGCAGGATCCGGAGCAGGTCACCTATTCCGCAGAGACCAGATATACTTCGCTGGTGCTTCTGGAAGCGGTGAAGGCATCGCTGGAAAAGGCAAAGCCTAAGGCTACGCCGGAAGCGACGGATGCAACGAATGCACCGGCAGCTTCCCCGAATGTACCGAAAGCGGATATCAATCCTGCGGCATAAGGGACTCATGTGCCGTGCATAAAATTCAGTGCTAACGCAAAAAAGGGTGCATGCCTCCCGGCATGCACCCCATTGTGCGTTTTATTGTAATATTTTGTTTGCAACACTGGGTTTATTTTATACTATTTGCAGAGGAGATGCAAGGGAAAATTATTCATAAAGCGAATCCAGTGTGAGCAGTAATACGTTCTCATCTGACAATGTTTCAAACCAATCCGTATATCCTGATAAGGAAAAGAAAATATATTTTGAAATCTTATATTTAGCGGTAATAAGACTTCCCCTTCTGATTAAAGTTTCATAAATACCCTTATCAATCTTTTCGTTTTTGAATTTACATTCTCCTATAACAGCCCTCTTGTCTATATCAGACAAGGCAACAACATCTATATCCGCAGATTGTGCTCTTATATTTCCATTCTTATCCGCAATATTCTCTACGCCCCACCAAGTGCCTACAGAAGTAATAAAGCAGCCATACTCGCCTGTTATTCCCTTCATTAACGTATAATATCTGCACATTTCTTCAAACACGGAACCCATGAAAGAATGTAGTACCGGCTTCACTGCCTTTTCATAATAAATCTCTCCCTGTCCCATTTCAATTACACTGGTAGCTTTCGGAATAAACTCATACCAGAATTTGAACATATAATCCTTTAAAACATACTGGGTCTTCTTTTTGTTCTTCTCCTCCGTGATACATTTCTTCTTTTCAACCAGTCCAACATTTATCAGTTTATCTAATGAATATAGTATCGTCTGTTCTTTTTCCCCAATTTTTCCTGCAATTGTATTCAGGGTATTCTCACCAGATGCGATCTGCTCAACAATGTTATTTACAACCGCTATATCCGAAAATTCCTGGGTCAGTAGATTCCTCGTTTCATCATATAGATACCCGTCCGTTCTAAAGAACAGTCTTATGATGTTTTCATCAATACTCTTCCGGGGATCGATCATCGAAAGATACTTTGCAACGCCACCGGTAATTCCATAACATATTGCCTTATCCTCGTTAGAATACTCCGGGACAAATTTTGCCGCATCCAGATAGTTAAATGCTTCCAGTTTGATCTGAGAATCACGTCTTCCAAACAAGGGGCTCTTTTCACTGAGTACCTTCCTTTCCATAAAGCTGAGCGCAGAGCCGCATAAAATCACTTTAAGATTCTTATCCTTCCAAACCGTATCCATGTATTTCTGCAAGATAGATAAGAGTGCCTCATCTCTCTCCGCCCAATATGGCAGCTCATCTATAACAAGCACAAGCTTCTCGTCTCCGATATTTTTATCTATAAAATCAAAAACAGCCTCCGTAGTGTGAAAGCTGATACTCTCCACCCCCGGCATAAGCAGATCAACTACCTGCTTTGAAAACAGTTCCAGATTTCTATTTTTTCCGACTTTTGTGGCTGTATAAAAAATAGTCTTCTTGTCCTTAACAAATTCCGTAATAAGAGTAGATTTTCCAATGCGCCTGCGGCCATATATCACCGTCATACCAATTCCATCTTTTTCATAGAATTCCTTTAACGATGTCAGTTCTCTTTCTCTGCCGATAAATATAGGAATCACCTCCGTCTTTGTTAAAAAATGTTTTATTCAAATTGTTTTTAACAAAATCTTTCTGAATAAACTTTAGCATGAATTCCTATGTTATGCAATCATTTTTTCTATTTTCTATTCCACACTGTTTCTTGTATAATAAAAATACCTAAAGGTAATTTGTACTTGCAAAAAACACCTCTGCAATAAAAGAACATAGAGATACTTAACTGTCTGGATAGAAACTTTTCGTTTGCAAGATTTTTCCGCAGCATAAAATTCAAAAACTTACTGCTGACCAGATTATATAATATTCCATCCATCAGCGTCGTCTGCTCGAAACCGACCAGATCAAATGTAATGATCAGAGCAAAGTGCTCTGTTCCCAACAACTCATGAGGAAAATCTCTTCGATGAGCGATCTCCAGGCTTTGGATGTCATAACGGGGGGAGAGGCTTTTCTGTAAGTCTTTGGCATATTGATTATTCGGAGATGTAAGAATCAGTATTTTCTGCATCATAGATCCATTCTTCCCTTTGGTGTCCCTGTCTGAACATAGGATAAATATTCATAGATCTGTTTCTTCATTACTTCATGAACATTCTCCTGTCTGTTATATGCCACAATCCACTCTACTGTAGCTTCCATCATCTTCTCTGCATTCCAGACCGGTCTCCACCCTAATCTGCTCTTGATCCTGGAGCAATCCAGTTTCAGGAAATTCGCCTCATGCGGGCCACCCTGAGCAGCAATCATACAGACAGGTTCGATGCCCATCCTCTCTTTCCACTGCCGGCAGAACATCGCAACCAGTTCTCCTGTTGTCAGACAGGAGGTTTCCTCCGGTCCCACATTATAGCATCCTGCGTATTTTCCATCCCGGTATTGTTTCTCTGCGATCAGCAAATATGCCATCACCGGCTCCAGCACATGCTGATAAGGTCTGGTAGATGCCGGATTACGAAGTACGATCTCCTTCTCTCGCATTACCGCCCGCATACAATCCGGTACGATTCTGTCTGCTGCGAAATCACCTCCGCCTATCACATTTCCAGCTCTGGCTGTAGAGATTGCCACACGCCCATCTGAAAAGAAAGAATTCCGATAACTGTATGTAACCAGTTCGGAACAGGATTTACTGTTAGAATAGGGATCAAAACCATTCAATTCCTCATTCTCCCGATATCCCCACTCCCATTCACGATTTTTATACACTTTATCCGTCGTTACATTCACAAAGGATCGTACAGAAGCTGTCCTGCGGACACACTCCAGGACATTCACCGTCCCCATGACATTCACATCATAAGTATATACCGGATTCGCATAACTCTCCCGTACGATTGGCTGTGCCGCCATATGAATCACGATTTCCGGCTGCATCTCCTCAAATACCCGAAGAAGATGCTCCAGATCCCTAACGTCTCCCTCAATCGATTGCATTTGCTCCGCCATTCCGGTAAGGGAAAACAGGCTGGGATCTGTGGGTGGCTGCAACGCATACCCGGTTACCTCTGCTCCAAGCTCCAACAATACCTGGCACATCCAAGTACCCTTGAACCCGGTATGACCCGTGATAAGAATTTTCCTGTTTTTATAAAAATCTCTGTCTATTCTCATACTTCTCTTCCACTTGCGTTAATCACATGGCATGGAAACTGTCTCCGTTATTTTTTCAACCATATAATTTAACATCTCTGTTGTCATACCCGGATATACACCAATCCAAAACGTATTCTCCATAATATGATCCGTATTCGTAAGTTCACCGACTATGCGATATCCAACACCGGTTTTACGCATTTCATCAAAACAGGGCTGTTTGGTCAGGTTTCCGGCAAACAGCATACGGGTCTGGATTCCATTCTCTTCCAGATACCGTACTACCTTATTTTTATCCACACTTTCTCTACAGGTGATCATGAATCCAAACCAACTGGGCTCTGAATTCTCACAGACCTCCGGCAATATAAAATACTCTCTCACACACTGTAATCGTTCTGATAAATATGCAAAATTTCTACGTCTTGCCTCTACAAATCCCGGCAGCTTCTGTAGTTGTGCACATCCTATAGCAGCCTGCATATCCGTCACTTTAAGATTATAACCAAAATGGGAGTAGACATATTTATGATCGTAGCCCATGGGCAGTTCTCCATACTGCCCATCAAACCGGTGTCCACACATATTATCCCGTCCGGAGGAGCATACACAGTCCCGTCCCCAGTCACGAAGGGAACGAATGATCTTATGTAATAAAGCATTATTGGTATAAACAGCACCACCTTCTCCCATCGTCATGTGATGAGGGGGATAAAAGCTGGAAGTTCCAATGTCACCAATAGTTCCGGTAAATCTCCATTCACCATTCATACAATACCGGCTGCCAAGCGCATCACAATTATCCTCTACCAGCCACAGATCATGTCGGTCACAGAAGTCTTTTACCTTCTTCAAGTCAAACGGATTGCCTAAGGTATGTGCAATCATAACTGCTTTGGTCTTCGGAGAAAAAGCTTCTTCCAATCTGTCTGTGTCTATATTGTACTGAGGAATTGTTACATCCACGAATACCGGTACTGCCCCATACTGTAACATCGGCGTAACCGTCGTTGGAAATCCGGCAGCCACTGTGATCACTTCGTCCCCGGGTAAAATCCTGCGCTCCCCCAGCAATGGCGATGTCAGCGTCATAAACGCCAACAGATTCGCCGAGGATCCAGAATTTACCGCTGAACAATATTTCACCTGCAGATATTTCGCCAATCCACGTTCAAACTGTTCCGTGTATCTGCCGGAGGTCAGCCAAAATTCGAGAGCGGAGTCCACCAGATTCACCATTTCCTCTGCATCATAAACTCGTCCTGCATAAGAGATTCTATCTCCCTCCTTATACGTTTTTTTCTTATGAAATTCATCACAATACTCCCGTACCTGCGACAGAATCTGTTCCCTTGCCTGCTCTTCTGTTTTTCCTTCAAAAATTCCTGTCCCGCTCATCCTGCTCTATTCCCATACCTTCCATGGTGCCTGTCCACTGCTCCACAAGTCTTCCAATATTTTCTTCTCGCACTGATTGTCCATGCACTGCCAGAAACCGGTATGCTGATAAGACATCAGTTCTCCCTGATCTGCCAACTTTTCCAATACATCCCTCTCAAAGGCCGTATTGTCCCCTTCAATATAATCCAGTACTTCCGGCTCCAGAACCATATATCCTGCGTTAATTGGGGAATCGTCATGCGCATTTTTTTCACGGAATGCTCTTACAGAACTATCTATTCCAATATCCAGCACGCCTTTTTCCTGTACCATTTTCACCGAGGTAAGCGTTGCCATTTTCCCATGCTGCTTATGGAATTTCACGATATCCGCAATATTAACATCACAGACACCATCACCATAAGTCATCATAAAAGGCTCATTGCCTATGTATTTCTGCACACGCTTCAGACGGCCGCCCGTCAATGTATTCAACCCGGTATCCACCACTGTAACCTTCCAGGGTTCCGTATGTCTGTCATGAATAATAATGTCGTTACCTTTGGTCAGGTCAAAGGTGATATCCGACGTATGCAGAAAATAATCCGCAAACCACTCCTTAATAATGTGTTGCTTATATCCGGCACATATAATAAATTCATTAAAACCATAGTAGGAATATTCTTTCATGATATGCCACAGAATAGGCATTCCACCGATCTCGATCATCGGTTTGGGACGATATCCCGTCTCTTCAGAAATGCGGGTTCCCATACCACCCGCTAACAATACTACCTTCATATGTGCCTCCTTGCAACGCTTTCGTTCTCCCAGAACGTTAAAATACAGTGTTTATCTAACCTGTAATTTCTTTTACAATTTTTCAGTAACTATTTCTGATAAATGCTCTTTATAATATTCACACAATTCAGCTATCGTCACTTCCAGTTTTGTAAAAGATAAACCATTCATTTCGTTCAACATTCTATTGTTATCCGCAGTATACTCCCTCTTCCATCCAGGCTCACCAACTAATATTGAACATTCGCTATCCAAAGTCTTCTTTACCTGTACTGCCAGCGAATATAGATCAACCTTCTCGCCTCTACACACATTGTACCTCTTGTACCTCAAGTTATCTTTCTCAATGAAAAAAGAAATAATTTTTATGAGGTCATCTACCCACAAATAATCAAAGTATACATTTTTATGAAGCGTAATATCCATACCCTTTAATGCACGACATATCGCATTAGAGATAAATCTTCTCTCCCATTCCTCATATTTTCCGTATACTCCAAATAAACACAATTCATAAATGTTCTTCTGATTTAAACAGGCTTTTGCCATAATATATTTTGAAAGTCCGTAAGCATCTTTCGGAACACTGGTATCAAAATAGTCCTCTGACATATTAGGGATGTTATTACTTCTGTCATATTCTGCCCCAGACCCAAAATAAATCATTTTTCCATAATAGTGAGAACATCTCTCTAGGTTAAAAAACATTCTGAGATTTCCATTGAGTACATCGTATGCTGATATGGAATTCCTTGTATCATTACAATTTGCTGCATGCAATATTACATCGAAAGAATGCTGCTTCAAATATGCTTCAACGCATTCGGTATCTTTTAAATCCAGCTCCTGGCTTGACGGGCTCCATATGTCATATTTACTGTTTAATGTCTCTTTAATGTTTTTACCTATAAATCCACTTGCTCCAGTTAATAAAATACGTTTCATCTTACGCCCCTTCGTCTGGCCATAAAGAATATACACTGACACCATCGTAAATATCATCATTATAAAATATATTCTTTACATCATCATCCACTATACATCTTCTGGTAAACAACATCCCCAACAATTGATCCACAAACTGTAACGCCGGTTTTTCATTATTTAGCAAATAAAAACTTTTCTTCCATAAATCACAATAATACATTACTGCCTGTTGTACTTTTTTAATTTCGGGATATTTACTTACTTCCCTATCAGATGTCTCATATATTTCATGTCCTTTATCATCTATGTGTGAAAAAGTTGCTTTTCCATCCACCAGAATAGTTTCTAATAACAGATAATATTTGGCTAAATTATTATTTGTTCCATAAGACTGTATATTTCCATACGCAGTATCTATCATGCCAGTATCCTGTTTATACATATCATTTGGAAGATTCATCGTTGCAAAATACATCCCCTTTAAATCCTTCTGTAATAATTTTCCAAAATTGTACTGCACAGTACCACCTGCAACAAAGTCAAATATCACCTGCTTTTTTCTATTTATTATTTTTTTCTTATCAAGATACTTAAAATAACTTTTTCTCTCTTCTCTGGCTTCCTGCAATATCTCTGCTTCGTAGTCAGTCAATATCTGATTTAACAAATCCTTCCTTTTATTAACATCATTTTCTGCTCTCAGGTCATCTTTTCTCATGGCTATGCCAAAACGGTTTTTCAAAAAGTCTCCATAATTCCCCTGATACGCCCTTTGTGCCACTCTTTGTATATCCCGCAAATCAGTGATGCCTGCCACCGTAGCTGCACGACGTGACACTCTAAAATATACATTATCTATCTGTTCTTTTTGCTGTTTATATATTTTCTGTATTAAATATCCATCTCTCGACGGGAATAGCACCTGTTCAATATGGTTTTCCTTTACTTTCTGTTGAAACCATTGTATATATTCCATCATAAATGGTCCTATAAAACTATACCCTACGTCTTTCCCTTTGTGAATATTATAATATCCTCTGGATCCATACATTACAAACGGATTATTATATATTTCAGAAATAACCAATCCCACTATACATTTTTCGCGAATAGTTTTTATATCAACCAATATGTCTTGCATAGCCGATGCCATAAGTATTTCATAGGAACTATACACATGAAACGAATCTAAACCGCATTCCCTTGCCTTTTCTATATCTACTCGTCGGTTATCACCAATATGTAACACCTTTGCATTTTCACCACAGTGCGCTAAAAACCATTTATACAATGTGCCATCACTTTTCTGCCTCTTTATATCACATGATATAAAAACATCTTCATAACCCGTTATCCCGTTCTTTTCCAAAATCTTTTTCATATCCTTTTTGGAATAGTACATATCGGATATTAAGTAAATTTTCTTCCCAAGCTTAGTAGCATATCTAAAAACTTCACACATTTTCTTTCTTGGAACTATTACATCATAATCCGTCAAGCATTCTATCGCCTTTACTTCTTCTTTTACCTCGTAATTCCATCCGCATATGTCTGCTAGATTATCATATATTTCATCCAAATTAGGACAGTTTACCAATGATCTTTCTGCTTCTATTCTTTTTTCCCGAAAAGAACATGCTATTCCTTTTTCCTTTAGTTTTTTTTCTACCAGTGTAAAAACATCTTCCGGTTGTAAAACTCTTCTCATAAGCAATGTATCAAAAATATCAAATGATATTATGTCATGCTTTTTAATTACCCGTAATATATCTTTTTCCGAAACATTCCAGTAAGGTAATTCTTCATTTTGATATGTCTGTTGCTCCTTGCCTAACATTTCTCCCTTATAATTAAAAATGTTTATGCCATGTTCCACATACAGGTATTGAATACGTTTAAAAATAATGCTTATAACAGACTCTCTTGCAATAATTACAATAACCGGATGTAATTTTATAACTTCTTCTTCACTTAGCACTTTTTGCTGAAAAAATGTCTGCCCTACTGTATTCTGATCCATTAATCCGCAAAATTGAAAACCTTTTGTTTTCCGTAAAATTGCTTCTGTATTTTTCCCTATTCCATACAAAACAATTTTTTGATTTCTTTTATTTGTAAACCCCTGTTGAAAAGAGTTTACTACCAATTTTTGTTCCTCTCCATAATTATGATCTTCCATACGTTTCCTTCATCTGAGCTTGCCTTTTTAACTGCTCATACTCCTCACGCTTGACAATAGTATATTCAGATTTTTGAAATCCTCCATTCATTTGGATCCCAGCTTCTATCACCTTGGTTGGTAAGGTAGCTAAATCACAATAATTGCATGCATCTGCCTTTTCGCTATAATACAATGCCTTTATTTTTTCACGAATCACACTGCCCTTTTCTGTTTCCTTCAAATCAAAGTAATCGTGTTCTGAAGTATACACCCCTAATGCTGCCATTCTCGCCCCTCGGGCGCAGGTATAAAACTTTCCATCATGCATACCTTTTATCACTTTTCCCTGATCACAATTTAAATATTGAAATTTTAATTCTTCTTCAGACCGATTACGACACTGTATTCCTCCCATATCTGTCCACTTTTGTTCAGTTAAGACAGTAAAGTTTACTCCTATACTCTCCAACACCGAAATCAAATGACTCATTTTTTCTAAATGACCATAGTCACTAATCTCGACAAATACTTTAGGATTCCTGAGTAGCTCTAATACTTGAGGTGCCGGCATAATAGTACTGTTGGTTATTAGCATAATTCCCAACACTTTCTTCTGTCCTATTAGATATTCCACTATTTCTTGTAAATGTGGATACAGAAAAGGTTCTCCTCCTATTGTTATTCGCATACATTCATCAATTCCAGAGAAAAAAAGCTCAAAATCCTTGAGAATCTGTTCAATAGAAACATCTTTAGGATTTTTAAAATAAGGTAATAATGAAGAACATCCCTTACATCTCATATTACATCTTGTAGTAGGCATCACCATAATTCTTGGTAAAACTAAAGGACGTTTTCCATCCTTGCTCCCTCTTATGTACTTCTCCTTCTCACGTAACCTGCGCTGTCTTTCTTCTCCTTCAATGTGATATTGTTCCAACACAACTTCATATTCTTTCAAGCATTCTTTCAATATTCTTTGCTCAAAAAATTCCTCACTGTCAGACAAATAATTTACTCTCATTATCGGGTATTCCACTATTTCTGTATCCTGTGTTATACCCAGTTTCTGAAGTTGTCTTTTTATTTCTTTGAAAAAGCCTGATGCCAAAATTATTACTGTTTTCTCATCCAAAAACTCTATCATCTGTTCCGGAGAAATTACCAGAAAATCTTTTCCATTAATTTCCATAATTTTCCCCTGTTTCCAAACATCATTATCAATCAAGTAGTGTGTTCTGGCACAAATTTCTTCATATTCAAGTACTTCTCTCGCCATTAAGCCCGTGCCAAAACACAGTATGTTTTTATTCTTATCCACTATATTCTGTAAAAATTCCTTCATTGTATACATATTAAACAATCATCGCAAGTGAAATGATTCTTTCCTGCGTTATTCCTTTCTCTCGTAAATCAGTCAATATTTCATAAAAATAATATTCTGGAGTAATCAGAACATAACTTTCTTTCTCTAATAATGATATTTCAGAAGGTTTAATAACCGGGATTTCTTCTGCGCTAGAAGAATACTTATCGGCATTTTTGTCTACAAAACATTCTACCCGTACATCACTTTCCTTAATGTCATTATATACCATCTTTCCTAATTCATTTGCTCCATATATTGCTACTTTGCTAATATCCATTTCTAAAAGCCTCTGTCCAAGACTTTTTCCGTTTATCTTATTTTTTAACCATTTCATCAAGGTATCATGCATATACGCATATTGTTCTATTGTATAAACACCATTATACATTTTCTCTTTTCAAAGCTCCCTCTAAAAAAGCTATCGATTCTAGTTGTTTTTCCTTCAGTTTTTTTTCAAATTGTGTATAATCTATTTTCATTGAAATCTTGGATAAATCACGAAAATTTTCAAAACATTGCGCTTCCATTCCAAGATTTTCTACCATATCTTTCACTCTTGAAATCATCGCTCTTTTGGCAGTATATGTACTAAATGCCTTTCTATATATCATAGAAAAACATGTCCCATGAAATGAATTTGTAAAAACATATTGGGCATTTTTAATATACCCCAAAAATTCTCCTGGACCTGCAAACGCAAAACAACCGGCATCAGTGTCAAAAACCCTGTCAGGATAATCTGCAAAATAATGTATTACACGAAGTCCCAGTTTCTCTGCAATCATATTAGTATAATCTACCACTGCTGGGTCGTGTGTTAAAAAGTAAGATAATATATATGGCTTTTTGTACATATCTGGAGTCTCTACTTCTAACAAAGTATATTCTTCCTTTGCTAAAAGTAATGTAGGATCCAATACATCTACCACTTTACCTGAAACAAAACTTTGCATTTTTTTTACTGCTGATTTTTCCCTAACAGCTATTGCATCAAAGGTCGGCAAATATTTCGAAAATAATTCATCATTTTCAGTCAGCCCATTTTCAGACAAAATGGTACTTGCAGCATAAGCTATTTTTATGCTACTTTCCGGGGCAAATTGTAAAAAATAAACCGGATCTAAATTTGAAAACTCTTTTCCCCATACAATATCACTACCTACAATATATCCATCATATTCTTGCCATTCTTCTGCTGTCGCTTTTGTTTCATTTTTTATTTCTAAATATTTTATACGAAACAGATCAAATTTCTGTATCTTTTCTGCATACTTTATATTTAGATTTTCCGTCTGAAAATATTTATATTGTGGAATACAGGGTCTATACGGCATTATAGTAACACGGTTTCCCTTTTTTTCTAAAATCGTTTTTAATGCGTAAGCTTGCAACACAGATCCAAAATTATTATAAAAGTGAAGTGTAGTGATTAATATATTACTCATTATTGTACTCCTGTTTTTTCCATACATCATAACAAATATCCATAATATCACTATTATGTTTCCAGCAACACTCTATAATATCCGTAACTCCAATGCCAACTAAATAACCCTGTACTGCTTCACATTCTTCTCTTGGAACAGCCATCATCACATATGCCTGCCGTTTTTCTATGTCATCCATTTTCTGTACGGAGATTATCGGAATTTTCCTAAAAAGTCTTCCCCAGTATCCTTTTAATCTTGATAAAGATGCCCCCGGTGGCAAAATCACCCCTGCAATATCAATTTTCATATCTCGAAATATTCCCAAACATACTGCCGCCTGAAGACCACTACCATATATATATCTTTTTTTGTTGTCTCTAAAAAATGCTGAATATTATTATTTATATTGTCATTTTGTCTAATAGGCGACAAATACATTTCCTGCTTCTGCATTACATAACCTCTCCAAGCCAGTCCAATGATAGTGCCACCCAGCCAGCATACCGTTCATTTATCTGTTCCTCTATACGTACACTACATTCATCGCCTAAAGAGTATCCATGTCCTCCTCCGGAAAAAACATGAAGGTCATATGGAATTCGCTTTTTTGATAATTCTTCTGCCAACAATAAAGCATTTTGGACAGAGACCTCTTTATCTTCCGCACAAGCCCATAAGAAAACAGGTGGCATCTCTTCACCTATGTTTTTTTCTATACTAAGCACATCTTCATTAACTCCAAACTTTTGCGAAAGACAGTTATTTACAGATTCCCTATGGCAGAGCTTTCCTGCCGTCACAACCGGATAACCCAGTAGTAAAGCATTAGGATAAACTTCCGCCGACAACCATTCTGATATCTGCTTCCAATAACAGCCAAGACTCGCAGCCAAATGTGCTCCCGCTGAAAACCCGCATAACACAATTCTTTCTGGATCAATGTCCCATTGCTCGCTGTTTTTCCTTATTAATGCAATACTTTCTCCCAACTGTTTTAAAGCTTTAATGTAGCAATCACTCCGGGCTACAGAATATTGAAGTACAAAACATTGTAATCCATATCCCTGATACCTGATAGCTACCGGTTCTGCTTCACGTTCCTGTATTTTGCTGTATTCTCCTCCCGGCAATACTATCCTATACTCCTCAATGTAGTATTTAAGAAACATGATAGCTTTGCCTCCGTGTCATTTTCAAAACCATAGATTCTATCTCTTTCAATCACATACAACGTTTATATCTCCTATTGGCTAAGCATGTTTTATACGCTCAATAATTTTATCTGCGTACTTTCGTACATCATCATTTGACACACACACATCACAATCTCTGCAATACGGTATCTTCCTTCTGTTTCCTGATAAATGTGCTATTTGAAATCCTCTAAGCTTTTTAGAATTCCACAATTCCAACAATGCTGTTTTCCTGACATTACCATATTCTGTAGCAAATTTCCAATCTTGTGGACACACACCGACACTTCCGTTAGAATGTATTGCCATATTCGTTAATGAAAATGAGCATATTTTATCTTCATCCATCATGTCTCCAATATTTCCTGCTTCATAATTTCCCTTGGGAACATACGCCTCAAACTCTGCCCATGCCTGCGTTGTGTCCTGTATATATGTATAATCGGAAATAGGTTCAAAAATATCATAAAAATGTTCCGCATCTTTCTCATCCCTTAAGGCAACATTCAATATTTTGACTGACACTTTAGTATTCGTTCCACGGCTTACCTCATAAAGATCTCGAATATTCTCAACAAATTTATTAAAATCCATAGATACATCACAAATATCCCCATAATCCTCATTTGTTAAGGCTTCCACCGATATTCGAATCATATCAATACCTGTGCTTACAAGCTTTCTGTTTAATTCAGGAGACAACATATAACCATTTGTCGTGCATCTTAATTCTCTGCATAAATTCCTGTCTTTTATTTCTTTAGCCATTTCTACATAATTTCGATGTAAAAGAGGTTCACCAAATCCATATAAATTAATAACTTTTATTTGCTGCGGAAATTCTTCAATATCTGCTAAAATCTTTTGAAATAATTCCATATCCATTACTTCATGACGTTGTTGTGACAAATAATCACTATTATTACAGGGACAAAATTTGCATTTAAAATTGCAAGCTCCACAGGGGTCCAAAAAAAGCACATACGGAGTATCTAACGGAACTACTTCACTTAATATATTTCTTGTATTTGCATATTCTAGTCTGTCACGATTCATAACATTTACCTTTCATCCAATGCCCATTCACATATCTTCTTTTCAGAAATTTTCCACGGTATCCCATCCATTCTGTGTTTAGCATCACAATATTCACACAGAGGAATGGATTTTGACAGTTCTTGGGTCAATTCTTCCAATGTCTTAACTCCAAATATATCTACTCCATTGCATGTAGGTCCCGGCAATCTTTTGTCAAAATACTCATTGAACAAATCAATATATGCACTATTAGCACAAGGATACATTCTCCCATCTCTAAGTATGTATTGCATACACAAGCAGTCTTCAAAATTCTGCTGTCCATTCAAGCCTCCTTGAATTTTCAAAGGGACCCCCCACATTTGTTTAGGCTTGTCTAGCGTGTTCCCTGAATTTCCATATGTAACGTTTATGCCCTTACTGTCAAGCATTTTCTCAATTTCTTCATAGGGCAGATTTATCGGATATTGAGAAATCCAAACCTCTACCTTATTTTCTACACAGGCTTGAAAAAAAGAATTTTTCATAAATTTTAATCTAGTTGCATTCGTAATAATAATTATCTTGGTTTTAGGAAAATATTTTCGTACAATATAGGGAAACTTTTCTACTTCTGGATGTAATAATGGTTCTCCTCCAGATAGCTGAATTTCATCAACATCTCCCCCTGTCAATTCTGCTAACCTGCAGCAATCTCTTTCAAATAAATGCACATCTATAAAAAAACTACTTTTAGCCAGTGGTGAAAAATGAGAGCACCTAACACAACTCAAATTGCAATGATCTGTAAGATGAAACATCACACAAGAGAATCTTCTTAAGTTGCAATTTGGTTTCCATTCTTCAATAAATTCATTAAAGGTATATATAATCGAATTGGGTAAATGTCCTAACCAAGATTTTATTTTCCTCACCACTTGTTCTGTCCGAACTGTTATTATGATCTCCAGTAATTGTTTTTCAGCCAGTTGTTCTAACTCTAACGGGGAAATTATCTTCACATTTTCAAATTTTTTCCCTTGCTTATGCTCATCGGCATCACATATATATTCTACAGTGTTTCCTGAAGAAACCAATGGCTGATACACCATTCTAAGATTCTGTGTTCCAGCTCCGTATAATACAATAGCACGATTTTCCTTATTTTTCTTTATCATTTTTACTACCTGTCTTATTATATAATTATTAATCATACAAGCTTCTATATAAAAGAATCTGCCGCATATATGTACTGATGTTCTGATTTTCCTAATTTTTTAAACAATGGTTTGGCTCCACTATCCATGCAATTAATCGTTGCCACAATTGTGACAAACGAATCTTCTTTCTGCAACACATCAGGTTTTTCAGATGTCACATTATGAAAGCACTTAGTAGAGAAGGAATCTATCACTTTTACCAATCTTGCATTTGGAAAATTGCGCAACAAGTACTTGTATATTTCTTCTGCCACATCCGATACCCCCCAGATAGCATAATCAAATTTATCTTTTCCTGTGTATCTATTATTTATTTCATTTACAAAATGATCAATTGTCATTTCTCCAGGCTTATAATTTTCATCGTACTTTTTCATATAAAAATCATTCAGTTTTTCTATTGCTTCTGTTGCATTCTCGCCTTTAATTCTTTTTTTTACAACATTCTTTGCCAGTTCTTTATAACTTTCTACTTCTATACTATGTATGTCCCAATTGATATGCGAATAATCTACTTCTGTATATACAGGAACAAAATTTTGTATCCAGTCGAACGTATATCCGCAATATTGTTTTGCAATAATAACGGGGATTCCCATAGCAATACACGGTGCCGCACAGTGTAACCTTGATGTGACAATCAGTGATGATTCTTTCCAATATCTTTTGAATATCTCAATTGTCATGTTCCTGGCATAATCAGCATCTTCAAAATATTTTTTTTCCACCTCAAATGTATGATGTACTATTTCTGACTCGAAATTAATTTGAGAAAAAATATGCTTTTTCATCCCTTTAGGAGCATCTACCAAGAAAACTTTCTGCTCTTTTGACTCACCACATTTACGCTTAGGCAACGTCATTGTAATACATCCAGCCATATATGCCTTAATATGATGTTCTCTTAATTGCTGAAAAGTATAATAGTCCCGACACCCTATGGGTTCATTTCTCTTTAAATATTCCATATTTTGTTCAGAGTAACTAAAGAATCCCTTTCGCAAGCTAACCCCTATAAAAATGGGAATAATGTTTTCTGAAATACAAAAATTTCCTTTTTCGTCAAACCATGGTTCTCCACCAAGCAATTGATTCACCGGCAAAACCACTTTTTCTCCACAGTAATTTCTAATATCCCATAAATCCAAATATGTTATCTTTGATAGAATGTTCATTTCATTATATATATTATCAATAGCCAATAACTGAATATAATCCCCAATTCCAATTCTATTTATTCCATCTTTATAACCTAGCCTACGAATATTTGCATACTTCATTTCGATAAACCTCGTTTTATAAAACAATATATTCATTTTCTATATTCATTTCAAGTAACATCTTTTCTATATCTTTTGCCCCCCGGATAGCACATATCATTATGGGATAATCTTGCCCAACTTGTACAATTTGAGAAGGTGTAACAATTTCTTTTCCAATTTTTAAAGGATTGTTATCAACAAAAAATAATATTTTATCACTCAATTGGGGAAAATTGGCAATCATCTGCAAAGTATATGAACCCGTTCCCCATATGATTATTTTCTGTTTACTAGACATTATAAAATCCAAAACCCTATTATAAATTTTCGTTTCATTTTCTTTTTCCAGCTCTAAATAACTTACAATAGAATTTCTCGCTATATAGTCCTTGTTTATTTCATCTTTTATTCCCTCCCCAACATATTGATATAAAGATGAAATATCCATTTCTTGCTCCTGCCTTTGTCTTTGAGCAAAATATTCCTTTGGTTGTTGTATATACACCGTAAATCCATGTTGTCGCATTAAATTATCCAAAGAAATTGAGCTAAAATAGTTAATATGTTCATGATTAAAATAATGCGCTAATGGTCTATATTTTTTCCCAAACTCTTCAACAGAAGGAACACTTAAGTATATCATTCCTCCCTTCGTTAAATACCCTTTCAATTGCTCTATGCATCTATTGAGTTCATATATATGTTCTAAAACCGCTGTAAAGCATACAATATCAAATTTATGTAATAATTCTTGCGGAATATCACCAAATACATTTCCTCTTTGCGCACTAATTCCATACTTCTGTATAATATCTATTGACTCTTGCGATGGATCCATCCCAAACAAATTATAGAATCCTTTTTTCTTTAATTTAACCAGTAAAGCTCCTGAGCCACATCCCATATCTAATATTTTAGCTTTTTTACTAATATTCTTTTCAAAAAAAACTTCTCTTTCGTCCGCTATAGTATCCACTATTTTTTCTTTTAATTTTGCATCTGCACTATACATATTATTACACGAATAATATGTATTATATGTATCTTGAGTAGCATCCACATCTGCGTAAGCAAAACCACATTTTTCACACGTCACAACATCATATTCATCTGGTAATCTTACATCTTGGGGAAGTTTCATTTTAATTGTTTTATATACTTCTCCATATTCATTATTACAAATAGGACATCTTCTAATCAATTTCTTCATATTTTTTACCTTATTTAATTTATTCTACACAAGGCCACATCTTCTCCAAAGGATACGACTCCATGGTTCCATCCTCATGTATGATGGTCTTGGTCCTGGGCGACACAGCTTCATCCGGTGAGATCATCAGTTCACACAGCACCGGTCCTTCCTCATTCAGTACGTTCTCTATCTGCTGTTCCAGTTGCCGGTTGTCTGCGATTCGGAAGGTCTTCAGCCCATAGGCTTCGGCTACCTTTACCGTGTCCGGCATGCTTAAGCCGCTGGACTCTCCGCTTGCCACCTGGAATCCTCCGAAATTATTGTTCTGCATAGAACGGATACTTGCATATCCCTGATTATTCCAGATAAAGATTTTCACCGGGAGCTGTAAGCGCACCAGAGTCTCCAGTTCCTGAATGTTCATCTGGAATGCACCATCTCCATTGATTAGAATGGTTCTGCGTCCTTGATTGGCCAGACAGGCTCCGATAGCATAAGGCAGTCCAAATCCCATGGATCCCAGACCCGCTGCATTCTTCATCTTCTGTCCGCGTTTGGGAGAAAAAGCCTGATAAGTAATCTCTCCTGCCGCTCCGGAGCTCTCCGGTACGATTACATCTTCTGTGGTGGTATGCCTACAGATCAGTTCTGTGAAATAGTAAGCACTGACTACTCCCTGTCTGTTTCTGTATTCTGCTGTAACAGACGGATATTTCGCCCTCAACTCATGACCATAGGCATTCCACTTCTTCCATTCCGCACTTTGCTCTTTGATCTTCTCGTCTGTCGCTACTGTATGGTACAGACTGCGTATATAGTCTCCCGCATCACAAGCCTGCATTGCCTCCACCTGTTCCAGCTTCATTCTGTCGAGTTCATGCTGATCAATATCAATGATGATCTTTTTTGCCGACATTCCAAAATGAGGCTCATTGAAAGCTGTTAAACTGGTGTCCAACCGACTTCCGATAGACAAAAGTGCATCCGCAGACTGTAAGATCAGATTCGCACCACGGTCTCCCATACCTCCGGGATGTCCTACATAAAGTTCATCTTCCTCTCCCATCATATCTATGGTTTTCCATGTTGTAAGTACCGGAATCGGAAGTACTTCCAATAATTTATAGAAATCTTCGGTTGCTCCTGCCAGTTTGATACCGTTTCCTGCCAGAATCACCGGTTTCTTCGCCTGTTGCAGAAGACTGACCGTCTTTGCTACCGTTTCAGCGAGATCCGGCTTTGCCACCATCTTCGGAACATAACCTTCCAACTTTTCCGGTTCTACCATGGTCGCCTGCACATCCAGTGGAATGGACAACCATACGGGGCCCGGTCTGCCATTCGTAGCTTCATAATAGGCTCTTTCCATATGATACCGGATTTCAGAAGGATCCATGATCTGGACTGCGTATTTCGTAATAGGTCTGACCATATCTATGATCTGTACTTCCTGGGAACCGATCTGTCTGACTCCGGTCTCTCCTATAAGGTCAGAACGCTTTGCCTGTCCGGATATGATGAACATCGGTGTAGAATCAATCCATCCTGCAGTCACACCGGTGATTGCATTCGTAGCTCCCGGTCCGGAGGTCGTCAGGCAGACTCCGATTCGATTCGTATGCTGTGCATATGCTTCTGCCGCTACTGCCGCTGCCTGTTCATGTAAGGTGCAGATATATTGTATTCCCGATCTTCCAATCGAATCATCCAGGTGCATCGCGCCTCCGCCGGGAAGCATAAACGCATGCTGTACACCTTTCTCCTGTAAAAACTGAAATACATAATCCGATAATTTCATCATAACTTTTGTTCTCCAAATAATTTATGTTCTACATATTCCGCAATGGTATGTCCTATAAAGATATGTGCTTCCTGGATACGCGGTGTGATCTTGGACGGAACCTTTACCACATAGTCACAGATATCCTTAAGTTCCGGTACTTCATGATCTCCCATCAAAAGAACTGTTTTGATCCCCTGCTTTTTCGCATAGCGCAGTGCTTCTAACACATTCTTCGATGTTCCGCTGGTAGAGATAGCAATCAGCATATCGCCCTGTTTTGCTTTCGCCTCTAATTGTCTGGCAAATACACGTTCATAGCTATAGTCATTCCCGATAGCAGTCAGGGTAGAAGTATTGACAGTCAATGCCTCAGCATTCATAGCCGGACGCTCCTTATAGAAACGGCTGACAAACTCCGTGGCAATGTGCTGTGCATCTGCTGCACTGCCACCGTTTCCACACAGGAATAACTGACCTTCCCGTCCGAACATGGTACAGATCTCTTCTGCCACATTCATCACAGTATCTGTCAATTGCTCGTTTGTTGCCATCTTCTTAAAGATGTCCTCATGTTCTTCCAGTCTTTGATAAAAATAGTTCACCGGGCGTTCTTCAGAATTATAATTTTGCAAAATATGAACCAGTTCCCAGAGGCAGCCCTGACCTCCATCCTTTTGCAGGATCATATTTGCTGCCTGTTTTGCACGATCTATCGCATCTGCCGGGCATATTCCCAAACCCGCATGCTCCAACGGCTCTACATCGTACTTGCCATCTCCGACATAACAGATTTCTTCCGGCAGTATCTGTTCTTTCTGTTCTATCTCTTGCAGGATTTCCGTCTTTTTCTTTGCTCCACAGTAAAAGTAATCCCATGGAAATCTGTTTTCGAAATACCGAACAATCTCTGTCTTTTCTCCGGTGATAGCGGCCAATCTGAATCCTTCCCTATGAAGTTCAAAGATGGCATCCACATCCTTCAGGTTAATCTTTTTTTGTTCTGTTCCGTTTACATCGACGATTACCGTGCCATCCGTTATGACTCCGTCAATGTCAAATACTACCAGTCTGATCATGATTGTTGTATCCTATCCTCTGAGCTTTTTCTTGACTTCTTCTTCCGCAGGCGTGAGTACTTTCTTACCTGTCCCCATGATCTTCTCTGTGTCACGGATATCCTTAACAAGTTTGCACAGCTCATACGGTTCGATAGACGCCTTCTGGTCAGAGCCGTACATTGTCTTGTCCATCGTAATGTGACGCTCTATGGACGTTGCTCCGGCTGCCACAGCACAGGTGCTGACCAAAGTACCGGCTTCATGTCCGCTGTAACCTACTTTACATTTATAAATATCTGCCAGTACACGGATCAGTTTCAGATTTGCGTCCTCCATCGGCATTGGATAAGTGCTGTTACAATGCATCAATTCATAAGGACATCCTGCCTGTTCAAAGATATCTACTGCATGATCGATTTCATCCAACGTGCTCATGCCCGTTGCAATAAATGTATATTTTCCTTCGGAGGTAATCTCCTGTAATAGCTCATCGTTGGTCAGCATGGCAGATGCCACTTTATTGTACTTCAGATCATATTGTCTCAGGAAAATCTGGGAATCTACATCCCATGCAGAGGCATACCACACGATCCCCTTCTCCTTACAGTATCTGTCAATCTCATCGTACTCTTCCTTGCCGAATTCCAGCCCTTCCTTCTGGGCACGCTGGGTTTCACCCCAGGGACTCTTTCTGGGGCTGTCCAGATATTCCTGTGTATACACCTTATTCACTGTTCTCTTCTGAAATTTCACAGCATCACATCCTGCAACCACCGCTGCATCGATCAGCCTCTTGGCAAGCTGTAAATCTCCGTTATGATTGATTCCGATCTCGGCTGTAATAAATACGCTCATGATAATTCCTCCTGTTTAATATTCTATAACCGTCCACTCATTATCCGAAATTCGATATGCCAGTTCTTTAAATTGCAATTTTGCCTTCCGAACTTGCTGTTCTATATCTTTTGCTTCTATATTCTCTAATGTTTCATCTATTATGATATAGTCAAAATAATCACGACCGGTTTTATCTTTGATTTCTGTTAGCTTTGTAAAAACAAACACCTTGTCTGAAACACCTTTTAAATCTTCTAAAAATCTTTTCTCCTGGGTTCCGTTATATAAAGTAACATTAATTGCACCTTTTTCTCTCATGACTTCCTTTATTTTCAGAGAGTTACTGCCTAACCCACAATTGATTCCAAGTATATTTGCCCCATCTATTCCGGGAATATTCCAGTTCAGAAACAAGTTATAATCATAGCAAAAGCCGGTTCCCCATGGATCCACTCCATATCTATTCAAGAAATCAATACGTCCTTCCAAATAAAAACGTCGCTGTTCTTCCTGTTTCCCCAAATCATGCTTTAATGTTACAGAGCCGAAATGATGGCAATAAGCATCCTTCGCTAATATACATTTATATCCGTTTCGCCGCATCCAGAGAGAATTTTTGTCATCTGGAAAAGACATTACACTTTTCACGCAGCATCTATCTTCATACATTTCAAAAAGTAATTGTATTATTATATCTGTTGGATAAATACATAACGGATTGCATAATCTAACTCTTTGCTCGTGGCGTCTTTCATCATATATATTATTTTTCTTGGTAAAAGCCTTTAATTCATCCGGGGTACTATAACATGCCTCAATTGTCTGAAGATTGCTGACAGCCGGAGTAGTCGGCACAACGTAGCCATAATCGCTATGTTCTTTTACACAACGGTATAAATTCCATATAGCATTATCACCTATAACAATATCATTGCTTATATTCAAGAAGTATTTACCACGTGACATTGCTTTTAAATTTACACACGGTGCTGCACCATTTACAGCTACATTTATCACTTTCACTTCTTTCATTTTTTCAAAATATTCTTTTGTGCCATCCTGAGAACCATGATTTAACAGAATAATTTCTGTTTTTATATTTTTCGGTAAATTATTCAAAACACTTGCCACACACTGCATAGTATAATCCAGATGATTATAAGCAATGATTGTAATTGCAAGATCTACCTCATATTTCCGCTGTTCTACCGGTATTTGAAGAAGCCCAAAAATATCCGTCTTCTTCAAAAAAGCCTGGTATTCCTCCTCTTTCTCCGGATGTCCGCCCACAATAGCCCAATAATAAAACTGCATCGCCCCGCTCTCTATCAGCGGCATCAATTCATACTCCAGTTTCCATTCTACTTTCTCCGGATTAGTAATTACGAGCAGTTTAATATCTTTCAAGGATTCCAATGCACAGGTACATGCATCCTCTAAACGGATTCTGCTTCCGTTCGGCACATTCTGCCGCGCCACATCCCTGACTGCAGATATTCCATCCCATAAATCCATACTAAGACTGTTAAAACCTTGTATATCTCCGGCTATGTATTTCAATTTCATCTCTTTTGCAGCATCTTCCATAGTCTGCATGATTTCCAAAATACTATAAGCCAATTCTGTGTCCATAGGCATTGTTTCCTTCCCATCGAATTATTGCTTTATTTGATCTAATAACCTCTTAATTTCCTCATCATCAGGTGCAAACTGCTGTATCTGACTCAATATTGCCCTTGCCGCATCAAGTTCCTCACGCTCTATTCTTGTTTCCGCAAGATTTTTCATGTATATAACCATCTGCTGCAATTCCTTTTGTGCTTCAGCAGCTTCCGTCGTCTGTCGCTTCATTTCATCCCGAAGCATCTTCGCATAGACAAGCATAGTTTTATCCAGCTTCGGATAAACTCCCAGACATTTCTTCATGGTTTCCAGTTCTTTGCTTTCCTGTCCGGATTTGCGATAGCCTCGCAAATTTCTCAATTCCAATGCTAACTGCAGTTCATCCGGAAGTCCCATGGAATTCTCTTGTAACACATCTTCCCTGTAATAAGGCTGGTAGAATTCATATACCATATCCGCATACGGCCAAAGCTGATTCTCAAGCTCTGACAAACTTTCTGTCTTCTTCGTTATCTTTGCCAAATTGCTTCCCATATACTTTATATCAAAGAGATCATATCGAATGTCTTCTGTACTTTTCCATTTCTGGATTCTGGAATTCCATTTATCCCAGTCTTCACTGGATCCCCAATGTTCCATACTCTCCAGTGCTCTGCGCCAGGTACGGTAATCCATTTGCATAAAAAACAGTTCTATTTCTATTTTTCGTTCTTCTGCTATGTCCCAGATATTATCCTCTATTTCCAATATGTTATCTGCATATTTAAGGAATAATTCCTCATAACATTCTTCTATTCCACTTTCTTTTTGAGCATTTTTCCATAAAATTTTCGATGTAATAATATAAAAATGCTTACTTGGTAACGTTGCTACAATGTGACATAAGTTATGTATTTCGTCTTTTTTTCCTTCCAATTCATACTCTTTCTGCAACGCTTGTATTGTAGGATATAGAGTATGAAAATAATTGCCGTCTCCCAGCATTTTCTCTGCTAACTCCGTGTATAATCCATGATATTCCGTTGTACACATTGTTTCTAATACTTTTTTATTTTTTATATCATCCGAAAAGCTTTCTATTTGCTTCCAGTCTACTATTAAAATATTCTCTTGAATTATTTTCCATTCTTTTCGTTTCATGAATGCGGGCAAACACATCATAAATGTTTCTGCAAAATAAATATTACTGAATACATCTGTAACTGCTCCTGCCGTTTTAGATTCCATTGCAGTTCTGTCACTCTTTAATTTATTGTAATTACTCTTATATTTTTTATAGTACTCAATACACAAATCATCATTATCGAGGCACCCATATACTCTTGCTCCCATCATATTGTAAAAAGCAATACATATCTCCATAGTATCTAATTCGTTTAAGGGTTCTGAAGAAGCTCGTTTCAACCATTCCTCTTCCTCTTGATATCTGCCCAATCCTTCAAATGCCAGTAAAAGATACGCATATATCGCTCCAATATGGATGGGCATATATGTTAATTTTTTTCTATATTTTTCCCATTCTTTCAGCCCTTCTATACTCGCCGCAATCACATTCTCATAATTACAGATACAAAAATATTCTTGATCTAACTGCATAATCCATCTAGGATCTCCGGGATATTCTTTTCGGATTTCCAATAATGGTTGAATATTTCTCCATGCATGCTTTATACGTTCCTGTTCATTCTTATACACATATCCATAATGATGTACAAAATTATTAAATTCTTTTCTTGGTTCAAGAAAAGGATCTAAATATTCGTGAATTTTTCCCACAAAATGAATAGTAGAATTCAATTTAACCATTCTGGAAGGATATGAGTCCACATAATTATTTCCATACGGATCCATATAGTTTCTTACAATATAAGATGCTGAATTATATTTCCGATATTCTCCTGTCGTAAAAAAACTTATAATTTCCTGCGGATTTTCAAACCACTCGTCATCATCCAGATACATGAACCATTCACCTTGCGCTTTCTTTAATCCGGCATTTCTAGCTGCTCCAAAATCATTACACCATGTGAAGTTAATGATTTTATCCGCATATTGTTCTGCCAGTGCACGTTGCTTTTCATTGCATCCGGTATCTACTAATATGATTTCCGTAGGAAATGCATTTTTGAAATAAAGAAGTGAGTTCAGGCTTTTCTCCATCTCGTCTCTTCCTGAGATCAACATGGAAATAGATAATAAGATATGTTCCTTGTTCATGTCTGGAATCCTTTCCGCTTTACATTTTACATAGAGAAAAGAGCCCGGCTGCAAAGCCGAGCCCTCTTCCTATTGCTATGTTAGATGCTCTAACTATTTGATTACTGTAACAGAGACAGTACGCCCTGGTTGGACTGGTTAGCCTGAGCCAACATTGCCTGACCTGCCTGAGACAGGATGTTGTTGTTGGAGTACTTAACCATCTCAGTAGCCATATCTGTATCACGGATAGCAGATTCAGCACTTGTGGTGTTCTCTACAACGTTATCCAGGTTGCTGATGGTGTGCTCCAATCTGTTCTGAACAGCACCGAGAGCAGATCTCTGAGTAGATACCTTCTGGATAGCTTCCTTAATGGCCTCGACAGCATTATCTGCATTGGTAGACGTAGCTCCGTCTACTCTTAAGCCGTTTACACCAAGACCCTTAGCGGACATTGCATCCAGATTCAGTTCAATCTTATTGTTGGAAGTAGCATCGGCACCAACATGCAGGGAAAGTTTCAAGCTTCCAACCTGATCCTGAGCGGTCTGAATATTTTTAGCAGGATCTACTTTTGCCACATTACCAAACTCATCATATAAAGTCTTGTCCTTCAGCTGGGTCGTGGTAATAGTTCCATTAGTAGCTGTAGTGCTTGTAAAATAATTGCTCAATGCATTCTCAGAAAGCTTGTTGCCATCCTTGTCATAGTATGCAGCATGTGTTCCTGTAGCAGCCTTATTTACAGCCTTGGAATCCAAAGTCAAAGTATCGGACAGTGCAACGGTACCATTGGTATTATCGTTTCCGGCAGAAGCTGTCAGAGTGATGCCCGTGTCAACGCCATCCTTAGATACTTTACCATCTTTGTCAACATCGTAGCCATCAATAGCAATTGCAACATTACCGCCTGTTAATCCTGCTGCGATAGTCACTCTTGCGCCACTCTTCTGCAAAGTTTTCAGTAATTCATTCTGAGCTGCTGCCGCTTTATCATCTGCAGGAGCTGCTGCAGTTACGGTAATCTTAGAACCAGTGTTAGATCCTGTAGAAGTTATATTCTTTTGTCCGTCAAATGTAGCTGCTGCGGCTGTAGCCTTACCATAAGAATAGCTGTAACCCTTAACAGCATCCTTGTCACCCTTCAGCAGGTAGGTCTCGTTGAACTTGGTTGTCTCAGCAACACGATCAATTTCAGTGGTCAGCTGATCGATTTCGTTCTGGATGTAAGTTCTATCATTCTCGGAATTGGTTCCGTTGGAAGCCTTAACAGCCAGCTCGTTCATTCTCTGCAACATGTCCTGAACTTCGTTCAGTGCACCTTCAGCGGTCTGTACAGTGGAGATACCGTCTTCTGCGTTAGCGGAAGCCTGTGTCAGTCCTCTGATCTGCTTTCTCATTTTCTCACTGATGGATAATCCTGCTGCATCATCTGCTGCACGGTTGATCTTGTAACCGGAAGACAGCTTCTCAGTTGACTTTGCCTGAGAGCTCTGAGTCAAACCTAACATTCTGTTAGAGTTCATAGCGGTAAGATTGTGTTGTACTACCATAATATATTCCTCCTTGAATTGACGAGCGCTTCCCTGCGCTCCGTTATTTGCTTTGGCAATGTCAGCTTCAAGTTCGCACATCCTGTCACTTTCATCGCCATTGTCTTCCGTCTCTCCGGCGTGCGAAACCTTCGATTCGGAAGAGGTTCGGTAAGCAAATGTTTTATTTGCTTTACTTGTTAAGTATATCGGAGAGGATTTTGGAAACTTAACCCCTCTTTGAAAAAAAATTTGACTTTTCATTCCGGCATTTTTCGAAAATACGATATTCTTAGACATTTACATCATGATCTGCTCAAATTTTCCCATGTCACAGAAATCCTGAATTTTCACGTTTTAATGCTGCAGCAAACTCATTTTCGGCTATTACATATTCTGCTCATTTTGCCGAAATAGATAGTAACAACATAATGAAGCGGAGGGTAATTATGCAAGTAAAAAATTATTCCTATTTTGTAGGGGAAGATCAAGTACAAAACAGACGTCATTCTGTATCAGATGGCAAAAACGGCAAAGCAAAAAACGGTGGTAAATCCATAGATGCCCGCAGTATGGCTTCCGTCACCGATCCGATCGCTACAAAGAAGGCCCAGGTTCGGAAAAAAGCTATGAAGATCATCGGGGATGCCTTTGCCGGAGAGAGTAAGATTGATGACGATATGACAAATCGCAGAGAAAAAATACGCTCTCTCACCGGGGAAATCGGTGACAGCACAAAGGCGATCAGTGATATCGAAGCCTCCAGAGCCGCCCTGCAGGATAAATTCGGTGTGTCCTCAGACAGCCAGGAACAAAAAGATCTGGAACTACTGGCAAAAGGCGTAGAGACCGGCTTCTCCGGTTCGGATGTCCGCTTAACGAAAGAGGAAGAAGAACAGATTGCCAAAATAAAAGCTGCCGGATTAACAGAATACCAGCAGCAGTCTCTTGCCTTAAAAAAATCAGAAGAATCCTATGTCAACGAACTTGCCGACGCCAGGAATGAGATTCAGACAGAAAATGCCGTGATCCGCCAGACGAAGATTGAACGGTTAAAATCCAATTCCATGGGAGCTGCATTTGAGCAGGCAGATGCAGTAATGGGCGCTGCCAGCGACGAGATCATGGGCATGCTGATTGCGGAAGGCAAAGACCACATCGACGAGAAGCAGGAAGAAGAGAAGAAAACAGCCGAGGAAGCTGCAGACAAAAAGAAGGAACTGGAAGAAAAACTGCAAGCCAGAAAAGACGAAAAGAACGAGCAGGAAGAGCTGACAAAAAATATCGTGGAAGCTGCGAACAAGCAAGCCGGTGGTACAGACAGCGTAGTTCAGGCCCAGCAGGAGATCAAGGATATGATGAACAAATTAAAACTGGTCGAAGATGACGTCAAAGGTGCCGCGGTCGATCAGGGAATCTGACTATTCTGCCATTCATCAACAACGTATGAAAATTTGCTTTCGCTATTGCCAAATTCACTTCTAAAAATCGCGCCCAACATCCGATATCGAATGGTGGGCGCATGATTTCTTCCGTTATTTTTCTTGTATAATAGTCCTATACCAAAGTGAAAAAGGGGAAACGATTCCATGAAAATTGCAATATGCGATGACGATAAGAATGAACTGTTCCGGATACTGTCTGTTCTCGCAGATTACCAGACACAGCGAAACATATAATTTTCCTACAAACCTTTCGACAACAGTACGGAGCTGGCGTCGAATCTTTTACAGGAGCATTATGATATTTATCTGTTGGATGTGGTGATGCCGGGACTGAACGGCATCGAACTGGCCAAAGAGATCCGAAGCAGTGACAAGGCCGCAGACATTATTTTCCTGACGTCTTCTCCCGAATTTGCGGTAGAGAGTTATACCGTGAAAGCTTCCAATTACCTGGTGAAACCCGTTTAAAGAGACCGGCTGGTTGAAGCTCTGGATGACATCATGCGTACCAGAACCGAAGACCGCGATTCCTGTCTGGTATTGAAGAGCAGCGTCGGCGTACACAAAGTCCATATGTCTGAAATCATTTATATTGAAGCCTTGAACCGAAAAATCATTTATTACCTGAGAAACAACAGTCAGATCACCTGCGTGGAAAAGTTTGCTTCTGTCTGCGACCAGTTGCTGCAACACCCGGAATTTCTCCTTGCACACCGCTCTTTTCTGGTCAACATGAACTATATTCGCAGGATCGACGCAGCCGACCTATATCTGGCAAACGGCAAGTGCCTTCCGCTTGCCCAGCGCAGGATCTCGGAGATCAAGAGACTCTACCTTGCTTTTCAAATGGAGGAATCCATATGAGTGAATTTGTATCCCTTTTAGGACTTATCAATTACGGCTTTGTCCTTTTCTTTGGTATCGTGATGTCTCTCTACCTGGCAGATATCCATTTTGAGGACAATAAGATCCCTTATATCATCACGATCCTTGCTTTGGGCGCAATACAGCTTCTGTCTTACCTTATGATGGGGGAGAATCTGCTCTATAAATGCTATCCGCTGCTCATACATCTGCCGCTGGTCCTCCTGATCCGTTTTGCCTTTCACCGGAATATCTATATCGCGACGATCTCTGTGCTGTCCGCTTACCTGATGTGCACTCCCAGAAAATGGTTCGGCACGCTGGCAGCCTTCTTTTTCGACGGCAGTCCGGTTGTAGCCAATCTCGTCTCTATCTGCGTGACGATTCCGCTGCTGTATCTGGTCATCCGCTATATTGCGCCTTATATCATCCGTCTGCATTATGAGAATAAGAAGACTCTGTTGCTCTTTTTCCTGCTGCCGCTTTCCTATTACATTTTGGAATACACTCTGACCGTTTACACAGATCTCTTGTATACCGGTGGTCCGGTCATTATTGATTTCATGGACAGCTTTCTTGTGCTCTTCTTTTTTATCCTGGCTATGGTGTCGCTGGATTTTTCCAATAAAAAAAGCACGGCGGAACGTGAAAATCTGCTGCTTACCACCGCAGCCGCACAGGCGTAGAAGGAGATTACACAGTTATCCACTTCTCAGAAGCAGGCGTCCATCTATCGTCATGATCTGAGACATCATATGACCTTTTTGCAAAACTGTATTGCAGAAAATGAGTTGGAACAGGCTTTGGAATATATTCACCAGATCTGTGCCGATATCGATAACAGCCGTGTGATCAGATACTGTGAAAACGACGCTCTGAACCTGATTCTCTCTTCCTATGCCGGTCAGGCGTCAGATGCCGGAATCGAATTGCAATTTACCGTGACTGCCACCGATTTTACACGCTTTCAGATCACTGATTTGTGCAGCCTTTTTGCAAATGCTCTGGAAAATGCGATTTACGCCTGCGAAAAGATTCCTGCTCCTGAGAAACGCTATATTACGCTGAAAGTTTATGAAAAAAATAACCGGATCTGTATACAGATAGCAAACAGCTATCTACAGGAGCCGGTATTTGAAAATGAGATTCCCATCTCTCACGAACCCAATCACGGTCTCGGCACCAAAAGCATGATCTCCGTTGTAGAAAAATATCACGGAGTGTATGGATTTTTTGCTGAGGATGGGAAATTCCGGTTTCAGGCATCACTGTAAACAGTCTGGTTTACGTTCCTTTACGTATTTTCTAATATATATACGTAATGAGCATGCCACTTCTTACAGTAACCACAATTTTTCTAATCCGAATGCAATATTTTTTTATTTTTTATTTTTTTCTTATTTAGGGATAAAGACGTATACGCAAAAACATTTTTGAAATTATAGGTCCCTGTCTGATATTCAGGCAGGGACTGT
>ENA-OPFG01000319-OPFG01000319.1-human-gut-metagenome-genome-assembly--contig:-NODE-319-length-33331-cov-32.620718_pt1 | contig 33331 bp, 30 predicted proteins | sample MGYA00241304_ERZ501542 | MGnify/ENA primary metagenome ERZ501542 (study PRJEB25962, sample SAMEA2042427) | human gut metagenome | biome: human gut; feature: human-associated habitat; material: faeces...
ACTTTTTCAGTGCCCTCCCTGGGCTAGGAGCTTCTGCCCTTTCAGGGCGTGTGGGCAAAAACTTGCGCACCCCACCAAGTCAACATTCAACATTCAACATTAAAAAGAAGCATTCAACATTTAACATTTATATTAACCCTTTAATAATTTAAGATCATGGAACAGAAAGGAACATTGAAGTATCGTAAGTTGCAGCGTACACCACAGAGCGGCGAGAACGCTGGTAAGAAAAAGTGGTATGCCACTGCGGTAACCGACCGCGAGGTGGATTTCGAGGGATTCGTATCCCACATCTCTGACCACGGTTCGCCTTACTCCCGAGGTACTATCCACGGTGTGCTGATGGATGCACTCGACCATCTGCAGGAGTTGATTCTCGACGGTAAGAGTGTGCGTCTCTCTGACCTCGGCCTGTTCTCCATCGGTATGACTTCGAAGGCGGAGGATACCAAGGAGAAGGTAACGGCTGCCAGCGTAGAGGGTGTACACCTGATTGTGAGAAACACAAAAAGCTGGAGCAACTCCGAGCTGCGCAAGAAGTGCAAGATTCAGGAGTACGGCGGCTATACCGGCACCGACGAGGGTGGCACCTCTGGTGGTACCTCTGGCGGCACTGAACAAGGCGGCGACACCAGCCAGGGCGGCTCCGGAACTACCGGCGGCGGTACGCAGCCAGGCGGCTCTCAGGAAGGCGGAGACGGGCTTGAATAAAGCCCTCGCCTGAGGCCAACCCCCGCAGGCCTCGCCTAGCGGGGATGCGTCTCTCCCTAACGCCTGCCGGAAGCTAGCGCATCCCCCCACCAAGTCAACATTCAACACTCAACATTAAAAATTAGACATTATGAAAGCAAGTACCTGGAAAACAATTTTGCAGATTGCAATCTCCTTCCTTACAGCCATCGCTACCACCCTCGGTATAACAAGCTGCAGCGGAATTTAAAAGGTAAAAAGGTAAAAAAGTAAAAAGGTAAAAAGAACCTTAGCCCCTTTGTGCCCCCGTCCCCAGCGATTCCATCGCTGGTCCCCCCAGAAAGCCTTTACCATAAAGGAAACCCAAAAAAGCCCCGATGCATCATGTATCGGGGCTTTTGCTTTATCTGCTTTTATCTGCTTTTTCTTCGTTTATCGGATATCTCTTCCTGCCTGGCTGTATCCTTCGAGCATCTTCGGGCTGCTGATAGGCTTGCGCGAACAGTAGTCGAAATCTACCTTCTTGTAGCCCTGGCTGGAACGCCAGCGGATGGTAAGCTTCACCGTCTTGCCTTCGGTATCAGGCACGACTCCGTTCAGATTGAACGCTACGAGGGCATCGCGCCAGTACCTTTGAGGGTCGCCATTAGCATTGTGGCGCAGCTCTACCTCGTAAGGATTCTCTGGATTCACACCCGTAACGAGGTTGATGTAATGCACCTTCTGACCGCCCCAGAGAGCACGGAAACGGAGGGTGAGATAGCCATCTTCTGCCACCGTTACCCAGTCGCGAACGATGTCGACCATGTCGTCGCCATACTTCTCGCGGTTCTCGGTATCAGAACCGAGCGAAGGAACTGGCTTCTTGGTCAGGATGCTGTCTATCCAGTTGACGTGAATCACCTGGTTATACTTCTCGCTCTTCTCCGAGGTCTGCGTGTAGTTGACCAGGGCGCGAACCTCCTTACCGTCAAAAATGGTAGGTTTCAGGTTCTTGGCGAGCAGCGTGGTGTTGTCGTCGAGCTGCAGATAGCAGACATCGCCACTCTTCTTCACGGTTACCAGTGCGTTAGGGAAAACGCGGTCCCAGTCGGTATCGTTATCGTTATCGCACGACTGGAATGTGAGGGCCGACAGGAGCATCATCGCTGCCAGCCCGATCTTCTTGAAATCAATTTTTCTCATATATAATGTTCCTTTCTTTTTAAAAATTTTCTTCTTTCTGATAATAAAATAAGAAAGGAACAGAAATCTTGCTTCTGATTTAGAAAAAGATTGTTAAAAGTTCAATTAAAAATAATACGTGCAGCCGATGGTGGCAGCGCGGTTGCCGAAGTGCTGGCTCGCCATATCGTGGAAGCGGCCTTCGAGCGTCCAGTGCTTGCCCAGATTCTTGTATACCCCTACCTCGGCATAGAGATTAGCCGGGGTGTAGGCATCGCTGCGGCGACGGGTACACCAGATGAGATTGCCCGTAAAGCGCCAGCCATCGGCCATTGTGAGCTGCGGTGCCAATTTGAATACGGCAAAATGATTATACTCTGCATTGCGCTGCTGAGCCTCCTCTGAAGGGGTTTCGCTGCGCTGCCAGAAGTAGTTGACTCCGGCTGTGAGGCGAAGGATGCCCTTGTGCCAGAAGGCGGTGGAGCCGATGCCGAGCGTATTGTCGTGGATGGCACTGAACAGGTGCTGGTGGATGTTCTTCACCGAGGTGCTGAGCACGAAGGCTGGGCGGCTGTAGGTATGCTTGAGCTCTACCACATTCGCCATGCTGTTGCCGATATCGGCGGTATAAACCGGCTGCCAGGAGCCCTCCATATCGCCTGCGGTTACGAAATCGCCAAACTCGGGATTGAAGATGCGGCGGCAGTAGGTGGCCTGCAGGGTATGACCCGGCGTGAAGCGGTAATAGGCGCTCGCCGAGTAGATATGGTTGCGCGTGGTATGCTTCCAGTGCTCTTCCGGCGCAATCTGCTTAGGACGGAAGTTGATGATGCGGAAACGGTCGCCTGCCATGAATCCCCACTTGCCGATGTTGTAATCCAGCTGGGCGTAGAAATCCTGATAGTTGGAATGGTTGGTGTAACCGGCGACGCAGTTCTTCTCGATGGAGAGTCCGCCCTCGAAACCTGCCGTAATCCAGAGATTGGAGGTGATGACCGGAGTGGCGTATTCTATCACCATGAAGGGGTAGGTGGAGTGGTTCTGATAAGGCGCAGTCTGGGTTTCTTCCTGCGTACGGCCGTTGTCGCTGATATGCTCGGCACCGAGGGTAAAGAGGATGCTGGAGCCGTTGTCGGCGAGCGTGCGGGTATAGTCGGCCTGCAGATGATAGGCGCGCACGTAATCGGCCGGGGTGTGGGTGAAATGGTTGCGGGTATAGGTTTGCATTGCATCTATTTCGAGCACATCCTTCGCGGTAGGCGTCCAGAGCAGATTGAGCTTGGCACCCTCGTGGGAGTAGTGGTTCACGGTGGTGCTTGAGATGCCCTGGTAGGCGTCCTTATCGCTGCTGGAGGTGCGCTGGAAGTTGCCTTCTACATGACTGAGCACGCGGAGTTTATCCTGCTGGCTGATGACGCTGACGATGCCTTTTGCGCCGCCGTAGGTATCACCGAAGAGTCCCCATCTGCCGGTGGTTCCGTTCTCCTTCTTTCGCAGTGTGATGTCGATGACTTTCTTCAGACTGCTGCATCCCTTCATCACTTCGGCGTTCTGGCACACCTTGATGGTTTCAATCTCCCGAGCCTTGAAATGGTGGAGGAAGGTGGCGTAATCGAGTCCGTATTCCTGGTTGTCGATGCGGATGACGAACTTGCCGTAGAGGTTAGCGAATGGATCTCCGCCGATGATGTTGTTGCCGTCGAGCGAGATGACTTCCGGGCACATCATGAGCACATCGAGGAGTGATTCTTCGCCTGTGAGTTCCATTTCTGGAATATGCATGATGTATCTGTCGCCGATATGTTCTATCGGGGCGGCCTGTGTCTGGTAAGTAGTGCTGGCCATCGCGAGTGCGATGATGAGCAGGCTTTTCTTCGTACTGTTGTTTATCTTCATTTTTTTTCTAATTTATATTATTGGTAAAAAGGATTTCTTCGTGCCAAATCTATTTGCAAAGATAAGGCAAAAATCGGGGAATAACGAAAAAATGGAGATTTTTTTATCGTTCAATGCGTAAAAAAGGTATCATTGCGTAAAAAAGTGGAGAACGGGACGAAAAAAGAGGGCATAAAACTTGCGTGGCATTATATTTTTTACTATCTTTGCAAAGAACAAAGAAATTTCTAAGAACTATACATATTATATAATAACCCTTAAAAAAGATAAGAACTTATGAAGCGACTATTACACATTCAATTTCTATTGGTATTGTTGTTGGCGCTGGGATACTCTCCTCTGCAAGCCAAGCGAATCACACAGTGGCAGGCTCAGCAACAGGCCTACAGCTTCTGGGGAAAGCAGATGCCGCAGAAGGCGAAGGCGAAGAGCCGCACGGCTACTACTGCATCGCCATCGGATGCTTACTATGTATTTAACAACGATGCCGGCGGCTTCGTCATTATCGCTGGTGATGATGCCGTAACGCCAGTCTTGGGCTATACCTCAACGGGATCATTTGATGCCGAGAATCTGCCTGACGGACTGAAGGATCTGCTGAAGAGCTATGAGCGCCAGATTGCGGCGCTGGGCGACAATTATGTAGCGAACCAAACTGCCACGAGAGCCGCTTTTACAGGCGAAAAACTGCTCAAAACCGCAGAATGGAACCAGATGGCTCCTTTCAATAAGTATACGCCAAGTAACTATGTAACAGGCTGTGTAGCAACGGCTGGAGCCATCGTGATGAAGCACCACGGCTATCCAGCCAAGGGTACCGGAAGCCATTCTTATACCTGGAAAGGCAAGACCCTGACTGCCAATTTCGAGCACAACTATGACTGGGCAAGCATGCCTGCCAAATATGACGGCACCAACGATGCTGCCTTCGACGGCGTGGCAAGACTGATGGCAGACCTCGGTGTGGCAGTGGAGATGAATTATGCTAAAGACGGCAGCGGTTCGTATATCGGCGACCTGGTAACCGCCCTGCAGAAGTACTACGGCTACAGCAAGCTTTCTCATCTGATGGCAATAGAAGATGTGGGTGCAGAGGCATGGAACAGCAGACTGCGCGAGGAGATTGATGCCAACCGCCCTGTGCTCTATGCTGCTTCTGACCCAGCTAGAGGCGGTCATGCCTTCGTAATTGATGGATACAAGGACGAAAGCTTCAGCGTAAACTGGGGCTGGGGCGGCTATTGTGATGGTTTCTACCAGATAGGAGCCCTGAATCCGGAAAGCAACGGAAAACCAGAGGGCGATAAGTATAATGTAAGTCAATCGGCAGTATTCGGCATGGAACCTTCTGATGGTACGGAGAAAATCTCAGATTTGGGATTCAGGAAGGTTACCGGTCTGTTACAATCAATGAATATGAATATTACCGACGTAAAGAAGGGGCAGAATGGTGTCATCTTCAGTGCGCCAATCGGCAATACAGGAGACCAGCCGTTTAATGGAGAAGTAGCCGTAGCGCTGATGAATGCGAAGGGCGAGATGCGGGAAATCGTAACATCCAGGCCTCTGACTGTTGTTAATCTTGCCGCTGGTGGGTATTATCCGTCTCTGTCTTTCAGTTTTGTGAGTACAGTAGATGCAGAACCGGGTGATTATCTGGCTATTGTGGCAAAGGAAAAAGGCTCTTCGGAATATATAGAGCTGTATGATCAGAACTTCGAAAGATTACGTCTGCCGGCAACCGGATATGTGCCTCGTACATTTGAGGTAAGAACGAAAATGGGCGAGGGGGCTACATTCCAGCAAGCAGAAACGAGGTATAATCCTTCCTACAATTTCTATAATGGCAAGCCGGTTATCGGTGCCTGGTACTATTATTATCTGACGTTAGATGAAGGCATCTCAAAGTATTTCGTAGAATTGAACGGAAAGCTGATGGATGATGTTAAACTGGGTACTGTCAAACCGAATTCTTTCATAGGTATTGAACCGGTTTATGAGCTCGTGGTGAGCACTTATCGCAACTATCAGGAGAAGGAGTTGGTAATCAACCTGGAGAAGGCTGGACAGCTGAAGGAAAAACTTGCCAAAGAAAACCCTGACTATTTTGTTTACAGAAATATCAAGGTGAACGGCGAGATTGACAAGCGCGACTTTGATGAGCTGGCAAGTCATTATTTCAAGAGCATCGACTTGAGCGGTGCCAAGGTGGTGGCTTATGAAGGCTACAAGGCTGATATGGTTCCTAAGTATGCATTTGAAGGCAATGAATATCTGGAGCATTTCAAGATGCCTGCCGGTGTCAAAGAGTTGGGCTTCAATGCTTTCAGAGCAACCAATCTGAAAGAGATTGATTTGCCGGAGACGATAGAGGAATTCGGCCGCAACACATTCAATGCCTGCTTCTATTTGAAGGATGTATATATGCGTCATAAGGAGGCTCCTTACTGGATAAGCTGGTGTGTATTTGCCAACAAGAGCAGTAAGTTGTATCGCACGCTGCATCTCTATCCGGGCAGCAAGGCGAAGTATGATGCTCATCAGTATACCAAGAACTGGATTAAATACTTTGATAATGTGGTAGAGGATCTGGAGCCTACCGGCATCCATTCAGTAACATTGGATAAGGAGACTGGCAATAAGGCGATTTATGACCTGAACGGCCGCAGAATACAAAATGTTCCATCTAGGGGTATCTATATCCAGAATGGAAAGAAAATCAGCGTTAAGTAATGTTGAGTGTTGAGTGTTGATTATTACAATTAAAAGATAAGAATCCCCTGGTGCTCTCTGTAGCATCAGGGGATTTTTGCAGTAAGATACGCAAGTACGCCATGCGTTTCACCCTTCCTGCATTACGAAAAGAGGAGGGTGATGAGCGGAATGGTGATGATGCTGCCAACCGTGGTGATGAACGTCATCTCGGTGATGAGCGAAGGATTGCGGCCGTATTTCAGACAGAACATCGTGCCGAAACTCGCTACGGGCATCGCAATGACAACCGTATTGATGTCGTTGACCTGATCGCTTACACCACATACCTTGAACAGGAAATAAATGCTCAGAGGTACTACCACAAGACGCAAGAACGAGGAGAGGTATACCTTCGGACTGCCGATAATCTCCTTCACCGGCAACTTAGCCATCGAGGAACCGATAATCATCAGGGCTGCCGGAACCGTTATGTTGCCCACCATCGTTACCGGACGCGCAATGATATCAGGCGTATGAACCCCGAAAGCTACCAGGAGGGCGGCAACAAAGGCACCCAGAAGAGCCGGAGAAAACAATACCTTAGGATTGAACTGCTTGACGCTGTACTCGCCCTTGATGAGCATGACACCTGCCGTAAAAATAAAAAAGGTGTTCGGCATGTTGAGCAGCGCGGCATAAAAAATGGCCTTCGGACCGAATATGCTTGAAACAATAGGGTAGCCGATGAAACCTACGTTGGCAAACATCAGCGCAAAACCTATCATGCCCTGGTCATCATGATTGCGAGTGATGAGACGCGGCACCCAGAAACCGAATACCAGCAAAAGGATGTAGGTAAGGAAACCTACGCCCAGGAGGGGAAGGATGAGCGTGCGGTCGGGCAGCTCATCGCCCATTACTGACGAGAGCACCAGCAGGGGACAGGTGATATCTACCACCATGCTGGATAGCTTCTTGTCAAACTTGTCGCCCATATATCCCAACTTGCAGGCGACGTAACCTAAAATCACGATGATGAAAAGTATCACCATCACTTCCAAATTCTCCATTTATCCTGAAAATCTATACCTTATATATATATGTATGCCGGAATCCCGATATTCTCTCGGAATTTCCGGCAAAAATGGGTTAATCGATAAATCGCCTGGTAATATCTCCGTAGTTCTCGATGCGGCGGTCGCGGAGGAATGGCCACCAGCGGCGCACATTCTCGCTGTGCTTCAGGTCGATATCTACCACCAGGCTCTCTTCTTCCTGATCGCTGGCGCGGTAGTAGAGCTCGCCCTGAGGACCGGCTACGAAACTGCTGCCCCAGAACTGGATGCCCTCGGTCTGACCGCTAGGATCAGGCTCGAAACCTACGCGGTTTACGGCGATGACCGGCAATCCGTTGGCTACGGCATGGCCCCGCATCACGGTAGTCCACGCCTCGCGCTGGCGCTGCTGCTCTTCCTCGGTATCATAGGTAGCGTAGCCGATGGCGGTAGGATAGATGAGTATTTCGGCTCCCTGCAGCGCCATCAGACGGGCTGCTTCGGGATACCACTGGTCCCAGCAAACCAGCACGCCGAGTTTGCCTACAGAGGTCTGGATAGGGTGGAAAGCGAGGTCGCCCGGAGTGAAATAGAACTTCTCGTAGTAGGCAGGATCGTCGGGAATGTGCATCTTGCGGTATTTTCCGGCTATGCTTCCATCCTTCTCCATCACTACCGCCGTATTGTGGTAGAGCCCCGGAGCGCGGCGCTCGAAGAGGGAGGTGACGATGACGACGCCGAGATCCTTGGCAAGCTTGCCGTAGAAATCGGTCGAAGGGCCCGGAATAGGCTCTGCCAGGTTGAAGAGGTCAACATCCTCTACCTGACAGAAATAGAGGGAGTTATGAAGTTCCTGAAGCACGATGAGCTCTGCGCCGCGATGGGCGAGGTCGATGATGCCTTCTGCCAGGCGCTGCTTGTTGTTGGCGATATCTGCCGTATTATGAAGTTGTAATAAACCGACGTTCATTTTTTACTTTTAATGTTAAATGTTTAATGTTAAATGTGGAATGTTGAGTCTCTGAGGGCTCCCTCGGGCAACTGCATGGTGATGCAGTGGATGCTGCCATGCTGGCGGATGATGGTCTGCGAATCTACACCGATGATTTCGCGGTCGGGGAAGGCGAGCTGAATCTGCTTGCGTGCCTTCTCGTCCTTTTCCGGCTGATTGTAGGTGGGATAAATCACCGCCTTGTTCAGTATCAGGAAGTTGGCATAAGTGGCAGGCAGGCGGTCGCCCTCGCTCTCAGGGTTGGTGGTGAGGCAGTCGCCCTCATCATAGATAGGGTCGGGCATCGGCAGTTTGAGCAAGCGGTAAGGGTATCCCTCCCAGGTGAAGAGGCCCTTGAGCTGCTTCTCCAGCGCCTGGAAGTCTTCATACTGCTCATCTTCCGGATTATCGCAGCCTACATATAATAAGGTGTCGTGTGGAGCCACTCTCACGATGGTGTCGATATGGCCGTCGGTATCATCGCCTATCAGATTGCCGTGATCCAGCCAGACGACTCTCTTGAGCTGGAAGAAAGTCTGCAGCAGATGGTCGATGCTGTCGTGGTCGAGCGGCTGGTTGCGGTGAGGCGCCAGCAGGCACTGTGAAGTGGTGAAGAGTGTACCCTTTCCGTCACTCTCGATGCTGCCTCCTTCGAGCACGAAGCCCTGGTGGTTCTCTATATCGGCATTGAAGGCTGCCTGATAGTATAGTTGCAGGGTGATGGCATTATCCTTCTCCCATCTGAACTTTTCGCCCCAGCCGTTGAACTTGAAGTCGAGTATGCGGTAAGGCACCATCCAGGTGTTCTGCTTTCTGCGCAGCACCATCGTGAGGGGTCCGTGGTCGCGCACCCAGGTATCATTGCTTTCTACCTCGTAGAGCAGCACGCGGCTCATCTGTTCGGCAGAGAGCTTTTTCTTGAGCTGGTATCGGGTGGCGGGCACATCGGGTGTAGCCACAAGCAGCTGCTCGTAGCGCGTGATGATATCTGCCAGTTCGAGATAAGTATCTGTAATTTCAGGCAGATACGGCTTCCAGTCGGTGCCGGCATGTGGCCAGGTGAGCATGATGGCGCTCTGTGGCTCCCATTCGGCAGGGAGTGCGAAATCGCAGGGTAATGTAGATTGAAGCATAAGCTATACTATTTTTATGATACGATGTTCTAAACCAATTTATTATACTCTGTTCTTCATCGGGAACCTTTCCTTGGGGGACGGGCTCCGTTCTGCTTTTATGAAGTATGCTTGCAAAATTAATAAAAAATCTACAACTATCGGCTGTTTTTGTGAAATATTTTGCGCAAAAGCGAAACTTTGTATTAAAAAAGTTTAAACGGAGGGCTGTATGGAGATAAAATCGGGGAAAAATGAGTAACTTTGCAGTCTAAAAATAAAATATTGAATAGGAGCGTGAAAATAAAACAGGTAGTTGATGCCCTTGAACATTACGCGCCTCTGCCCTTGCAGGAAGGATATGATAATGCCGGCCTGCAAGTTGGATTGACAGAGGCGGTAGAAATGTCAGGGGCATTGTTGTGTCTTGACGTTACTGAAGCCGTGGTAGACGAGGCCATCCGGAAGGGATGTAACCTCATCGTGAGCCATCATCCGCTGATATTCCGCAAACTGGCGAGAATCTCGGACGAGAACTACGTGCAGTGTACCGTGCGCAAGGCGATTAAGAATGATATTACCATCGTGGCGATGCATACCAACATGGATGCGGCTGCGGGCGGCGTGAACTTCAAGATTGCCGAGAAACTGGGGCTGCGAAACGTGCAGTTCTTTGCTGGCGAGAAGGAAGTGGACGGCGTGAAGGGCGGCGAGGGCGTCATCGGAGAGGTGGCTGAGGACCTGGCAGCCGACGACTTGGTGCTGATGCTCAAGGAACGGTTTGGCGTGGAGTGCGTGCAGTGCAACCAGTTGCTTCGACGTCCTATCAGGAAGGTGGCACTCTGCGGTGGAGCAGGTGCTTTCTTGCTCGACGCAGCCATCAAGGCAGGTGCCGATGCCTTCATCACGGGCGAGATGAGCTATCATGAGTATTTCGGCCACGAACAGGAGATTCAGATCTGCGTCATCGGCCACTATCAGAGTGAGCAGTTTACGGGCGAAATCTTCCGCAGCATCATCCAGGAGAATTTCCCTGATGCCAAATGCTGCATCTCGGAGATAAATACGAATCCGATATTGTATTTATAACTTCAGTTTATAAGATGGCTGGAAGGGCGCAAGCCCAATTTAACATTTAACATTAAACATTTAATATTTAAATAAGGAATTATGGCAAAGAAAGATCCTACAGATTTGACAGTGGAAGAGAAGTTGAAGGCTCTCTATCAGCTTCAGACCACCTTGTCTGCAATTGATGAAAAGCGTGCGTTGAGAGGTGAGTTGCCTCTCGAAGTTCAGGATTTGGAAGACGATATTGCTGGTCTTACCACCCGTATCGAGAAAATCCAGACCGATATTGAGCAGTTTGACCGCGCCATCGATCAGAAGCAGCACGAGATTGAGGAGGCTCAGGCTAGCGTGGAGCGTTATAAGAAGCAGCTCGAAATGGTTAGCAACAACCGCGAGTATGATACTTTGAGCAAGGAAATCGAGTTCCAGGAGTTGGAAATCGAACTTTGCAGCAAGAAAATCCGCGAGGCGCAGCAGACGATCAACGAGCGCCTGTACGACCTTCACAAGGCTGAGGACCAGAAGGCAGACCGCGAGAAGGGCTTGGTAATGAAGCGTTCTGAGCTCGAGTCAATCATGGCTGAAACCCGTGAGGAAGAGGAGAATTTGAAGGAGAAGGCATTCGAGCTCGAGAAGAAGATTGAACCACGTTTGCTCCAGAGCTTCAAGCGCATCCGTAATGGTGCCCGCAACGGTTTGGGTATCGTTTACGTGCAGCGTGATGCATGTGGCGGTTGCTTCAACAAGATTCCACCTCAGCGCCAGCTCGACATCAAGATGCACAAGAAGATTATCCCTTGTGAGTATTGCGGCCGTATCCTCATCGACCCGGAATTGGCTGGTGTTAAGATTGAGGCTCCTAAGACAGAGGAGAAGCCAAAGCGCAAGCGCGCTATCCGCAGAAGAAAGACTGAGGATGAGGATTAATCTTACTCCTCTCTCCGCTCTTTTCGGATGATAATCTTCTGATAAAGATACGATAAGATACAATGAAGGCTCGCCAAAATTGCTTGGCGAGCCTTTATTTTTTTCGTTTTCAGGCAGCTAGGACAATCTGTCTTAACTCCTTTAATCCTAATCTGGAACTTTTAATCCTAATCTGGAACTTTTAATGCTAATCTGGAACCTAGAGTCCTCTAGCCTTGTAAATGCGGTCTTTGGCGTCGTTGATTTCCTGGAATTTCTTCTCGGCTGCACGGCGCACATCTTCGCCCAGTGCTGCTACCTTGTCAGGATGATGCTTGAGCGCCATCTTGCGGTAAGCGGCCTTCACCTCATCGTTTGAGGCGTCAGGACTGATGCCCAGAACACGGTAGGCATTATCCAGACTGCCTGTTGAAGAAGCCCCGCTCTCCAGATTCAGCATCTGGTCTACATCCTCGGCAGAAAGCCCCATGTGGATGGCCATCTCCTTGAGCGCCTGAATCTCCTGAGGATTCACAATTCCATCGGCCTGGGCAATCATGACGAGGAAATTGAGCAACTGCAGGCGCTGCTCATACATCATGTTGGCACGTATCTGATGACAGCTGTCCTGTATCACCGAACGGTACTGCTGCATGCCCATCTGCTTCTGCTGTTCGAAGAGTTTGAGGAGAATTTCCTCGCCCTGCTGACTGGCTGCCTCGCCGAAATTCTGACGCAGGAAGCGGCGCACCATCTCCATCTCGGAATGCATGATTTTGCCATCTGCATTGATGATGTAGGAACTGAGCACCAGCAGCGAGAACATGAAGGAGTTTCGCTCTCCCTCATAGCTCTGTTGGCGGCTGTAGCCCTGGTTGCCGAAACCCTGGCGGCCGTTGTGCTGCTGGCCGCTGTAGGCATCGTAGGCGTTGTTGTAATGGTGGTCGCCGTCGCGGTTTACCGCATCCAGTCCGTGCTCAAAGAGGGAACCGAGGGCATAGCCTGCCAGGGCTCCCAGCGGACCGGCTGTGATGAAACCGAGCACACCACCTATCCATTTACCTGCTGCCATCTTTTAGTTGTTGAAATAGTAGAGGAAAGAAGCGATGCCTGAGAGGGCTGGCTTGCGCTGACCTTCTATTTCGATGTCAAACTTGATGCTGGTTTTGCAGATGCCACGGATGTTCTGGATGTCGTGGAGAGTGGCTACCAGGCGCACGCGTGAACCGGTGATGACTGGCTGACCGAACTTCATCTTGTCCATGCCGTAGTTTACGAGCATCTTGAGGTTGTTTACCTCGATAATCTGCTGCCAGAGGTATGGAAGTACTGAGAGGGTGAGGTAACCGTGAGCGATGGTGCTGTGGTAAGGGCTCTCTACCTTGGCACGCTCTACGTCTACGTGGATCCACTGTGGGTCGAGTGTAGCGTCTGCGAACTTGTTGATACGGTCCTGGTCAATCTGCAACCAGTCTGATTCTCCTAACTTCTCACCGAGGTGAGATGCAAATTCCTCGTAGGAATTGATTACTAATTTTGCCATTTCTTATTTTTCTCTTTATTATAAATATTATTGTTTTCCTATTTTCCGTCTTCAGCTTCCAGCTTCCAACTATTAACTTTTAACTATAAACTTTTAACTCAATTCAGTCTCTTCTGAAAATATCGCGGGTGTAAACCTTTTCTGCCACATCATCCAGACACTTGTCATACCGGTTGGCGATGATGGCCTGGCTCTGCTGCTTGAAGGCATCCAGGTTGTTTACGATGCGGCTTCCGAAGAAGGTGGTTCCGTCTTTCAGCGTAGGCTCGTAGATGATAACCTGCGCGCCCTTTGCCTTGATGCGCTTCATCACGCCCTGTATGCTGCTCTGGCGGAAGTTGTCGCTGTTGCTCTTCATCGTGAGCCGGTATACGCCGATGGTGCAAGGCTTCTCTTCCTCCTCGCTGAAGTTGTTCTGGTTGGCATAATCGTAGTAGCCAGCCATGTTCAGCACGCGGTCGGCGATGAAATCCTTGCGGGTGCGGTTGCTCTCCACAATCGCCTGAATCAGGTTCTCAGGCACATCAGCATAGTTGGCGAGCAGCTGCTTGGTATCTTTCGGCAGACAGTAGCCGCCGTATCCGAAGGAAGGGTTGTTGTAGAAGGTGCCGATGCGAGGGTCCAAACCCACTCCGTCGATAATTGCCTTAGAGTCGAGGCCCTTCATTTCGGCGTAGGTATCCAGCTCGTTGAAGTAGCTCACGCGCAGGGCGAGGTAGGTGTTGGCGAAGAGTTTCACCGCCTCTGCCTCGGTAAGTCCCATGAACAGGGTTTCTATGTCTTGCTTGATGGCTCCCTCTTTCAGCAGTTCTGCAAAGGTGCGGGCTGCCTGGTCCAGTCGCTCGTCACCATTCGGTCTGCCTACGATGATGCGGCTCGGGTAGAGGTTGTCGTAGAGTGCCTTGCTCTCGCGCAGGAATTCAGGAGCGAAGATGATGTTCTTGCTGCCCGTCTTCTGGCGGATGCTTTCGGTGTAGCCTACCGGAATGGTGCTCTTGATGACCATGATGGCATCGGGATTCACCTGCATCACCAGACGGATGACTTCTTCTACGTGCGAGGTGTCGAAGTAGTTTTTCACCGGATCATAGTTGGTTGGTGTGGCAATCACTACGAAGTTGGCATCCTTATAGGCTTCTTCTCCATCGGTTGTGGCTTTGAGGTTGAGTTCCTTTTCAGCCAGATATTTCTCTATGTATTCGTCCTGGATAGGCGAGCGGCGCGAGTTGATGAGCTCCACCTTTTCGGGTACCACGTCTACTGCCACCACCTCATGATGCTGGCTCAGCAGGGTAGCGATGCTCAGGCCTACATATCCTGTTCCGGCTACGGCGATTTTTATCTTTTTATTCTCCATTTCTTTCTGTTCTTTTAGGCAGTCTATACCTTAATATATATATTAGATGCAAAGATAGTATAAAAGGAGGAGACTACAAAATGAAAATGTTTTTTTTATTAAAAAATAACGCGAGAAGGGGGATAGGGGGAAAAGGAGTACTCAAAAAGGGAGAGGAAAAGGGGCAGAAAAAGGCCTCCAAAATTCGCGAATTCTAAAACGGATGGCCGGTTGGGCGGAAATTCGCAAATTTTGAAGGCTGGGGAAGCTCTGTTTAAAAACTTCCGGACTATCCACCGACGCTCTCATAATGTCAATAAATCGGAATAATCGGGAATGGTCTCAAAAAATACATATTTTTTACTTTCATAATCCATCTTGCAGATGTAATGCTCCAGCCCGTTGCTCACCACCAGAAAGTCGACATGGAGCAGAAGATTGTAAACCGAAATCTGGTCGAATACTTTCTGTGTGATGGGGATGTGAGGGGCTTTGTACTCGATGATCATGCGGGGCTGCAATTCACGGGAGTAGAGCACACTGTCGGCGCGCAGCACCTTGTCGCCACATTTCAGCTGGATTTCGTTGGCGAGCAACGAGGCAGGATACCCCTTGTGCTCGATGAGAAAATGAACGAAATGCTGGCGCACCCACTCTTCGGGAGTGAGCGTGATGAACTTCCGGCGCAGCACATCCAGTATCTGGGGATGCTGTTTTGAGCCCGAAACCTTGATGTCGAAAGATGGCAAATTTAAGCGAATCATTTTTCTGTACCTTATTATATATAGGGTTATATTTCTTTCTTTTCTGTTTTCGATATGGTTTCTTTTCTTCTTTTAACCATACCTCATTTTCAAAAACTACCTCTTTTATATAGGAAGTTCAATTTATTTTTTGTAACTTTGCAGTCGAAGTGCAGCTGAAAACTGCACCTCAGAAAACTGCGAACTTGGAGGCGGAGCAAATGCTTGTCCGCGCCCCCGGAGTTTGCTGGGTGCAAAGTTACAAAAAATAATCCAATGGTAGAAAAGAAAAGTGCAATAAGTTACGAGTCAATCATGAAAGATTTGAAGGCTCGGAAGTATTCTCCCGTCTATGTTCTGATGGGTGAGGAACCTTTTTATATAGATAAGATCTGCGACTACATTTCAGAAAATGTGCTCCAGTCCGAGGAGCGTGACTTCAATCAGACGGTGGTTTTCGGAGCTGATGTTACGGGTGCGCAAGTGGCAGATTTGTGTAAGGGCTACCCGATGATGGCGGAGTATAGAGTAGTGGTTGTGAAAGAGGCTCAGAATTTGCGGAATTTGGAAGCGCTCGAGAAGTACCTCGAAAATCCGGTAAAAACAACCATCCTTGTTTTCTGTCATAAAAACGGCAAGCTCGACAGTCGTAAAAAGTTTTCTGCCCTCGCTGCCAAGGCGGGTGTGGTTTTTGAAAGCAAGAAGCTTTACGACCGAAATCTGCCGGGCTTCATCGAGACTTATCTCAAGACCCGTAAGGCAACCATTGAACCCAAGGCTACCCAGATGGTGGCAGATCATGTGGGAGCAGATTTGCACCGACTCACTTCCGAGCTCGACAAACTGCTCATTTCTCTTCCAGAGAACGACCGGCGTGTTACTCCGGAGATTGTGGAGCGAGAAATAGGGGTGAGCAAAGACTTCAATGCCTTCGAGCTGAGAAGTGCCATCATCAGCCGCGATGTGTTCAAGGCAAATCAGATAATAAATTATTTTGACAGCAATCCGAAGAGTGGTTCTCTCTTCACGCTTCTCCCGATGCTCTTTACTTATTTCCAAAACCTGATGATTGCTTATTATGCACCCAACAGGCAGAACGAAAATGAGCTCGCAAAATTCCTGGATTTGCGCGGAGCTTGGGCGGCGCGCGAATATATTACAGGAATGAGGAACTATACGGGCGTGAAAGTGATGGCGATTATTGAGAAGTTTAAGGAGGTGGATGCGAAGATAAAGGGACTGGATAATCCATCCACTCCGGTGGGTGAACTGATGAAAGAACTCATCTTTTTTATCCTTCACTGATGCTGAAGAGCGAGGTGGGGGAGAGTAGGCGAGCTCCTGCTGAGAGTTTTCTCTCGGCAGGAGCTCGTTTTCGTTTTCTGCCTTCTTTGCCGCCTGTTTCCAGAAAGCAGCCAACTAGCGTTTAGCATTATAAATTTGCCCAAAATAGGGGATTTTCAGCTCTTTTTGGGCGCTTACCTGGGCTCATTTTGGGCGATTTTTGGGCAAAAATGGGGGATTTAAGCGATTTTTCGAGCTAGATGCCCATTTTTCGTTTTCGCCTGAAAATAGACTTAACTTTATTGGTTATCAGTAACTTACATAAATTAGCCCTCTTCATTACTCGCGAATTTGCCCGTTTCCTTGCCGATGGGCTGGAATACGCTAGAAATGGAAAAAATTGCCATTTCCTGTTGCCTGAAATCGGTCGTTTGCATTTGTTAAGGTTTATGTTTTCTAAGTTTATATTTTTGAATTCATAAATCGAAACGGGTGATTTTGATTTATAAACATAAATGCAAGAAAACTAAATACCCGAATTCATATTTTATATTTATAAAAATAAAGATAAAACAGGGTGTTTATGGTTATGAATGAATAAATATTCATGCTATATTTTGAATTTATAAGTAGCGGAAACTCAGTTAGTTATGCATTTTAGTTGTTTTATAAACCATAGAGTTTTACATAAGTGTGGGGGAAAACATTGCATAAACCGCTCTATATGCCTTTATTTATGTGGTTTATGGTATGAATAACCAGTGATTTAGCCTAAATTTATAAAGAAAAGGTTCGTCATATATTTTGATTGATAGGTTTATGTTTATAAAGCTAAACCTAAAAACCGGATGGCGGAGTGAGTGTGATTTAAATTTATAAACAGAAACCTAAAGTTTAAAAATCTAAATTTATTCAGAAATGTTTGGTTATTCTAAATTTTTGCTTTATCTTTGTAAAATCAACCGAAAAAGGGCCCAAAAGTGGCTTGTTCGGAAATAAAACATCGTATCAGTAGAAAAATGAACGCTAAAATTTTTAGAGCATGAAAGATAGAATCAGACAGCTGATGGAGGACCAGCACCTCACTCAGCAAAACTTCGCTCAGATGATCGGAATCTCGACCGCTACGCTGAGCAATATTTTCAACGGGAAGACCAATCCATCGCTCAGTATTGTGGATGGCATCCATAAGAGTTTTCCTCAGGTAAACGTTTATTGGGTACTCTACGGTACTCCTCCTATGTATCAGAACCAGGCTTCCCAAGGTGGCAGCGAAGAGGGTACTGCAGACATGTATCAGGGCATTACGGATGGAGCTGCCGGTGGTGCTGAGGGGATGAAGCAGGGCAGTCAGCCTTCTGGAGCCGCCTCTGCCGAGCCTATGCTCGATTTTGGAGCCGAAGGAGCCACAGCCTCCCCTACTTCTCCCTCGCTCTTTGACCAGCCTCAAATGCAGGGTGTAAATCGTACACCTAAAAATATCGCCCAAGCGGCGGTAAAATATGTAGACAAACCGCAAAGAAAGATTACCGAAATCCGTATTTTCTACGATGATCAGACCTGGGAAACCTTCGTTCCTAAGAAATAAAGTAGGGATTGGAGAACCCTAAAACAAACACATAGGAGCGGCGATAAAGAAAAAATATCTCTTTTCTTTTCGTAAATTCGGATTTTTGATGTACCTTTGCATCGTAGAAACGTAGGTGGGCGTAACCGGAAGCTACGCGTACCTATTATAATATACGTACATTATATAATAAGCATATTAAAAATTAGCAATAAGATGAAAAAATATGTTCTCGACCTCAAGGTGGTTTCTGTAGAGGCGCTTAGCGATAAGCACGTTTTGATTAAGCTTACCGATGAGAAACCTTTGCCTGAAATCTTGCCTGGCCAATTCGTAGAAGTAAGAGTAGACCATTCGCCTACTACCATGCTTCGCCGTCCTATCTCCATCAATTTCGTGGATCGTGAAAATAATCAGCTCTGGCTGCTCGTAGCAATGGTGGGCGACGGTACCCGTCAGCTCGGACAGCTCAAGGAGGGCGATGTGCTCAACTGTATGCTGCCTCTCGGCAACGGCTTCACCATGCCTACCGGGAAGAGCCAGAAATATCTGCTCGTAGGTGGTGGCGTAGGTGTGGCTCCGCTCCTCTATTTCGGAAAACTCATCAAGGATTTCGGGGCTGAAGTTACCTTCCTGCTGGGTGCACGCAAGGCTACGGATCTGCTCGAACTGGATGAGTTTGCCAAGATTGGTAAGGTGTGCATCACTACCGAGGATGGCTCGGCTGGCGAGGTAGGTTTCGTTACCAACCACTCTGTTCTGGAGAACGAGAAGTTTGATATGATTTCTACCTGCGGACCTAAGCCGATGATGGTGAGCGTGGCTCGCTTTGCCAAGAAGGCTGGCGTGGAGTGTGAGGTTTCTCTCGAGAACAAGATGGCGTGCGGTGTGGGTGCCTGCCTCTGCTGCGTAGAGAAAACTACCGAGGGTAACCAGTGTGTCTGCAAGGATGGACCTGTCATCAACATCAAGAAACTTACTTGGGAAATCTAATTAAGTGAAGAGTGAAGAACGAAGAGTGAAGAATTCGTTTGGAAGTGAAGAGTGAAGAACAAAGAGTGAAGAATTCGTTTGGAAGTGAAGAACGAAGAGTGAAGAATTCGTTGGAAACGAAGAACGAAGAGTGAAGAACGAAGAATTCTCTTGTCTTTGTTTGTAAAACATTTTTAAGTAAAAACAGAAGATTATGGCTGATTTAAGTGTAAAGATAAAGGATTTGGAGTTGAAGAACCCTGTGATGACTGCATCGGGTACTTTCGGCTACGGATTGGAATTTGCCGATTTCGTTCCTCTGGAGGAGATTGGCGGTATTATCGTGAAGGGCACTACCCTGGAACCGCGCGAGGGAAACGACTATCCGCGTATGGCTGAAACGCCTCAGGGCATGCTCAACTGCGTAGGTTTGCAGAACAAGGGTGTGGAGTATTTCTGCTCTCATATTTATCCTCAGATCAAGGACATTGATACCAATATGATTGTCAACGTGAGCGGGCATTCGCCTGAGAGCTATGCTGAGTGTGCGGCGCGCATCAACGAGCTGGATAAGATTCTGGCTATAGAGCTGAACATCTCCTGTCCTAACGTGAAGGATGGCGGCATGGCCTTCGGTGTAACCTGCGAGGGTGCAGCCAGCGTGGTGAAGGCGGTGAGAAAGGTTTATAAGAAGACCCTCATCGTGAAGCTTTCGCCTAATGTTACCAGCATTGCCGACATCGCCCGTGCCGTGGAAGCTGAGGGTGCCGATTCTGTTTCTCTCATCAACACGCTGATGGGTATGGCGGTGGATATTGAGAAGCGCCAGCCTCTCTTGAGCATCCGTACGGGTGGTTTGAGTGGTCCTTGCGTTAAGCCTGTTGCCCTGCGCATGGTTTGGGATGTGGCTCATGCCGTAAACATTCCGGTTGTTGGTCTGGGCGGCATTTCTTCTGCTAAGGATGCCATTGAGTTCCTGATGTGCGGTGCTACGGCCATTGAGATTGGTACAGCCAACTTCATTGATCCTGCGGTTACGAAGAAGGTGAAGGATGGAATCAACGAGTGGCTTGATGCTCACGGATGCAAGAGTGTGACTGAGATTATCGGGGCCATCAAGTAAATGACACCTTATTATAATAAGGAGTGGCTCATACTTTGACGCCCTGTTTTAGGGCGTTAAGTGGGTTAACTCCTTGATATACAACAGAATACTTTTCGTAAAATATAAGGTTATGGATTTGAACCAGATAAACCCTGTTCTGTTGCTTGCTACGCTGACGCAGCAGATTGTAGAGCAGGAGAAAGAATTGGCAGAACAGAAGGATTCTGCGGAACACTCGTCTGTAAAAGCCTCTCTGAGCGCGAATCTCCTGAAGCGCGGCAATCTGCTGATGCAGATGGGCGACAAGGATGGTGCCGGAAAGGACATGAAGCGCTACCTGGAGCTGAACCCGGAGAAAGTAGGGGAGCTGACAGGAGAATTCAAGGCTGAAGGCAGAGAACATTGCAGATAAAGGAAGGGGCTTGCCTCACGGATTCCGGCGTTGCGTCTCTCCCTAGCGCCTAGCTTTTGAGTACATTTTTCTGCATTTTTCCGTATTCTGATGATAAAAACTGGGCGAAAATATGTTTTTTAGCATAAAATATAAGGAAAATGAAGAAAAATATATCAAATTGTTTGGCAATATCAAAGAAAAATGTTACTTTTGCAGTCGAGTTGAGATTTTTGCAAGTCGAGACTCGAAATCTGAGCACTACCTGCTCCTTATATAATAAAGGAGAAACGGGCTCGGAAAGAACAAAAGTGAGTAACATATAAAATGTAAAGACAATGAAGAAGTTTAACGCATTCTTTTTTAGCTATTACTTTTACTTTGCAAATAATTGTAAAGCGGGAAGTTGCGTGTAAATTTCAACTTAGGATATTAGATTCTTGAAATCATCGAAACGGTCCCGCTCTTATTGAGTAGGACCGTTTTTCGTAACATTAGACAAGATAAAAGAAACATGAAGAGAATAGCAATTCAAGGAGAGCTGGGATCTTTCCACGACATTACCGCCCACCAGTATTTCGAGGGCGAACAGATTGAAATCATCTGTTGTGCTACCTTTGAAGAGGTGTTCGAAAACATCAAGCGCGACCCTACTGTAGTAGGCATCTGCGCCATTGAAAACACCATTGCGGGCAGCCTGCTCCACAATTACGAACTGCTCCGGCAGAGCGGAACCACCGTGGTAGGCGAACACAAGCTCCATATAGAGCACAGCATCTGCTGTCTGCCAGAAGACGACTGGAGCACCCTGCAGGAGGTTCACTCCCATCCGGTAGCCCTCATGCAGTGCGGCAAGTTCCTAGCCAACCATCCCGACCTCAAGGCGGTGGAGGCAGAAGATACCGCAGGCTCGGCAGCCTACATCGCCCAGCACAAGGTAAGGGGATGGGCAGCCATCTGCTCTTCTTACGCTGCCCACATGTACGGCATGAAGGTACTGCAGGAAGACATCCACGACAATCCGCACAACTACACCCGGTTTCTCGTGGTCTGCAATCCGCAGAAGGCAGCCTTGCTCCGTCCCATCGAAAAGGCCAACAAGGCGAGCATCGTCTTCAGTCTGGCTCACGATAAGGGATCGCTCTCCAAGGTGCTCACCATCCTGAGTTTCTACGACATCAATCTCACCAAGATCCAGTCGCTGCCAAACATCGGACATGAGTGGGAATACCTCTTCTACGTAGACCTCACCTTCGACAACCTGACCCGATACCGCCAGAGCATCGACGCCATTACGCCGCTCGTGAAGAAAATAAAGGTGTTGGGAGAATATGAGGAGAAGGAATAGTTGATAGTTAACAGTTAATAGTTAAAAATAAGAATTATGATACAACCAGCCAATAGAGTAACGGAAATACAGGAATACTACTTCAGCCGCAAGCTGAAGGAAGTGGCTAAGCTTAATGCCGAGGGCAAAGACATCATCAGTCTGGCCATCGGAAGTCCAGACATGCCGCCTTCTAAGCAGACCATTGACAAGCTCTGCGAGGTAGCCAACAATCCAAACGCACACGGATATCAGCCTACGGTGGGCATACCAGAGTTGCGCAAAGCAATGGCTGGTTTCTATAAGCGCTGGTATGATGTAGACCTCGACTGGGCTACAGAAATCCAGCCCCTCATAGGTAGCAAGGAAGGCATTCTGCACGTAACGCTCGCCTTCTGCAACCCTGGCGATGAGGTGCTTATCCCGAACCCGGGATACCCTACCTATACCGCCATCAACAAGATTCTGGGTACCAAGATTACCTACTACGATCTGAGAGAGGATAACGGATGGCAGCCCGATTTCGACGCCCTGGAGAAGATGGACCTGAGTCACGTAAAACTGATGTGGACCAACTATCCTAACATGCCGACAGGCGGTGTGGCAAAGCGCGAAACCTACGAAAAGCTGGTGGCATTCGCCCAGAAGCACAACATCGTGGTGGTGAACGACAACCCATATTCGCTCATCCTCAACGAGCACCCAATGAGCATCATGCAGGTGCCGGGAGCTAAGGACTGCTGCATCGAGTTCAATTCCCTGAGCAAGAGCCACAACATGCCAGGCTGGCGTGTGGCGATGATTTCGAGCAACAAGACCTTCATCTCATGGATTCTGAAGGTGAAGAGCAACATCGACAACGGAAGCTTCCGAGGCATACAGCTGGCAGCTGCCGAAGCGATGCTTAACAACACGGATGAATGGCATCGCGAGAACAACATCCAGAACTACCGCCGCCGCCGCGACATTGCTGAGGAAATCATGAAGGTGCTCGACTGCCAGTTTGACCCTAACCAGGTTGGCATGTTCCTCTGGGGCAAGATACCTGAGAAATATGCTGATGTAGAAGACCTGACAGAGAAGATTCTGCATGAGGCTCGCGTCTTCCTCACCCCAGGCTTCATTTTCGGAACCAACGGCAAGCGTTACATCCGTATCAGCCTCTGTGCCAAGGATGAGAAGATGAAAGAGGCCCTGGAGAGAATCAAGAAGGTTTTTGAAAAGTAAAAAAGTAAAAAATAAAAATATACGACTATGGAATTAGAATTAGAACCATTGAATTTTCCTAGTGATCAGGAACGCCCTTGCGTCATTGCCGGCCCTTGCTCGGCAGAGACAGAAGAGCAGGTTATGACTACCGCTAAGCAGTTGGCTGCCAAAGGTTGCCACATGTTCCGCGCAGGTGTGTGGAAGCCACGCACCAAACCGGGAGGCTTTGAGGGTAACGGTGAAACAGCCTTGCCTTGGATGAAGCAGGTGAAGGAAGAAACAGGCATGCTGACAGCTACTGAGGTGGCTACCCCAGAGCATGTAGAGCTCGCACTGAAATATGGAATCGACATTCTCTGGGTAGGCGCACGTACATCTGCCAACCCATTCGCCATGCAGGCACTTGCCGACAGTCTTCAGGGCGTAGACGTGCCAGTGCTCGTTAAGAACCCGGTAAACCCAGACCTCGAGCTTTGGATCGGTGCCCTGCAGCGCATCAACCAGGCAGGCATCAAGAAACTCGGTGCCATCCACCGCGGATTCTCCAGCTTCGACAAGAAGATTTACCGCAACCTTCCTATGTGGCAGATTCCTATCGAGTTGCACCGCCGCATACCACAGTTGCCAATCATCTGCGACCCTAGCCATATCGGTGGCCGACGCGACCTCATCGCCCCTCTCTGTCAGCAGGCAATGGACTTAGGTTTCGACGGCCTAATCGTTGAGAGCCACTGCAGCCCAGACGATGCATGGAGCGATGCTAAGCAGCAGGTTACCCCAGAGGTGCTGGATTACATCCTCAGCCTCCTCGTAGTGCGCGATGAGCATTATTCTACAGAGGGTCTGCACCAGCTGCGCGGTCAGATTGACGAGTGCGACAACCAGCTGATGGATCTTCTGGCTAAACGTATGCGCGTTTGCCGCGAGATTGGTACCTACAAGAAGGAGCACAACATGACCATCGTTCAGACCAACCGTTACAACGAGATTCTCGACAAGCGTGGAGCCCAGGCAGCCCTCTGCGGCATGAGCCCTGAGTTTGCCGCTCAGATTTTCGAGCACATCCATGAGGAGAGTGTCCGCCAGCAGTTGGAAATCCTAAACCAGAAGTAAATTAAGTGAAGAGTGAAGAACGAAGAGTGAAGAATTCAAATGCTTTGAGGGCTAGGGTTCTTTGCTGTAGTTTTTCGTTTAAACAAATGATGCTGTAGAATTCTTCGTTCTTCACTCTTCACTCTTCACTTGAAAAATATGAGAATATTAATTATGGGAGCAGGTAAGATGGGAAGTTTCTTCATCGACCTGCTCAGCTTCGACCACGAGGTGGCGGTTTACGAGAAGGATGCCAAGCGCCTGCGCTTCACCTACAACTGTTACCGCTTCACTAAGATGGAAGAGATAGAGATGTTCCGCCCCGAACTGGCCATCAATGCGGTGACGGTAAAATATACGCTGCCAGCCTTTGAAGAGGTGTTGCCACATCTCTCTCACGACTGCATTATCAGCGACATAGCTTCGGTAAAGACCGGACTGCAGGAGTTTTACGAGAAGAGCGGTTTCCGCTTCGTGAGCACGCACCCTATGTTCGGCCCAACCTTTGCCAATCTGAACCAGCTTTCAGAGGAGAATGCAGTCATCATCAAGGAGGGTGACTACATGGGCAAGATATTCTTCAAGGACCTCTACCAGAAGTTGGGGTTGAGTCTGCATGAGTATACATTTGATGAGCACGACCAGACGGTGGCCTACTCGCTGAGTATTCCTTTCGTGAGCACCTTTGCCTTTGCGGCAGTGATGAAGCACCAGGATGCTCCGGGCACCACCTTCAAGCGCCACATGCAGATAGCCAAGGGCGTGCTCAACGAAGATGATTACCTGCTGCAGGAAATTCTCTTCAACCCATACACATCGGGGCAGGTGGCACAGATCAGAGAGGAGCTTGCTGAGCTCATCGACATCATTGACCACAAGGATGCGAAGCGTATGAAACTCTTTCTCACCAAGATACGTAATCATGTGAAGGAAGATATTGAGATTAAAGAAAAATAAAATTGTTGTTACGAGGGGGAGCCCTTATATTATTTCCCCCTTCAGGTTATTGGTGTTTTGCATGTGAATGTAGAACCAGTCAAGTTTTTTTAAGGCCTTGCATGTGAATGTAGGGTCTTTTTTTTATGTGTTGCCGGAAGCGGAAAAGCTTAATGACCAATGACCTTAATGACCACCCCCGATTAGTGATTAATGATTAGGCAGGTGTGCGTCCCCGGTAAGGCGCCAGCAGGTGGATAATAAGGAAAAAGGGGGCAAAATGAAAATATGTAAGGAGATAGGGGCGATTTCTGAAATATTATTTGTACCTTTGCACCCACAAATCAAAGGATAGATTGTAGAATCAGTAAAAAGGATTGTAGAATCAATAAAACAGATTGTAGAATCAGTAAAAAGAAGAGCAGTTCTATTATGAGCGAACAGAAAGAAACAAAGAATATGAAGAATGCTGCAGAGGCACAGGCCCCTGAGCAGAATACAACAGAACCAGCAGCTAAGCAGAATGATGATGCTAAGCAGGCTGATACAACAGAACAGCAGGCGGATGCTGCTGCCTTCCAGGTAGTGAACGAGGGCTTTTCAACCCACGAAGCCATTGAAGAGGCAAAACGCTGCCTACACTGCAAGATTCCGCAGTGCAAGAAGGGATGCCCGATAGGCAACGACATACCTGATTTCGTACACGAACTCTCTATGGGTAACATGGGTGCAGCGATGAGCATCATCAATGCCAAGAGCAACTTGCCGGCCATCTGCGGCCGTGTATGCCCTCACGAGAAACAGTGTCAGGGCAACTGCGTGCTCGGAAAGAAAGGCAAACCGGTACAGATCGGCAAACTGGAGCAGTTTATTGCCGATTTTGATACCAAGATGAACCTTTCGCGCGAGATGTTGCCACAGAAAACACGTGGCCGTGTGGCAGTCATCGGTTCGGGTCCAGCGGGCTTGACCGTAGCCGGCGATCTGGCGCGTCAGGGCTTCAACGTCACCATTTTCGAGGGCCAGGCTGAGCCGGGAGGCGTGTTGATGTACGGTATTCCTGAGTATCGCTTACCTAAGTCGGTAGTGCGCGATGAGGTGGCTAAGATTGCTGCCCTCGGCGTGCAGTTTATCACCAACTGCATGGTGGGCGAGAACAATGTAACCATCGACAGTCTGTTCCGTGCAGGCTACGACGCCATCTTTATGGGCACAGGTACCAGCGTGCCTCAGAACATGGACTCTACACCGGGCTCAAAGCTCCACGGTGTGAGCCAGAGTACATACTTTCTGCATAACGTGAATGCCTATAACGAAGGCGCGTTGACCCGCGACATGGTTCCACTGCGCGACGGCGAGAAGGTGGGTGTCATTGGCGGCGGAAACGTGGCCATGGATGCTGCCCGTACTGCTATCCGTCTGGGTGCCGATGTAACTGTGCTGTACCGTAAGACCCAGGAAGAGATGCCTGCCATCCAGAGCGAATATGAAGATGCTGTGAAGGAAGGCGTGAAATTTGAGTGGAAAACTACCATCGAGGCCTTTCTGAAGGGCAAAAACGGCCGTCTGGGAAGCTGTGTGCTGAACACTCCTGAGGGTGAAAGGGTAGAAAAATTCGACAGAATCTATCTCGCCATCGGTTCAAGACCAGCCAACCGTATCGTTTCTACCACTGCCGGAATCGAGGTGGATGAGAAGGGATATGTAAAAGTTGTTGAACGTCCGTTCGGTATGACCACCCGTCGCGGTGTGTTTGCCGGAGGTGATGTGGTACACCGTCCGCAGACTGTAGTCCTGGCAATGAAGGCTGCCAAGGAGGTGGCTCAGGGCATCGCTCAGTATGTAGATGCCATCAAGCTTCTTGAAGAGGCTAAGAGAATCGAGCAACGTGGAATAGTAGAATAATCAAATGAACTCAATAGAATATAAGTGAATTATTTCTGCAGTTACGGAACTGGTTTAACAGAGAGTTGTCACTAGGCTCGGCAGAGCTGCTGAGCCTAGTGATAATATCTGGGAAGCTATGTGTTTTGACTTAAAAGACTATATGCAAGAACTCTAAAAACTATATGCTTTTACTTACTAAAAATATTTCTTAGTGTTGAAAACACCATATCTTTCCTTTGAATGATACTATATACCTTTGAATGATGCTATATAAATAGGCCAACTGTTATAGACGCTTAATTTTTTTACATTACTCTTTAAATGAACTTAAACTTCTTGGGGAATTTAATGAAGTATCAGATTTAATCATTACTTTTGTATCAGATTCATATTAAGAAGAAGTAATTTGTCTGGTACAAAGAAAAGATATAAATCAGAGAAAAAGCATGAAGCGTATCATATTGATTTTAATAGTATTGCTTGCCATGTTAGGGCAGGTAGCCTATGCGCAGAAAACGTGTGTCATCGCATCGGCAGAAAATCATGTGCCTATTCGTGAAGCACTTATTCATACCAATAACAATCATTGGGCAAGAACAGATTATCGGGGCTATTGGACGATGCGCTATCAGTTTGATTCAGCAACCGTATCGAAACCTGGTTTTATGAAGGCAACTATCCGGTACAAGGAACTGCCGGATACTCTGTTTCTCTTGCCGGATGCCAAACAATTAGGCGAAGTGACAGTTTGGGGCAAAAATCAGGAAGGCATCAAAAACATGGAAGAGGATATTCAGGAGAAGATAAACTCTTTGCCAACTTCATCTGCTGGCATCGGGTTTGATGCTTTCGGATGGATGGATAAACAGGGGAAACGTGATAAGAAGCATCTGCAACAGGCTAAAAAGGTATTTGAAAAAATGGAACATAAGGATCCTGTGGTAGCTGCTTATGAAAAAGCAACGGGGAAAAAGTATGAATTGACTAATCCGTATGATGTCTCGGCTTTTAAGAAAGATCCTTCTTCTGAAATGGCTACAGAAGAGAAAAAAGCAACTTCTGATGCTGAATCAAAATCGAATAAGAAGGAGAATCCTGAAAAATAAGCACAAGAGTAAACTGAAGAAATGAACTCGGGAAAGGCAGAGCGACAGCTATTTTAGCCGACGGGATAAAAAAAACATAAACAAGTTGGCTTTCTCGAAAAAAAGTCGTATCTTTGTAGCCAAAAATATAAAGAAAGAAAAATGTTTGAAAATTTAAGTGATAGACTGGAACGCTCGTTCAAAATCTTGAAGGGCGAGGGAAAAATTACAGAAATCAACGTGGCGGAAACCATGAAGGATGTGCGCCGTGCACTCCTCGACGCCGACGTAAACTATAAAGTGGCTAAGGAATTCACCAACAAGGTGAAGGAGAAAGCACTCGGCATGAATGTACTTACTGCCGTAAAGCCGGGACAGTTGATGATCAAGTTGGTGCACGATGAACTGGAAGAACTCATGGGCGGCGAAGAAGCTCCATTGAAGCTCGAAAGTCATCCGGCCGTCATCCTCATGAGCGGTCTGCAGGGCTCGGGTAAGACTACCTTCAGTGGCAAGCTTGCCAATATGCTCAAGACCAAGAAAGGCAAGAAGCCATTGCTCGTGGCCTGCGACGTTTACCGTCCGGCAGCTATCCAGCAGCTCCATGTTGTGGGTGAGCAGGTGGGTGTTCCGGTATACAGCGAGCCAGAGAACAAGGATGTGCTCAGTATCGCCGACCATGCTATCCAGCAGGCTAAGACCAACGGCAACGATGTGGTAATCGTCGATACAGCCGGACGTCTTGCCATTGATGAGCAGATGATGAACGAGATCAGCAATCTCAAGAATCATCTCCGTCCAGACGAAACCCTTTTCGTGGTTGACTCCATGACCGGTCAGGATGCCGTAAACACAGCCAAGGAATTCAACGACCGCCTTGACTTTAACGGCGTTGTTCTCACCAAGCTCGATGGTGATACCCGCGGTGGTGCAGCCCTCAGTATCCGTACCGTGGTAACCAAGCCAATTAAGTTTATAGGTACCGGCGAGAAAATGGACGCCATTGACGTGTTCCACCCAGCTCGTATGGCAGACCGAATCCTCGGCATGGGTGATGTGGTATCCCTCGTAGAGCGCGCACAGGAGCAGTTCGACCTGGAAGAGGCCAAGAAACTGGAGAAGAAGATCAGAAAGAACCAGTTCGACTTCAACGATTTCTACAACCAGATCCAGCAGATTAAGAAGATGGGTAACATCAAGGATCTGGCAGCGATGATTCCGGGTGTTGGCAAGGCCATCCGCGACGTAGATATCCCAGAGGATGCATTCAAGGGCGTAGAGGCCATTATCCAGAGTATGACTCCTAAGGAGCGCACCAACCCAGCCATCCTCAATACATCACGCCGCCAGCGCATCGCTAAGGGTTCGGGCACCAACATCCAGGAGGTGAACAAACTCATCAAGCAGTTTGACCAGACCCGAAAGATGATGCAGATGATGACCGGCAACAAAATGGCGCAGATGATGAGCCGCATGAAGGGTATGCCAGGCATGCCTAAGATGCCGGGAATGTAAGAAGTGAAGAACGAAGAGTGAAGAATTCGTATGCTTTGCAACTTAACATTGAACATTTAATATTAATATAGAATAAAAATGCAGCTTATAGACGGAAAGGCGACGGCAGCCGCCATCAAGGAACAGATAGCCCAGGAGGTGGCACAGATCGTAGCCGCCGGTGGCAAGCAGCCACACCTGGTAGCCGTGCTCGTAGGGCACGACGGGGGCAGTGAAACCTATGTGAAAAACAAGGTGCTGGCCTGCGAGAAGTGTGGATTCAAGTCGACCCTCATCCGTTATGAGGAGGATGTTACCGAAGAAGAGCTCCTGCAGTGCGTAGACAAGCTGAACCAGGATGATGATGTTGACGGATTCATCGTTCAACTTCCTCTGCCTAAGCACATCGATGAGCAGAAGGTGACCATGGCAATAGATTACCGTAAGGATGTAGACGGATTCCACCCGGTAAATGTGGGCAGAATGTCGCTCGGCATGGCCTGTTTCATTTCTGCCACTCCGCTCGGTATCCTCACCCTGCTGCAGCATTACAATATTGAGACCAGTGGCAAGAAATGCGTCATTCTGGGCAGAAGCAACATCGTAGGCAAGCCAATGGCTCAGCTGATGATGCAGAAGCAGTATGGCGATGCTACCGTCACCGTATGCCACTCCCATTCCAAGAATTTGAAGAAAGAGTGTCAGGAGGCAGATATCATCATCGCAGCCATCGGTCGTCCTGATTTCGTGACAGCTGATATGGTGAAGCCGGGAGCCGTAGTCATTGATGTGGGTACCACCCGCGTGCCTGATGCTACGAAGAAAAGCGGTTTCCGCCTGAATGGTGATGTGAAATTCGACGAGGTGGCAGAGAAGTGTTCCTTCATCACTCCTGTTCCGGGAGGCGTTGGTCCGATGACCATCTGCTCGCTGATGAAGAATACGCTGGCTGCCGGCAAGAAGGAATATTACAGCTAGAAAGAAGATAATTATTTCAGAAAGAAGCAGTGTTTAAGTCACTGCATACTTGATTTTTTATAACTCTCTAATTTGTGGGGGCAGGGTGCAGTGATGCACTCTGCCTTTTTATCAAGCCGAGAGAAAGAGTGTAAAATAAACAAACAATATTAATCTAAAAATATAGAAACATGATAAAACTAAAGTACATATTTACATCAGCGCTACTCGTGGCAGCTGCCAGTGCCAGTCAGGCTGTCAGCAGGCAGCAGATGCAGACGCAAATAGACAAGGATGCCCCTGCATACACCATACAGGGCAAGGATTCCATCTGCCAGATATTCATCTATTCGCCAGCACCCAACCAGGGGTTGCATCTGGCTTATTTCACCGACGATGAGCGTTGGGTGGATGTAGGACAGCTCTGCGCCAGCGACTATGGTCCGTGGGGAGCTGAAAAGAAGATGTATAACCCCTTCGTGGTAAAAGCCAACGACGGCACATGGCGCGCACTCTGGAGCGTGAACCAGCATGCGCCGCAGTTTGCCGTAGCCTATTCAGAAGACCTCATCACCTGGCGCCCGCAGGATTATCCCATCATCCGCGAAAAAGGCGTGAAGGATGTGGCTGCCTATCAGATGGATGACGGTAACTTCGACATCTATCTCAAGACATCCAAAGGCAAGCGATACGTACAGGCAAGCAACGATTTCCGTACCTTCAAGGAAGATACGCTGGAAGCTTCTGCCGATGAGATACTCTGGCAGCGCGACACCGCAACCATAGACGGAAAACTCTTCCAGGGCTGCGATTTCGAGGTGCCGGCTGTACATCTCAACTACATTCGCTCCTGGTTCCACGCCCTCTCTGAAGAGGCAAAACTCAACGCCCAGCCGATACCGAAGACCGATGCCGACCTCGCAGCTTATGTCAAGGACAACCACATCGACCTGCCGAAAGATTCGGAAATCCCTGCTAACCTCAGCATCAATCCACAGAAATCCCACCGCATCTCCAACAAGCTGATGGGTATCTTCTTCGAAGACATCAGCCGCGCTGCCGACGGAGGACTCTCTGCAGAAATGTTGCAGAACGGCGACTTTGAGTATAACAAGGAAGACCACCGCCACCAGTGGAATGCCACCACGGCATGGGTGGGGGTAGAGAAAGAGGGCATCGCCACCGAAAACGGGGTGAGCCAGAACAATCCCCATTATGCCGTTTTGGGCGCCACACCTATTTATAATATAGGTTGGGACGGCATCGCCATACGTCGCGGAGCTGCCGTTGAGGGCAAGGAGGGTAAGCATCAGCCGGCCATCTACGAGGTGAGCCTGCACGCCCGCTGTTTCGATGCCAAGAAGAAAAATCTCACCCTGGCGCTCGTAAACCAGGAGGGATTGCCGGTATGCCAGGCCAAGATTAAGGTGCAGGGAACTGACTGGAAGGAATATAAGGCGCAGCTCATCGTTACCGATAAATATGAGGGCGAACTCGCCAGCGAAGCCATCACCAAGGAAGGCAAACTGGGCAAGAACATCCGGTTCACCATCTTGCCTAAGGGCGAGCAGAAAGTGGCGGTAGATTTGGTAAGTCTCAAACCACAAGATACTTACAAGGGGCATGGACTGCGTAAAGACCTTGCCGAGGCCATTGCCGACCTGAAGCCTCGCTTCGTGCGCTTCCCGGGCGGCTGCATGCTCCACGGTCAGGGGCTCAAGAACATTTATCACTGGAAGGAGAGCGTGGGTCCGCAGAAAGATCGCAAGCCAGCCTACAACATCTGGGGATACCATCAGACCCGCCAGCTGGGTTTCTATGAGTATTTCCAGTGGTGCGAGGATATGGGTGCAGAGCCATTGCCAGTATTGGCAGCTGGCGTACCTTGTCAGAATTCTCAGCCTAATGCGCAAGGACTCTGCGGTCAGCAGGGAGGTATTCCGATGGAACAGATGCCACAGTATGTACAGGATGTACTCGACCTGGTGGAGTGGGCGAATGGAGATCCTGCCACTTCTTCATGGGCCAAGATGCGTGCTGATGCAGGACATCCGGCTCCTTTCAATCTGAAGATGATTGGAATCGGAAACGAAGACCTGATTTCTACGACATTCAAGGAACGTTATCTGATGATATGCAAGGCCTTGAAGCAGAAATATCCTGATATCGAGGTGATAGGAACGGTAGGTCCTTTCCATTATCCTTCTTCAGATTATATGGAAGGTTGGAAGATTGCTAAGGAAAACCGACAGTATATAGATGCGGTAGATGAGCATTATTACGAAAAACCAGGTTGGTTTATCAATCATCAGGACTATTACGACCATTATGACCGTAGCATGCCTAAGGTATATCTCGGTGAATATGCAGCCAATGGAAACAATGAGGTGGATCGTGCCTTGGCAGAAGGTATTCATCTCTGTAATGTGGAACGTAATGGCGATGTGGTGGAAATGACCTCTTATGCACCTCTGCTTTGTAAGGAAGGTTATGCCAACTGGAATCCGGATATGATGTACTTTAATAATAATAAGGTACGCGCGACAGAAAGTTATCACGTGCAAAAGATGTTCTCTGTTCATTGTGGCGATGTTTATATAGCTTCAGATTTACAGTTGCCTGAGGTCTTGAAACGCTATGTAGGTGTCAGTGTCGTGAAGGACAGTAAGTCGGGAAAGGTTTGGTTGAAAGTTGTCAATGCCTTGCCGCGAACCCTGAAGTTGAAGCTTTCTGGTTTGACTCAAAAAGAAATCGAAATAGGTCCTCGTCAATCGAATGTTTGGTCCTTGTAGATTTTTTCTGAAAGGATATTTTGTGTGAGATG
>ENA-OPFG01000329-OPFG01000329.1-human-gut-metagenome-genome-assembly--contig:-NODE-329-length-32612-cov-3.624750_pt1 | contig 32612 bp, 46 predicted proteins | sample MGYA00241304_ERZ501542 | MGnify/ENA primary metagenome ERZ501542 (study PRJEB25962, sample SAMEA2042427) | human gut metagenome | biome: human gut; feature: human-associated habitat; material: faeces...
AAGATGCGATCTATGAAAAGAAAACAAACAGCTTTGTTGTTTCCGGAGATGCAGTTAAAGTAGATTTTAATGATGATTACATCGATGAGAGCCATATGGATGCATATAAAAATATGCATATTACTTATGTAAAAATCGCATTGAATTATGATATGGATATTCATTATATTGCCTAAAACCAAAGGAGAAAGCAAAATATGTGCGACTTAATTTACAGGGAAGGAATCCTAAGAATAAAACCAGGTAAAAAAGATTCTGCCGTTGACGCTATTCTCGAAGATAAAGAACTTGCCGTGGAATTTGGAGGCTGCGATTTCGATGCGATCATGGAAGAGATTGGATTCTATGTAATAGACAAAAAGGATTCAAGTGCAGAATTAAAATACCATAGTTATCCCGAAGATACATTTTATGCACTGGATAAAGTCCTTTCCGCGATTGGTAGTTTTATTCAGCGGGGAAGTTATCTGGAATTTTCTGATAATAAAGGAAATCTGAGAAGATATTTATTCGATGGGGAAGAAATGCGTCGTGTAGAACCACAGATTGTATGGCCGGCGATTGTGGTAGAACAGTATGCAGTAGGCTAATTAATTATGAAAGGCGTTGCAAAAGCAGCGCTTTTCTTTATTTTTTACCAAATTCTTTCATAATAAATATGAAAAATATTATAAAAGGAGTAAAAAATTGAATATAAAAAAATTGTCCGCCACCAATTCTTCGATCGTGAACATTACATTTTCCAATCAGACAGAATACAAAGAATATCTGAACGCGATAAAAAAGTCGAGCGGAATGATCGCAAAGGCCGGCAATTTCTCCATTTCCGCGGACAGTTTGATGGCCGCTTATAATATGCTGAAGGCTATGTATACAAAAAACAGGACGACCGGAGAAATAACAGTGAAATTATCCGGATCGCAGATAACAGATATTCTTCCGTTATTTTTCTGCATGTCATTATACATGGTGGAGGAATATAGCAAAAAAGTAACAAAGACTATTGCACAAACACAGGAAGTAAAAGGAGATATGGCTCTTTTATGTGGAAGAGGGTAAAGTATGCTTGGAGTTAAAAATATACCTAAAGATCCGCAAAAACAATAGAATCGGAACTCAAAAACTTTTGGATACTCTGGAACAAATACAAAAAAATAACAGCTAAATGGAGGTAAGTTATGGACCACAAAAAGAACATTTTCAGTATGTATCGGGTGCTTTTGCTCGCAGTAGCCCTGCCGCTTGTCGCAGTACTTTTAGGTGTGACGACGGCATCTACGAAAGCAACTTCAAAAGAGGTAAAAAGCCTGACAAAAAACTATATGCTTTCTATTGTGGAGCAATGCGGCAGCACACTGGATTCTGCTTTATTCGAAGGAGATGACGACGCTCTTTCTTATAATTTTTTATCTGCAAAAGCAAATAATTATACCGTTACTGATGTCGATTCATCCTATCTTTATATTGTTGACGGTTATACGGCTGAAATGCTGTACCACCCGACAAAAGAAAAAGTAGGAAAATCCGTAGAAAACGAAGCGGTAAAAACATTGATCAGTCAGATCAACGCGGGCAAACATCCGGAACCGGATATTATCGAATATAATTTTAACGGCACCCTGAAATATGCCGCTTATTATGTAGGAATCAATGAGAAATACATAGCGGTCATAACGGCAAATGAATCCGATGTATTAAGCGGCATAAATAATATCACAAAACAGTCGATTATCGTTTATGCTGCATCTCTGTTGTTCTGGATTGTTATAGCAATGATCTCAGCAAAAGCGATCTGCAAACCGCTCGCAAAAATAGTATACGTGATCACAGAATTTTCAAAAGGAAATTTTACCGCAGATGTCCGGATTCATTCTATTCTGAAGGAAACCAATCAGCTGATCGGTGCAGCAACAGATCTTAAGCAAAATATGGTCCGGACTATAGAACGGGTAAATGAATCATCGGGAAATCTGCTTCAGGACACCGGACTCGTCAATCATGAGGTTGCTGTCTGCAATGATGCTGCCGTCAGTGTCAATACCGCAGTCGAAGAGATCTCGAGCGGAGCCATGGACCTGGCAAATCATGCCCAGAATATCAATGAGCAGATGGCGGCAGTCGGCGAAGCTATCGTGAGCGCGAATGTTCTGTCCGAAAATGCCATGGATGCTTCCGGACAGATCCGTGAAATCTCAAATGCAACCATGAAAACGCTGGACGAATTGTTATCTGCAAACGGAGCTACAAACAAAGCTTCCGACGAAGTAGCAGACAGCGTCATGGAAACAAATAGTGCTGTACAAAAGATCAGCGAAGCGGCCACGATCATCGCATCCATTGCCGAACAGACAAATCTGCTTTCCCTGAATGCATCTATTGAGGCAGCAAGAGCGGGAGAAGCAGGAAAAGGATTTGCTGTTGTCGCAGGGGAAATTAAAAATCTCGCAGAACAATCCAATGGATCCGCAACAGAGATCAAAAATATCATCGCAAATATCCTGGCGATTTCCGAAAGAAGCACAACTTCTGCCGGAATGATCCGTGAAGCAGTCGCAAAAGAAGAACAGGTCTTAAAAGATATGCATAGCGACTTCGAACGTGTTATGGAAAGTATCGGCAGCGTATCGGATAAGATTACTGAAATTGCGGCAAAAGTGAAAGAGATCAATTCCAGCAAAGATGCTATCATCGAAAGTGCAGAATCCTTATCTGCGATATCCGAAGAGAATGCTGCATCCACGGAGGAGACCTCAGCTACGATTAATGAGATGACAGGACAGATCGCAGCAATCGATGAGCAGATCAAGGACGTAAAAGCTATCGTAGACCGGTTGAATGAAGTAGTCGGCGTATTTATAGTATAGGAGAGAAATTATGTTTTTGGACAGATTGTTAAGAAGAAAAATCATGCATAATGATACAGCGAAAAAAGTCATGTTTTCCGAGGAAGAAAAGCGTTTTGAGGTTCGTGAACGGGAGATTCCGGGATGTACCGGGGAATTTCGTGCGCTATTCATAACAGATACCCATGGGCATATGACGAAACAGGCACTGGATAATTTCATTTCCGACATCGGAGATGTGGATGTTGTATTTGCACTCGGAGACATGAGTGAAAGAGAACAGCTGCTTCTCAAACAGTATTACGCAGATATTCCAAGATACGCACTTCTTGGAAATCACGATTATTACGGACAGCTCGAAGAGACCGGTCTTACGGACATAAACGGGAAAATGGTGGTGATCAATGGGGTGAGCTTTACAGGGATCTATGGAAGTATCAAATACAAAAATACAGATGCACCGATGATGACGGATGAGGAGAGCGTAAAAGTCGCAAAAACGCTTCCTGAATGTGATATTCTGCTCAGTCACGATAAAGCAAAGAAAGCGGGAGACGAAGGATCGCACGCAGGACTTGAAGGAATCACATGGTATCTACTGAACAGACAGCCTGTGTACCATTTTCATGGCCATTTGCACGAGAATATGATAGAAAATGTCGCAAATGTTCCTTCCATTGGATTCTGCAGATACGCTTATATCAGTTTTTCAAAAGAGGGTTGCAAGGTGCTGAAGTATTTCGGATAGCTTTGGAATTAGAAATATATTTTCCTGCATATTAATGTTATCAAAGATAATTGGAGCAACAGGGAGCTCCTTAAAACAGGAGGAATCAAATATGCAGAAAAATATTTCTTTAATTTTCATTATGGTTGCAAGTTTTGTTATCAGCGTGTTAATTATAGCATTTCTTAACACGTATTGCGGCAAAAATGTCGCAATGATCTATGTTGTAATGGCATGGGCTGTAGCAAACGCAGGACTGGTAAAAGTTGATAAAATTTTCGGTTTATAAGCCGGAAACAATAAAATATATAACTTCCGGCTTCGGCTGGAAGTTTTCTTTTATGGACATAAATCTTTCATATTAATAAAAACAAAGAAAGAAGGAGAAAATTATGTTTAGAAACGAATTATTTGGAAAACTTGCAAAAGTTAATAAAGACGACCGCATTTTGTTACTGACACATGATGACGCCGATGGAGCTGGAGCAGAAATCGTTTTGAGATGCATGTTTCCGGATAAAAATATTAAGGTTGTACATCTTAGTAACGGGGTGATGAGTGGACGAGTCAAGGAAGCTTTAACCGATGCGGCTATCGCTGAAAGCTTCGGTAAAGTTATTGCCTGCGATATTTCCTGCAATGAGGCGGATGCTGAATATATCGATAGCCTGCCTGATATTAACAGCCGGTTCGTTTTGCTGGACCATCATCTGACAAGCCAGTATATCAACAGATATTCCTGGGGCGTAAGTTTCGGGAATATGTTAGAAGATTCTTTCCTGGTCAATTATTATTCAAACGGGCATTCTTCAGGAACCTCTCTTATATTAGATTACATGTATTATTGTGGTATTAATTTTCTTCCTGATGCAAGTTGTATTACTACAGAAAATATATGTCTATGGATTTCCGCTTACGATACAAGGGATTGGAAAACCTGTTTTGAAGGAAACTATAAATTTAAGGATGAAAATCTCCTGTTTGCCGCTTATGGGAATAATCTGTATGTTCGCAGAAGATTATCAAAAATCGGATTGCCTCCAATTTATTATGGCTCCGATACCGATAGAATTATGCTCAAAGCAGAAAAAGCAAAAAGAAAAGAGCATGTTGAAAACATTAAGAATCAGATCAAATTCGGGACACTGGATATTCCGATGGAAGATGACTATACAAGAACATACGATATTGCCTACATTGATGATTCCAAATATATATTCGATGTTCTGGATTACATGCGCGATACGTATCCGCAGCTTGATCTGTTCATTGTTAATTACGGAAACGGGGTCTCTATCCGCAGCGACAAGGAAGATATCAATGTGGCAGAAATTGTCAAACTGTTCGGAGGCGGCGGACACAAGGGAGCCGGCGGATTCAAATTCGAGAAGAGAGATATTTACAATCTGTTTGAGAAAACAACCGGATCGAATTTAACGCTAATATAACAAGAAAGGGAAAATATGGCATACGATGCATGGCTGGAAGGATACGAAAGGGCTCTGCGGAACCCTGCTAATTATTTCCGTCCGAAAGATTCCGTCAGAAATCAGATAGTTGGAGACTGGATTGTATCCGCAAAGATCATAGGCGGATGTCAGGGCGTTATCTGCATTTATAATGCAGAAACTCTCATGGAGCATCATCGGGAAAACACAATCGGGTTAAGTTGCATGGAGAATGCTCCCGATGATATCAAGGCTTTTTATAACAGAGCCTTTGAACGCGATTTTCAGAGAGTTGTGGAACTGGCAGAAAAATGGAGTGAATGTTGAAATTAAGGAACTCGCAATTATGCGAGTTTCTTTTTGCTTTTCTGTCATAATAATTATAAATAACACGTATTATTTATACATCAGAGGGAATATGACAGAACGCAGACGAAGACAGCAGAAATATGTTTACACAGCAACCGCCGATGAATTGATCCGCGAAATGAATTCAAAACCGCGGATTTTATCAAAAGAAACGAGACATAACTGAAAAAAAGCAAAGCATATGAACATAGGGTATGTTTTATTTCTTGTGGCTGCGTTATTTTTATGCGCCATGATACTCATAAATTATATCCAGTCGCAGGCGGAATTAACTGCTAAAATCAGCAAAATATCCCGGTTGGAAAAGGAACTGATTACTATAAAAAGAAGCAATGACGAGGAAATAAAGCGGCTGGAGAGTAGCACGGATCTCGAAGAAATCAAGCGCCGTGCAATTATCGAACTGGGAATGGTCTGCGCAAACGAAAATCAGGTCATAATATATCCGAGTCCAAATCAGGATTATATGAGAAAAATCAATTAGAAAAGAGGGAAATTATGTTGGCTGTGTATTTCCTAATTATTTTCATAAGCGCGGGAATATCGATAGCGTCGGTTAATGCTTTTACCGGATATTCTCGCGAGCAAAACTATACCGGAGTCATATATCGTTTCGTTAATATTCTTCCGTTCCTTTTATTTGTATTTCTCACCGCAATTGTCGTATTTGTGGCTGTTTTGCCGCAGGCATAATCAGAAGAAAAGTTGCACAAAAGCCATAGGAAAATCTGGTATAGGATTCCAAATTCGGGATCTTTTTTCTTTCATATTAATATAATAAAATAGAGAAGTGGAGGAAAGAAAAATGCAAAGAGACATTAAATTCAACTGGCATAGATTCACACCAAAAGATCTGATGCGGCTGAACACTGATCGGACACTGGATATTTATGGATATATTTTGATTGATACAGACGCAGGTCGATATATTGTCGATGTACAGTGGGAGAGTATAAGAGATTATGGAAGAAGAGGAATTTCCATAAACTTATATGAATCTGATGACGACTGGTATCATAATCTCTGGCTGACAGACCTTAAATCTATCGTAACAGCCACTGATTATAAACGTTTTCAGAAGAGAGCGGAAGCAGCAATCCGTAAATATCTGGAAGAATAGGAGAGAAAGAAAATGTTAATAAGTGAAGCGAAAAAAGGAATCAAATGCTTTGTACAGGGTTATGGAGAGGAGCCGGATCGTATTTATATAGAGACATTTGGTGTTATTGCAGAAACGCCGTCACCGAATAGTCCATTGGTAGACGTAATTATCTTCGGAGACGGAGAAAAACGGCGGATCCGGATCAATGTCGAGAAGTTATACTGGATCGATCAGGGTTTAAAAATTCCTGGTTACACTGAAGAAAAGAAAAAACGCAAGGTTATCCTAGAATTGCCGGAAATCATCGAGACAGATTACCTGGATAACAAGTTCGAGGATTTCTTTAGACGCGTACTCGCCGACATTGATTATACAGGAAATTGTGGTTTGTATGAAAAAGAAATTGCCGAAGCATTATTGCAGGCATTCAAAGACAGCAGAGAAATTTAATAAGCGATTATGATTCAGAAAGGAAATCAAATGCTTAATCTTGAAGACGTTGTGAGAATAATAAAAAAAGAATGGGGCGTTGATACAATACAATGCCCCTTTGGGTCATGTACAGAAAAATTCGCAGGCAAAAAGATGATTGATATAGCGATTAAGAATAATTTCCCAGATAATGTGATTAAAACAATAAAGGAACACCCTATTAAATTTCCAAATTATCAAAAATATGATAACGGGAGAGGAATAGGTAGATATTATATTAATCTAATCACGGATTATTATCAAATGGGAGGTAAATCTGCGCTACAGAGATTTTAAAATAACTAACAAATGGTGGAGACGGACGCTTTCAATAGAGGTTAACGGAAAAGAAATAGAGTTCGACAGTATGGATGAGCTGAAAGATTTCGTCGATGTATTGTATATTCAAAATTAGATTTCATAAAGAAAACCGTGGATTTGATCCGCGGTTTTCTTTCATATTAAGAGAAATCAAAGAAAAGAGGAGGAATTAATAATCATGGGTTTTATGGTTAAAACCAATAAAAATGGAACCTTGTCTGCAGGAAGACATGAGAGACCTCTGACTGGAATGTCCATCGGTATTCATGGCGAGGAGAATAGCATTGTATCCGTAGATGAGAACAAAGATGGATCGCTGGTTATTCTGATCAACAAGGATTATGCCAAAAAGCATAATATCAAAATTGTCGAATGTTTTTGCGACGACGAATATAATAATTACGGAAGAGAGGAAAAACGAATTACGTTACTGAAAGACATTAATTTAAAAGCAACTGCATACATCAGACTCAAAAAGGAACCTGCTAAAGAATTGTTATATGTCGGAAACATCTGTCTGGAAAAGAACGAAAAGAAATACCGTTTTGATTTCAATAAATTTAATGTTTCTTATGTAGGAAATACTCTTATATTGAGTCTCAGCGACTGTACCGATATCGATGTACCAGAAGACGCAATTCTAGATGATCTAATGAATGCAAAAGTTACAGATTTCTTTTTGCAGGGAGATGAGGAACGCTATGTCGAAGGGCAGGCAATTAAGGATATTATTTTCGATATTTATGATGGCTTCGATAAAGAAAACCATATCGTGACACTTTATACATCGTCTTTTTTCGAGACTGATTTCGGAGAATATTACGATTTGGAGGGAAAATAATGGACATAAGATACAGCAAAGTTATTGTAGGCAATTATGCCGCAGTTCCCGTAGAAGATCCGTTTGATTCTTCAAAGACGGCGTACTGGTTATACAAAGAAAATTATTCCATCTGTGTTTATTTATTTTCATGCGAAGGGCTCACAAATGCTGAAATCCAGAAGCGGCTGAGTGGAGAAGAATTAGCAAAAAGCATAGCTCTTTTGGAAACGAGATGGCGAAAAGAAGCGACTGTATCATCATCAAAGGTGAAAAGAGAAATTAACTCCGGAATCCCCGGAGTTTTTCTCTAAAAAAATTTCTGTGCAGAAATTTGCGAATATTTTAATATCTGCTATAATATGATCATCGGTTAACAAAACAACCGACTTCCACCAATTATCTTTGATGCGTTCCCCGGTCAGGCTGACCGGGGATATTTTTATGTCTTTGGATATTCGTTTTCTTTCATATTAAAGGAAAATAAAGATAACAGGAGGAAAACGTAATGAGAAAACTAAAGAAAAGAATTCACCTCAGCATAGCTGGGGGGATTAGGTTTTTTCATTTACGGTTGTCCGAAGATGGAATTGAAAGTAAAACTGCATAGAAAAGGAGAAAAAGTATGTTAACTTATTATGATGGTGAAATTTCTGTAGATAAAAAATATGCAAAACAGTTAGTGGAAGCATTCAATACAATGACCTCTCTGATAGAAACGTGTGAGGAAGAAGTTCTCAATTCAAACACTGATGGAAAGGCTGCCATTTATTTTGAATACGAAGAGGGCGGTGATAATACCACAGAACTCGTAAACATGGCAAATAAGCTTATTTCTGAAGGCATTGACGTAGAGATGAATGTTCACTACACAAATGAGAACGGAGTTGGAGTACTCCTGATCGAAGACGGTCAGGCAGTTGATCTGTGCGGCAGCGAGTGCAGCATCCGGGATTTTTCCGATGAAGAGCTGTTAAGAGAGCTGAAAAGACGTGGGATCAATTTGATTGATAAGAAAAATGTTATTGATATACTCAAGACGGCACAGATCGTCACGGCAAAAACGAACGGTCTCATTGCTGGATTCGTCGGACAGATCTGGGTGATCAATGATCTTCTGAGAAAGATTATTGAAAAATTCGGCGGAGAAGCCTACAGAGTTGAGCAGGATGGATCCATTGAGTATGATGATTCCGAAAATGAAAAGATCAAAGAATTCAAGGAGAAAAAATAGATGAATTTATTCAAATCATTCCCTTCGAAGAAAATTCGAAATTCGAGGATCACCTGGATGTTATAGAATTGCCGGAAATTTTTCAGGAAATTGCCTGGGTATAAGGAGAAAATACAAGTTATAAGCAGGAAGAAGGCAGCGGAGAATACGTTGGATCTGTACGGACTGGTAATCTTTGTTTTGACATCATCGATTGGGGAAATCATTTATGGTTTGACTTGTATGTTGGTGGTGTTAATACAGGATATGGATATGGAGCTAAAAAATATCCGTATGATTACTGTGATGTTGCAAGTTTTTCTTGGAATGATGACTTAACAAATGTATCCGATGGAGATTTTAAAAAGGAATTGGAAGAATAGCAACTATTTCTTTTGATCAAGATGCAAATGCAGAAGAAGTTGTTGGATATTATTTAGTATTGTATAAATATCCTTTTAAAACATGGCTTAGTAACATAAAAGGTATCAATCTGAGCGAGCAGGATAAAAAGGTTACAAAGATTTTAGAAGGTTTAGAAAAATTATCTGATGTAGATATGGGCAATTAAAAACATATCGAAACAAGAGTTTCATAAGAATTGGAGGAAGAATATTATGGTAAAAGTAAAATATACAAATAACTTCGGCGCAGATATTTTGATAGGTAAATTCAAAAATAAAGATGAAGCTATTAAAATTGTTGACAAGGAGTTAGAACGAGAAAAGGAAAAATTTTCTGATAAAAATTATGATTATGCGGATTATGGATTAATAACTAAAATTTGGGATAAAGAAAGCGAAGAATACTCTCAATGGGAGATTATTGAGTAAATGAAACGATAATTTCTCAAAAAGAAAGGCTGTTATTATGAGTAGAAAAACAAAAAATATAGACCACGAACTTTGCGATTATGATGAAGCATACGACCGTGAAGCTGCAAGTGATATTGGATGGTGTGGTAAATGCAAAATTCCAGAATGTCCATATAATAAAGACTTAAATGAAAAGAGACGAATGGGTTGGAAAATCTAATGAAATGAGAATTTGCTAGGGAAGGAAATATTATGAATTACAGAATCAGCAAGAAAATTTATAAAAGAACAGACTCTAAATTAAAATCGTTCATTGCAGCAAATCACGATAAACGCACAACATATGATATTGCGAAAGAAGAAAATATCCTTTCTGGCTTAGAACGTAGTATTTTCATTTCTAAACAGGATAAATGGACGAAGCGAATAAACGATATCGTCGATGAATTAAAAGCAGAAGAACGAATCATGGACGAAGAAATGCAAAAATGAATGTGAAGGATTGATATTTATGGAAAAAGCCCCAACACTAAAAGAATTATTGAATAATCAAAAAGTTTCCACCACGAACGATAAAGACTTATACGGAATTTACCATATACAGGATGATAAAATTTATGAGATGTCACTAAATGAGCCCATGAAAAAGATTGGTGTTGTAGCAAGTGACGAAACAATTATGAACATTATTGATTGGCGATTGTTGCATGAAAGAAATAACATGGAATGAATTGCAAAAGGTGCGTAACGAAATCAAAGAGAACGCAATGGAAATGATTAAAGCAAATTTGGACTTGAAACGTAGATTTAGAGAGGATTGAAGTTATATGACAAGAGAAAAAGTAACTAAAATTGTAACAGACTTTTTAAATGATATGAATCCTGATATGTGGGACGGTAATGGAAATAAACCGGAATCGTTTGATGAACGTGCTTGGCAGTACCCATTAACAGACGGTATAAATCTTGAAATTACTTTTGCTTATGATGAAGAAGATGGATGGCATCATTACTGCGACTTGGTATTTATATCTGACAATAGTTCATTTGATATGTTAAGTGGATACGGAATTGATTCTCCACAGAATATTATTGATACTGTGTTAGATCTATGTCGAGAAATTGCTTGAATAAAAACAAAACGAGAGTGAGGGACAATAATATGAAAATTGTTGTTATTTATACATTACAGACAGACGGAGATTATAATTTAGATAATCCGAAAAAGTTTGGGTGTATTAAGAAAGACGGTTATCATTACTCTGGAACTGTAGAAATTGTATCCGATAAAAAATCTTGCTGTTTGATGGAAGCAAGAAACTTTTTATATAAGTTTTTATGCGATGGGCTGCACGTATCATATACCCATGCCTGGCTTCTTAAGGATTTTTATGATTTGATCGAATCATTAGTTAATAAAATCAGTCATTATAAACCTGATGAATCTGGTAAATATATCTGCGAAGAGTCCATTGGTGGAAATTATAGTGGAACAAACTTTGAGATTTTAATCATAGACTGACAGCTCTGCACAGTCTAAAGACTGGCAGGTTCCAGGTACATAACAGCATCACTTAACAATTCTTACAACGGATCCGGTTTCTGATCTTTACGGTCAGGAAGCGGATCTTTTTATGCAGAATAGCGGAAGAACTGCGAAATATCGATGACAGCAAAATTTAAGAAAAAGCCGGCAATATGACGGCTTTTCTGTGCAGAAATTTTCTTTTCCTGCAAAATCATTCATAATAGTATTATAAGGAGATTCGTTATGGATAAAAATAATTTGTCCGTAGAGCCGCATATTTTGACATTGCAGAAACTCTACGATACGGCATCGAGAATGCTGCGGATTAAAAGATGAAGAAAGACACGCCGATCATGATCACAACCGCGGACAGGAGCATTGGCGGCCGCGCATTTGTGTACGCTGCGTGGATTGGAGAGGGCTTCGACTGGGAAAGCGACCAGATCCGGATCGCTACTGATGAAAAGATCCTGAAATATAAAAACGGAAGAGACGTGGCTAAAAGTCCAATCATTCGCAAATATGAACGGGCTGGGAAGAAAATTGTTGTCAGAAAGTGTCCGGCATGCGAAAATAAGATTGGAAAAGAGGACCGTTTCTGTAAGTACTGTGGGCAAAAGATCAATGTGATGTCCGAGGAAAATGTTATCCGAGGAAACGTGATCGGGGAGGAAGAAAATGGCAGAGAAATACAATAAAACCTGGCAGGAAGAATTATGCCGTCAAATATTTAAAGAGGATATTATTCCCTGTGAGGACTTTGATGAAGCGCTACGATATGCCGCCGCTGATGTCCCGGAAACGATTACAAACACTGCTATCAGACACTATATGTACGGAATGTCTATGGAAAAGATTGCGGAAGAGGATGGCATTGTACCGGAAACCGTTACGAACCGCATCCGTATTTTTATTGCATATATGCGCCGTGCCTATCGTCAGGAGCTTTTGCGCTACGGTTTGAATCACTGGATCGAGAAAAAGAAAACCTACGCATCTTTATCTATAGAAGAAAAGCGGAATTTGACCCTGGAGGATTTCGAATTTTCCCACCGAACTTATAGCGTTCTTCGTCGTGCCGGAATCAAAACCGTGGGCGATATTATCGACTACGGAAATCTGAATAAGATTCGCATGTTCGGGATAGGCGGATATAAAGAAGTATATGCTTATTTGAAACTTCTGGGTATTGTCGCTCCGTGGAATACAGGAGAAAAGCAGTAATGGAGAAAAATGTTGTGTATAAGGTGACAAAAAGTAGTACGGACACAACTTTCGAGGAAAGGGATATTGTCTGGATGTGTGAAGACGGGACGATCATGCGAGCAAACCGGACCGGATGGATTGATCCGGAAGAGTGTCCCGAAGAAAGTCTGGATTTCTGTTTTGAGAAAGATGACAGATATAAAGTTATACATGGTTGTGGTTATGTCGGAATATGTGCGGCATAGCCTTATAAACCGAGATATTTAGCGTCCACGAACCAGGCATGTTCGGGAAGATTATACTGCAGTTTGATTTGTTTCTTTTTATCACCATCCATGACATCGCACAGGAAATAGATCCAGTTATCTCCGAAAGCGTTGTCCTGGATGGTATAATTTTCTATTTTAAGTTTTGTCCAATTGACCGTCACATACAATGGTTTGATTACACCGGAAGTCGAAAATACAGCAATGACCGGGACGCAGCATATATGTTTAGCATCGAAAATAGAATCTGAAATCGTCATTATAAATCCCTCCGAAAATAATGTACAAACATACGTCCTATTTGTCAATAAAAATATGCGCCCCTTTTTCTTTCATAATAATTATATAAAGAAAAAAGGAGAAAACATATGGACAAAAAATACAATGTTATCACATTATGCGGAAGCTCACGTTTTAAGAAAGAATTCTTGGAATTGCAGGAAAAATTAACCCTCGAAGGAAATATTGTCATCAGTGTAGGTGTTTTCGGACATGCTGATAATATCGATATCAACGCCACCACAAAAGCGATGCTTGACGACATACATAAACGGAAAATTGATATGGCGGATGAAATTTTCGTAATTGATGTTGACGGCTATATTGGGAAATCCACCAAGAGCGAAATTGAATACGCGAAAGCGCAGAAGAAAAAAGTAGTTTACCTCATTCATCCTTTGATTGGAAAAGAAATTTGCTTTAGAAGAGAAAATACGCATCATATCATTAAAGAGGTCATCGAGTTTGATGAGGATACTTTTGGTCAGGGAGATTTTGCCGTGATAACCGAAGATGGGCAATATTTCTACGAATGCGAAATTGATTTTATAAAATAGAAGCAAATTGTCACACACCGCAAAAATGCAGTTTAAAAGGAGATATAAAATTGAAGAAAACATTAATTATCAGCGCTTTCCCCGCATGTGGAAAAACATTTTTGTATAAAAATCAAGAACAGCTGCTGTTTAAATCTCAGGACGGATTGCAAATTCATTATAGTTTTCTTGATAGTGATAGCAGCAAATTCAAAAAATACGATGGCTGGGAAAAAGAATATGTAAATCACATAGAAGAAAACATTGGCAAAGTGGATTTTATCTTTATTTCCCAGCATGATGTTGTTTTACAAGAAATCGCCAATAGGGGCCTTCCTTTTGTAACAGTTGGACCGGAAAATTTACCATGGACTACAAATGAAAATAAAATGCTTACAAAACAACAATGGTTTGGAAGATTTGTCTTAAGAGATAATACGCATATTGCCAATTTCATGGATTGGATCAAAAATCTTTCGGAAAATTACGACAACTGGACATCTATACAACAGCAGACTAAATACTGTCCCATTGAATTCTTTCCATTAGGGGCAAATCAGTATTTGAGTAATATTATTGAAGAACTCTATTATAAAAAAGAGATTTTTTCACAATACACAAAATAGAGGGGCGGATTATTCCGCTCTTTTATTTTGTGCAAAATTCTCTATATTATTTTCTTCCATAATAGCATTAAATCTATTTATTAAAGGAAATTTATATTTATTTTCTTTCATAATAATGAAAATGAAAACCGGAGGAAATCTTTATGAAAAAAGAAATAGAAAATAAATTGAGAAGGTTTTTCAAAATTGATAATGATTACGAAAACTATCGGGGTGTACATTATTACGAGGATATAAATGTATCTGACATCCTCTTGAATGAAGTTACAGGAGAATTCACCGTTCATTTCGATCGTGTCTTAAAAACAGTAACTGAAGATGAATACGGCGTAGATCTGGGCGCCTGGAACGATGGGATTACAAAAACCCCCATGGTCGCAAAATTGGATAAAAATCTCAATATTTTATCTACTAACTGACATAAAAAGAGCGAATATTTTATTCGCTCTTTTTTGTGCAGAAATTTTTACTCTGCGAAAAATCTGTCATAATAATATTAAAAGAAGGAGGTATAACATATGTCAACATTGCTTATTTGGAGCGACGAAATCCAGAAATTATCAGATCTGATTAAAGAAAACAAAAAACTCCCGTCTATGTTCGATAAGTTCATAGTCCTTGGAACTGAACTGCGGATCAGCGAATATAACAAGCTTCGCCAGCTGCCTATTCCGGATGATAAACTGGAGCTTTCTACGGCGCTTCCCGAGAAAAGAGATACATTGTTGTTTGTTCTCGGGATGTTAAAGGAGCGGAAAGAATCGCGTGTATGCACTATTTCCTCTGTGCCCAGGGATATGGCGGATTTTGCAAAAGAACAAGATATGGAACTTTTATCCATGGCAGCTGCAGCAAAAGGATCAGATAAAAAGACTACAAAATCGAGAGTGCGAAATCTTCGAAAAAATGAATCGGTAGCAGAAGAGTCAAATAAAACATTGAATCTTAATGATAATAAGGGAACAGATTCTATCACTGAGCCAGTTAAAAATAAAAGTATTGATGAATCAGAAAAGACAGAAGAAACGGTCCCAGGGTTACTTGAAGATCTGGTAAAAGCGGCGGAAAAGAAGACTGGATATGGCTATAGTAAGCGGATCGATGAAATCAGAAAAGCAGTTGCTGCAGCATCCGATGAAAAGATTGGACTTCCGTTCCAGATGCAGATGTTGTTTGGTGAAAAGGGACAGGGGCTGACTGATGAGTTAACGGGATTTTTCCGGGAACTGAAAGGAGTTGATTAAAATGGATCATAATTTTATTTCATGCTTGTTAATTACTTTTATTGTTCTATATCTAATAAAAGAATGTTTTACGATTCACATGGGACCAATATGTGCATACGATAATATTTTATATTTCGTTCTATTAATCGCTGCTATTTTGATTGTATCTATAGGTCGTTCTACCAACCTCATAGAATTTAATTTACCGGGTACTTTATTAGGAATTGTATGCTTTCTGATTTCGATCATTATATCTTATTTTTCCTATAAAGCACAGGTTAAAAAATATGAAAAAGAATATCGTGATAAAAGAAAACTTGTTATTGAAAATATTGACGTTGATGCTCTCAAAGAAGTGATGAAAGAATGTAAAGAATCAGGCGTTGATATTTCAAAAAAACAATGTAATTGTGCTTGTAAATTTTCTGATAGGAATCCATCAAAAGAACAGTGTTTGGAAGACGCATTGCCAACGCCAGATAAGTGTTGTCCTATTTTTGGATGTGAAAGCGCATATTGTTCCGTATTTAACACTACTGTAGATCATTACACAGATTGTGTATGGTGTGAGCAAAAAGGTTCACGAGAAAGCTGTAAATGTCTTTGTTTATTAACAAGGATAAATGAGAATAAAGAATTAAAGGATCTTGTTGACAATATTAATTCCAAATCATCGTAGAAGAAAACATAGCATAGGAGAACAGGCGATTTTCTTTTCTATGTCACCGAGTAACAGCTTCGAATACAGGCAAGCAGGCATTTATGCCGACGTACAGGTTCAAGTCCTGTGATTAGAAAGGCTGTTGAAAATGCTTCTGATAAAGAGATCGGACTTCCGTTCCGGTTAAAAATGTTATTCGGTGAGAATGAAAAAGCGCTGAGTGAGGAATTAACGGAACATTATGAAGAATTAAAAAATTAAGAGGATCCTCCCTTAGGGGAGGATTTTTTCATACCTTCTTATCTGTCATATTAATACTGTCAAATTAAAGAAAGAGGGAGAAGAAGATGATACGAAGAATGATTTCACAATTTGAATGTGAAGTATGTGGAAAGAAATCTCTTGATCGCAATGAAATTCAAGCCTGTGAAATGAAACATTACAATACAACTATTGATATATTAGATTCATGGGAATCGAGAAGGGCGAGATACACAATGGCAGAATCAACATATTATTTTGATCGCAGTGAACACAATAAAACAGTATTTGAAGAAAATGAAAAATCCTTGAAGAAATTTGAGGAAAGAAATAATCTTCGCCGGATCACTATCTGCTGCGGATTTTTAGACGAAGAAAATGGATTGATCGAATACATTGCAAAGGCAGGAGATGATATTATCTGCCACTGCGAGATGCACAAGAAGAGCAATGACGCAAATACTTGGGTAATTCCTGCATGGTTTACAGAAGATGGCTATAAAAACCGTGGAATTGGTACTGTTGTTCTTGCATCAGCCATACGCGACATGAAAACCATTTTTGGTATTCCGGCTCATATCGAGTATATCTGGAATGGTCAGAATCAATATGTTTATGACTGGCTGAAAAAGAATTTCAATGCCGTCTGTAAATGTCCGATTGCGGTGCAAAAAACACAACCGGGAGACGACTGGGACTCTCATATTTATGAGCTTGATTGCAACAAGGTATTGAGATTCGCAGGTATTTTATAAGGAGAAAAATATGACATTAAAAGAAAAACTGAATTTATGGGTGAAGATCACAGGATTGGATCCCAGTGAAGAAAAAACTTCTTTTTCAATCAATCTGTCCGGGAAATTATCTGATTACGACATCAAAGTTATGGACGATAAGATTAAAGAGGTGCTTCAGATTGATGAGACTGGATTATTTGCAGAAGCTTATCTTGGTATCTATTTCAAGAAATTTATCAAAGAAAAGACCGTTTCCTTAATGGATATTATTTTAAATACAGAGATGCAGGAATTGGCTGAAGATTGCAGAAAATTGTATCAGGCAATCCTGGAAACGGGAGCAGAAGAGGAGATCATCAGAAATGCAAAATCTGCACTTGACTTCTACAATCTGGAATCCGATAAACTGAGCGCCGAAAACATCATGGATATTGTTACGTCTGCAAACTACTGCATCAATAAGGGATTAAAACTTGATCAGATTGCAAAAGGCAGATTCGACGAAGGCTCTTTTAAAGCTTCTAGCGAAGTTTATATGTATAGAAGTATCAGTGACGTGATCCGTTATGCAGCAAAAGGCGCGATTACCGGTGTATCCCTGTGTTATATCAGAAATGAGAAAAATATCGATGAAAGTTACTTTGCATTTCTGATCAGAAACGGCGAAAACCTTTATATTTTATCTGACCGGCCAGTCTACAAATATCCGATCCAGAGAAACTTTTCAAGATGTCCCGGAAGAGATATGAGCAGGCGTATCGAAGGCAACTGGTTCCCTTATTCGTCGCTTTCAGGAATTGATATAAGTGATCTGTGGGGCGGCAGCAGATACGGTGTAAGTGAAACGGATGCGGAGTTATCCAACATCATAGAAAATGATGCCGTCAGAGTAAAGATCGGCACTTTGAAATCCATGGATCAGTGCGAAGCCTTCTGGGCTGTTTACATGTTCCAGCTGATCAAAGAAAAATTCTATGACGGAAAAGTATCCTGTCCGGAATTATCCTACTGCAAGGCAAATATTATCTGTCCAGGTCTGGAAGACAACGGAAGAAAAGAGATCGTTGCTGCCGGCAATATCCCGTTGATTCCTCTTGTGGCACCGACTCTCGATGACACAAATGAACTGGAATATGACGGTCACGCTTCGCAGCATTTATACGATTATCTTATTGAAAAATACATCGATAAGGTAAATACTAAAATAATGGATCTCGTAGACGGAAGAGATAACGAATTTATGTTGCTTCCTGAAAATAGTAAAACAAATGACTGGAAAACAAAAATCATTCCGAGATACGAATCCATAAATCTGAACGACCTGCGGACGGAAAAGGAGCTTAAATACAATCAGAGCTGGCTCGCCAGATACAATATTGCAAAAGCGATCGCAGACATGGAAGAAAAGGATTATGAACATAACCATAATTCTATAATAAGGACCATCACCGAGATGTTTGGGAGAAGTTTGAGAGAAACAATTCTTTCGGGTTTCCGCGACGAAATTCCCATGAAAAAAGGAACTTTTGATGCGTTTTACGAAAATGGACTTCTTCGTCGTTATACGAAGGTATTTCACAGAGGGGAAAATAACTGGACAAAAGCTTATTATAAAAGCTATTTTACCGGCAAGAAACCTTCCGTGGTGTTGACATTCCGGGCGAGAACGGCGGAAGAACTCGCAAAATTATGTAACGTTACGGTTTCGGAACTTCCTGAAGAACTCCGGCATTATAATTATGGTCTCTATCATTATGGAAATAATCTGCTCGACAACTACGATCCGATGGATTGGGTTGTTAAAGATCACTACAATGAGGAAGAATTTGTCTTTGCGGTGGTTTTGAGTGTAGAAGAAACCTACGGTTGCCAGGACGAGGCCGGTGTCGCAAGAGAAGCTTTCTGGAAAAGCGGATTACCGAGATGTTACGAGAGAAGTCATTTCATAAATGCGACAACGGAAAAAGCGACTGTAGAGAATGCCGTTGGTACTTGCAAAGGACAGAGCAGAGGTTTTGACTTGTGTAAGAAATGCGAAAAATGCAAGTTTTTATTGCAAATAACGAGGTCATGTTTATCAACACACAATTAAGAAAATCTCCCTTCGGGGAGATTTTTCTAGATCCCAATTCTGACATATTAATAGAAATTAGAAAACAGGAGGAAGAGAAAGTGAACTTTTTAGAGAAGATATTTCTGCAAAAACGCAAAAACACAAAGACTTTATCACTTGACGAAGCCGCAAGGATATTAAAAGCAAATCCGAAATTTCTTGATAAATTCGAGGAAATGTATCGAAAGGCTGGTTCCTCCGAAAACGACAGCAACAATCTTTTTGATATTAATGCAAAACAGGCCGCCGAAGAAAAAGAAGGTATTCTATCAAATGGATGCAGCCAGGATATCATTGACCGCATCGTCGATGAACTTCTCTCGCAGACCGTTGTGTGGAAATTTGACGGGAAGAGAGTAAACGGGACGCTTGATACAAAAAGCCTTCCTGAAACCGATGCCAAAGTACTCAAGGAAGAGTTACTCAAGATTTCAAAAGATGTAAGACCTCAGTTTACAGGAACGTTTGTGGCAAAGGATATGAAAGAGTCAAGCAGTGAGATAGTATACCTTATGCTTCAGAAATATATGGAAGCAAATGCAGCGGGAGACGAACAGAAAGCAGCTTCGTTTTATGGAATGTTCCGGCAGGGATTGGATATTTTGGATATGGATTCCGGACTCTATGATATGATCGGATGTAACAGAAATTCCATGGGTTATTGGCTGCCACAAATGATCCGACCAGTCCTAGACAGAGGATTTTTTAAAATCCCGGCAACAACAATCATTAAAGTGCCGCTTACATTACTTCAGCTCACGAGGCTGGATTATATGTCATTCAACAGAACGACACTGGATATCGTGGATGCATACTGCAGAAAAGCATTTGAATTGAGCGAAGATAAGGACTATTTTATCAAAACCGGAACCTATTCTTCCAAATTTGATTTTCGTAATGCACATGTATTTGGTGCAAAAGAAGTACGTGAATTGGGAGAATATCTGTTATTTATCCACTGGCAGGCGTTGCAGATGGCTGCTCCCACGACAATTCCGCATCCTATTTACGGTGTTTCTACAACAAATGAATGGGTGGTCCGCGAATTTATTCAGGATAAGGAGAATAATCCCACTATTTACAAAGGGCTGCCGCTTCATACAGAATATCGCATATTCGTTGACTTTGATATAGACATGGTACTTGGCATTCATGCCTACTGGGACGCAGAAACAATGAAAAAACGTTTTGCACGTAATTCTAATATCCATGACCGGCATGATTATGTTATTTATTCTATACATGAAAAAGAATTGTATCGGAAATATGTATCAAACAAAAGCCTCGTTGTGAAAGAAATCGAAGAACTGCTGCCGGACGTTAATTTAAGCGGTCAGTGGTCGATCGACGTGATGCAAAACGGAGATGAATTCTGGATCATTGATATGGCTATGGCTTCAGAATCCGCGTTTTATAAAGAGACGGTAGCACCGAAATTCAGGAAGAAAGCAGAAGAGAATTGGATACCTGGTGATACCTCTCTGAGCGATTAAAGTCGATTTGGGATTTACACGCGAGAATCATTTATCTTTATTGACAAGATTGCGCAGTACCTTAAGATGAAAAGAACCGGATTTTATCCCGGTTCTTTTTGTGTGGAATTTTTATATAATTCTATGATCTCCGTTACGGTTGTTGTTGCTTTATGGTATTTTTTAGCTAAAGAGTGTGCTTTTTCACCATTAATGTAATCCTCAATAATCTGCTCCGCAATCAATTCATCAGCCGTATATTTTTTACATAATTCGCTCAAATATTCTTTTATACCATTTTCTATATCTTCCCTGGAATATTTTCCATAGGCCGTCAATTGCTCGATGGAAACATTTTTTACAAAATACAAGCGCACAAAATTACTATTATCTACAGTGGGAGAAATTTCTTCCATTTTCGCCGTAGCGGCCTTGTATTTTTTAATGCAATACTGGACAGTCGAAATACTACATGAATACTTTGCAGCCACTTCTTTATAAGTGCTGTTCGTATTGAGATATGCACAGGCAATCTCTATATCTTCTTTGTTTAAAAAATTTCTTGTTAAACTACAGTCCGTCTCCAACTCCTTATGTATATTTCTATAACTGCGGATTGCGCGCCACACGGTAGAAGCGGAACACCCTAATTTTTCCGCTATTTCATTGGCTGTATATTTTTTCTCAAAATACATTTCAATAATTTCATGTTCATTTATTCTATTAGGTTTTTGAGAAAAATAGCCTGGATGCTCTTGGTCGTATTTTTTAATATAATGTTGAACTGTCGAGATATTAATGTCATTTTCCTTCGCCAGTTGAGCCCATGTTTTTTCAGTTGTTCCATATTCTTCAGCTATTTTACAACAAAGCTTATCTAAAGCTTCTCTTTTGGCTTCAGTATAAGAGGAAATGCGATTAGTATAGCCATTTCTTGCTAAAGAAAAATGTGCCATAATCTGCTTTTTAAGATAAAGGTATTTAAAAGAGTTCGAAGAATCCGGTAATATTGAATTGAGATATTCTTCCATTTCTTCGATATGATATAATTTCGGTTCATTTTTCTTTTCCATATTATCCCTCTTTTTCTTTGATGCATTTCCATCATATCAATATTTAGCAAAAATGAAAAGTATAATTTGTCGAATATTTTTCATGTTATTGTCGTAAAACAAATAAAATAAGGGAATTTGATTAATACAAGAAAATCAAAATCGGTTTTTCCAACTCTTTTTCTTTCATATTAATATCATCAAAGAAAATCGGAGGTAAAAATTCATGACAAATAAAATTAACGAAAAAATGAAGGAACTGATTGGTAGATCTTCGTTTCTAGACTACCGCGAATTATGGTCTAAACTGGACCTGGAAAAGAAGATAAATTATATCGTAGACGGTGATTTTACTTATTCTCTGTCCGAGACAACAAAGGATATAATGCACGAACTCGGTTTATGGCAGGGCGAGATAATTGATGACTACGAGATTGAAAATTATATCAAAGAAGTTGAAAAAATTCGCATTCAGCTCAGTGAAATTGGAGGAGAAAGACCTTTTGCGAACATTGGTTGTTTTCTTCAGTTCATGGGTACGCAGAAAGGAATTGCGCTTGATTCTTGTCACGTTATCGAAGTTATTATGTATGGACATCGGTACGGTTATGCTTTTTTGAACGAAAATAAGATCTATACGCTTGCTGATCTGCGTGAAAGACTGCTGAAAGATAGAGAAAATTTCAGTCTTGTATAGACGTGAAGAAAGGAGTGATTGTTATGCACGGAAGCGGCGGTCCTTTATTTTAACTTGAGACCTCCCGGGAATTTCTCGGGAGGTTTTGTTTTTATAAAAAATCTATCATAATAATAGTGAAAAAGAAATAAAAATATGTTGACAATACTTCCGGTAGGTGTTATAGTATCAGTAGATGAACGGAGTGCCTGCCGCGAGTCTTAGATTTTCTATCTGAGATTAGCTGTTGGACTCCGTATTTTTATGCAAAAATTTTTAGAAAGGAAAAGAAAGACCATGATAGCAATGATTATGAAAAACAAACCTCAGTTCACACAGATGTCATTCGCACTGGAAACAGGGCTTGGTTTGGTGCGCTCTAATTATCATTATGGATGGGATCTTATTGTCGATAGTAAGCCGGAATGCAGTCTTTTTTCAGCGATTATAGCGTATCTCAGACAATTACATAATTCATTCAGTGGTTCTTTTCATAGCCGTTTCAAGCGGTCAGCAGATATCGGAACAGGCACCCGGTAGAACAGGAACCGCGCATAGATTGGAAATATGAAATCATGACCACTGGATTAAGAAATTGTCTTAGTTTAGTGGTCTTTTTAATTATATGGGGTATGGGACTGCAAGGGGTGGTCGCCTGTTTTGCAAACAGGAAAAACAGATGGGTTCGATTCCCATATGCTCCATTGATTTGGCCGATTCGACTAGAGGACGAGGTCACGGGAATTTCACTCCCGAGACGTGGGTTCGAATCCCGCATCGGTCGCTACGGAAATATCCGTAATACAACAAAACAGGGACTTATGGAACCAGGCACTCCGTTTGTCCCACATGCAGATGTCGTATAGCTGGCTAATACACTGGCTTGCCAAGTCAGAAATGCGGATTCGAGTTCCGTCATCTGCTCTTAAATTCTGAACCAGGCACTCAGGATTTATACAATATACGAAAGGACATTGAAAAAATATGGATAAACGATTTTATGGCGGTAAAGACGATACTGACTTTACCGAGCCTCGTAAGCTAACTTGGTAGAAGCGCTGGATTGAAGCTCCAGAGGATCGGATCGTAACCGAAACGAGGCATTATGGCTCCATCGCCTAGCTGGTTTATGGCACCTGCCTGTCACGCAGGAATAACACGGGTTCAAATCCCGTTGGAGTCGCTTATGTGTGTGTAGTGTCAGCGGATAGCACATCTGCCTTCCAAGCAGAAAGGGACGGTTCGAATCCGTTCACGCACTCTATTCTCGCATAGCTCAATCGGTAGAGCGTCCGGCTGTTAACCGGGATGTTGCAGGTTCAAGTCCTGCTGTGAGAGCTTAAGAAATGTAAAGGAGATGACTGATATGCCAGACTATTATTATATGGGAACTGAATATTATTAACGGCAGGTATGCAAAAGGCTGAAGCAAGCAGTCTGTAAAACTGTGACCCTCGTGGTAAACATTGTGAGTTCGACTCTCACCCTGCCGACTTTTGGGCGAATATCCCGTAATTGGCAGCGGTACTGTCTGTAAAACAGTTGGCTTCGGCTTCTGAAGGTTCAAGTCCTTCTTCGCCCACTTAAAATAAATATGCCTCGGTACGCAAATTGGCAAAGCGGCAGAGCTAAGGACTCTGTGATTGTTTATGGGTTCGACTCCCATTCGAGGTACTGTGATGTCCATGTGGCGCAATTGGCAGACGAACTGTCTTCAGATGGCAGAGGTTGGTGGTTCGAAACCACTCATGGGCACTGTATCGGGATGTGGCGCAATTGGTAGCGCGCGTGATTTGGGATCATGAGGCTGCAGGTTCGAGACCTGTCATTCCGACTGTATGCATCAGTGCCGCAACTGGCAGACGGGGCCGGCTCAAATCCGGTTTTCTATGGGTTCGAATCCCTTCTGGTACATTTTCTTTCCTGTAGAAAGAGTATAACAAATATAAAGGAGAAACAAGACTATGAGACGAATATCTATACCGAACCTTATTTCATAAGGGGTGGTAGCTCAGGGGTCAAGAGCAGCGGCCTTATAAGCCGTGTGTCGTGAGTTCGATTCTCACTCGCCCCATTTAGATAATATAGTATTGGTTTGTAGCTCAATGGTAGAGCGACCGGCTGTTAACCGGTAGGTTGTGGGTTCAAGTCCCACCATTCCAGCTATGGAGGCTGTGGCCGAGTTGGTTAGGCAGCAGATTGTGGCTCTGCGGAAGCAATTCCTACGTGGGTTCGAGCCCCACTGGTCTCCCTGAAATTAAATATGCCGCTGTAGCACAATGGTAATGCACCTGCTTTGTAATCAGGGGATTAAGGGTTCGAGTCCCTTCTGCGGCTTATAGGCGGTTAGGTTAGAGGTAAACCGTGCGGTTCTGAGCCGTGAGACACCCGTTCGATTCGGTTACCGCCTGCTATGCTCTCATACGCTAATGGATAGACGGCAGGGCTACGAACTCTGTAGTTGGCGTTCGAGTCGCCATGGGAGCACTGTAAAATGCCTGTGTAGCTCTAATTGGCAGAGCGTCTATCTCGTAAGTAGAGGGTTGCAAGTTCAAATCTTGTCACAGGCTTCATAAAAAATATTGTGGTGTATTTCAATGGTAGAAAGACCGTCTGATGAGCGGTTAACGACAGTCCGACTCTGTCCACCACAACTATGCTGATGTAGCTCAACTGGGAGAGCATATGCCTTACAAGCATGGGGTTACAGGTTCGAGTCCTGTTATCAGCATTTGCGGGTGAGTGGAACGGATTTACCATGCAGGGCTCATAACCCTTGCGATACCAGGCTTCGACTCCTGGACCCGCTACTCCAGGGTAGTATAGCGGCGAGTACGGCCGGTTCATACCCGGCAAACGCAGGTTCAAATCCTGTCCTTGGGATTGAAAATCTTTATAATAAAGGAGAAATAATCATGAAACGAAAACAGTTATGCAAGCGATTATCAAAGTTATAATGTATGCATCCGTCGCCTAATTGGTATGGCACCAGACTTTTAATCTGGCGGAATTACTTTCCATGCGAGTTCGAGTCTCGTCGGGTGCACTGATACCGCATGTGTATCCACGGGTATGTAACTCAAGTGGCAGAGTATCGGCCTCTTAAGCCGAAGGTTGCAGGATCATGGCCTGTCATACCCATTATGCGCCAATAGCCCAATCGGCAGAGGCACAGGGTTTAAGCCCCTGTTAGTATCGGTTCGAATCCGATTTGGCGTATTTTTCCAGTTTTTATGCAGATACAGAAAAATTGCAGGAAGGAGTAAATAATTATGCATAACGTAAACAGATGTAGCAGACAATCCAATAGTTCGTGGTCAGAGAGTAGACATGATAAGAAGATGTACTGCTTTATTTGTTGATGCAAAAATTTTCGCATAACAAAATTACCGGCATTCTCTGCAGCATCTTCTGATAAAAAGTTTATCAAAAGAGGCTTTTTTTTATTGTTCATTATTATGGGTGCGTGGCTCAACTGGTACAGCAACGGTCTCCAAAACCGTGATTGTCTGGGGGTTCGAATCCCTCCGCGCCTGCTAAAAAATATCAGAAAGGAGCAACGTGATCATGAGTAAGAAACATTACAGTGAAAACTGGATTTCGCCATCACACGGTGAGCTTATGATACAGGAAATTCCAAAATATATAAAGGCTTACTATGAAAGAATGAAAGAGTATGGTACCGGTATTCATATTACGATCGGTACGGATTCGCAGAATTTTGATTATACGAAAGAAGTAAGTGTAATTGCTGTGATCTGTGAAGGACACGGCGGTATTTTCTTTTATAAGATTAACGCACGTGACCGTATTTCAGATGTAAGAACAAAACTTCGTGTGGAAACCGGCGATTCACTTGAAATAGCAGAACAGCTTATTACAATATTTGAGACAACGGAATATGAAGACGTATTTTTGAACACAGAGTTTTCTATTCATATTGATGCTGGTTATTCTGAACATGGTAAGACGAAGGAATTGATTCCTGAGCTCATAGGCTGGGTCACTTCAATGGGTTTTGAGGCAAAGGTTAAGCCGGAGTCTTATGTTGCATCCGGAATTGCTGATAAAATTTCAAAATGATAAAGGCTCTTGTTAAAGAGCCTGATATGGAGCGGTGCCTCAATTGGTACAGGACCCGGTTGGAAGCCGGACATGTCGTGTCAATCCACGCTTTGAGGGTTCAAGTCCCTCCCGTTCCGCTTTTGCTGTGATGGCTCAACTGGTACAGCACCGGCCTTGAAATCCGGCATGTCGGGTGAGATTCCCGCTTTCAGGGTTCGAATCCCTGTCACAGCGTTAAGTCCCCATAGTCTAGCGGTCAAGGACATCTGCCTCTCACGCAGGGAACGGCAGTTCAAATCTGCCTGGGGATATTTTATACGGGCATAGTCTAATTGGATAAAACAACGGTCTTCTAAATCGTACTTTGCGGGTTCGAGTCCCGCTGTCCGTAGTATTATGGCATCGTGGTCGAGTGGTCTAAGGCGCCTGTCTGCAAAACAGGTTTTATCGTGGGTTCGAATCCCACCGATGTCTTTGCATTTAAGCTGTGCGAAGCAGATTAGTCACCTGTTTCTATTCAGTGTATATGCAAAAAGCCCGTGCTAAACGGTATTTCAGTCGAAATTGACTAACGGCTGCGGTATTCGTGATAAACCTGCCAATCTGCGGGGCACGGGAGTCTGCCAGTGTGGCTCAAGTGGTACAGCACCTGCTTCGAACACAGGCAAGCCGGCATTTATGTCGACGTACAGGTTCGAGTCCTGTCACTGGCGTTTTTTAGCCCATTAGCATAGCGGTCAATGCACTGGGCCTTGACCCCAGGGACTGCGGTTCGAATCCGCAATGGGCCGTTTATATTTCTTGCCGTGGTGGCTCAAATGGTACAGCAGTGGATTGCTAATCCACCATCTCGGAGTAAAATCCGGTTTCGGGGTTCGACTCCCCGCCACGGCGTTAATATTTATAATAATATTCCAAACCTTCCGGATAACTTCCGGAAGGCTTTTTCTTTCATATTAAATATATCAAAATAGATAAATGGAGGAAAATATTATGGGACAGAGATCGCAGATTTTTGTACGCTATCAGGAAACAGACGGAACCCGCAAATTGGTGGCAAGATATTATGGCTGGAATTACGGAGAGCGCATGATCAGTCGAGCAAGGCATACAATGGAATGGTTGAAAGAAAATAATAAATATATTTCAGCTTGCGCTGAAAAAATTCCAAGAATTCTCGATACGAATTTCGATATGGGCGACTGCGTGATCAGCAGCGATATTTTGAAAGAGTATCAGGAATTATATTGCCCAGAGGATTCTCTTAACGATGTTCTGTTCTATTGTCAGGATAATAACGATGGAAGATTACTGATCGATATCGATAATGCCGATAACATTAAGTATGCGTTTCTTACCTCGGAAAGCGATACGCCGTTATCATCAGTAGAGTATATGGAGTGGGATATCGGTTCTGACTGGAATAAAGTGTCAGAAAGCAACGGCAAAGAAGCTATTCAGACCTGCAAACGTAATATCAGTAAAATTAATATGATGGCGGATCTGATGACGGCGGAAGAGGCACAGGAATTTATTTCTGCGGATTACAGTGGTAGCCTCCCTCAAAAGCCGAAAACAAACTGGATCGTGGCCATTGCAGATATGCTTGCTGGAAACGAAAGCGACGCTATCTGGTGCGATGACGACGGACAGATTCTTGTGGCAACAGAAGAAACAGCTAATGTTGTAGCCGACCTCATTGAAGCCTTCTACAGATCGCAGGGAGAAGAAATATCCGTAAATACCGGATATTACGATCCTGAGGAAGATAAAAGAAATGGAGAAGAAACCGAACATACCGGCTGGTGGTATGTTTATGTAAATTAAAGGAGAGAAAAACATAAAAGTATATTTAAAAACAAGAAAAGGATATTTGCGTTTCGCCAAAACTTTTGTCGAGGTTGTCGCAGACAAGAAGCTAGCTACATGTGTCGAACTCAAAGACATAAAAGATGTTAAAGACACAATTTATTCTATGAAACCCTGTATTGGTATAATCACGGCAGAGGTTGCAAAATAATCACAGGGAGAGAATCACTAGATGGCGAAGAAAATGAAATATAATCCGAAGGACTTCACGATTGAGATCTGCCCATGGTGCGGAAAAGAGCAGGTGATCTACGCAAAAGGTATCACAAGATGTCTTTGCGGTAAGCCGCTCGCTCCGTGCAGTATGTGTGAAAGTTGCAATTACAAATTCTGCGATTACGGCTGCAACGGCACAGACTCAGATGCTGAAAAACAAGTAGATCACGAAGCACTTCCGGAAGAAGACCAGAAAATTTTATATGAAAAATTATAAGAGAAGCAGCCCTTGCGGCTGTTTTTCCTCACTGTTTTCTTTCATATTAATTGCATCAAAGAAAAACGGAGGAAGAGTATTTTTATGATGAATGAAGAGATTAATTTTTACAGAGAACTGGCGGCAGAAATTAAACCGGAAGGATTCAGATCATTTTTGTTTCAAAGCGAAATGTCGGAATGGTTGTATATAATTACCCCGAACAATTCCTGGATGTCGATCGATTTTGAATCAGACGGACTCAATATCGTATATCATTATGAGCCTTCCCGCGAATTTGGAGATGGATGTCGTTGTAATGAAAACATGCTTCATGAAATTACAGCAGAAACACTTCTGGAAGCAGAGAGATTCGGTAAGAGTTTTGGTCACAGAGGCTGGATCAATGTTCCGAACAGATACGACGGCGGCACACACAGAGAAAATGTCTGGAGAAAACCGAAACATCACGAGAATGCTTATAAAGCTATGATGCAGAGCTGGTGTGCGAAGCAGCTGATTGAATTATAAGAAACGGCGCCTTGATGGCGCTTTTCTTATGCAGAAATTTTCCGTTTTCGCTCAAATATGATCAATTCTATTGACGACAACGATCCTATTTATGATGCCATGGTCGAATGGAAAGCGAAGATAAAGAAATAATTATAAGCCTTCCGGATATCTTCCGGGAGGCTTTTTCTTTCATAATAAGAATACAAAGCCAAGACAAGTGGAGGAAAAAAATTATGATTTACAACAACGGAACAATATCTGTTCATAAAAATCACATCGGCAATCTTCTTTTTGCCGTAGTAATATCCGGATTAGTAGAAGATGTATTAGAAGCCAGAAAAATGATTCGCGCATTCAAAAATGAGGCACTTCTCGAACTGGAAGATTATTATAGCGTTGGCGTAGATGGTTGCATTGAGGAACAGTTGAAAAGAGCCATCGATATTCTCGATAATCTGAAAATTAGAGCCAAGGTTCAGATAGATTTCTACGGTGACGGAGGAGATACAGGTATCGAAGGCCGTTATACCCTCGAGAAAGATTCTTCAAAGCTGCGTATATTATCCACTGATGAGATCGCAATCATGGACGCAAGCGATAGATCCTTAATTGAAGAATTGATTGGCAGAGGATATAGTGTGACTAAAGGAAAAGCGGAGCCTGCCGTCTATGAAGGTGACGATGACGCCGACTATATCAAATGTCCTCATTGTGACGAAGTACTCGCTGCAAATGACGATTATCATGAAATACGGCCGGCATATTGCCCGAAATGTGGATGTAAAATTAAATACTAAAAGGAGAAAAAATAAGATGAAATTTAATTCAGCAGAAGGGATGTATCATTATCTTTGCAATAACGGAGAATTATATAATCCCGTAAAAGAGGTATATATGTTTCAATACAACGAAGACGGCGCACTTTGTTACTATTGTGTTTCAGAAGATCATGCTGCCGAACTCGCTTTAAAAAGTATTGAAAATGGCGAATACTGGGGTGCATATCTCGGCACCGGAGGGCATATCTACGAAACAGAGGAAGCTCTTGAAATCTGTAATGACTTTGCAGACGAAAACTGGATCAATTGTTGCGAATACGCCGCCAGCATTCTGTTAAAAGAAGCAAAGAAAAGGCCCGGTTATAAGTTCAGCTGCGTCATCATTGAGTCCACTGATACGCTCGATGGCCTTAGAAGGAACTGGATGCCGGATCTGCTCGAAAACTGCGATCCGATCATAGGCACAGCGGTACTTGAAAGCGGATACCTCGATATCGAACTGAATATCCACAGTGTTGCGCAGTGTACGCGGGATGAAAATAAACGGGAAGATTACACACCCGTCTGTAGCTATTTCTGTTGTGTCAAACACGGAGATAAAGATACCGATTGGGAATCTTTCGATTATATTGACGCACCGGTAAATGTGGACTGGAAGGCGGATAACTGGAAAGAACAGTTAGAGAAAGATATGATCATAACTCTTCATAAATATGCTTTTGAAAAAAGCTTAAGTTTCGATCATGTAAATTAAAGGAAAGAAACATGTTACTTGGATTCTTACATGACGGAGGGAAATTTATATGCGAGAGGAATTATTCTGTCTCCAGAAACTAAGAGGATATAACGGATAAATATACAGCGGAACAAATTCCCCCCGGAACCGACGAATTACTAGGAATTAATAGGAGGATTATATGTTATTTGTAAAAATATATCTTGGGTTATTAATGATAGTTATAATATTTGCAATACACAATAAAGCTGCAGATTTATTATTACTAGGGATTCCATTAGCTTTTATTTCCTTGTTTGTAGGGGTTTTTATATCTTCATTTCCGGGATTTTATGATATACAGGAAGAAACAAAAGATTTAACCACTATAAATAATGAGTCTTATTATGAAATAATATATCCAGACAATTATGCATCATCCGAAAAATATGTTGTATGTGTAAAGGATAACGATGAAATTTCCCATATTGAAAAAGTGAATTCTAAAAGTACCAAAATAGAATATTCTACTGTGGCGGAGAACGGACAGTTGATTGTAAAATATTTCAAATTAAAGCCTAAGTGGGAACATAAAATGTTTGGTGTATTAAATGGAATTAAATTTGAAGTCATACTCAGATTACCGGAATCTGCAAAAAATAATTTATAGGGATCTCAAAATCCCATGGAAATATTCCACCGGATTAAAACTTTCAGCAACAAATGAAATTGGCTTTACCTGTATCGAAGACCTGACCATAAAATGATTTTAAGCTCCCTCCGGGGAGCTTTTTCGTACAAAAAGAATATTCGTACATTCATTTCTATCATAATAATATCAACAATATAGATAAAAGGAGAAAAGAAAATGAAAAATACGCAGAATACAGTACATGGTTTTAAAGTTTTTAATCCAGACTGGACATGTTCCCCTAACGGCAACACTAAACAGTACGCTTGCCCTGGAAAATTTGAGGAAGAAGGGGAACTTTATATTTGTGATCACGGTATGCACTTCTGTCAGACCGCTGCTGACTGCTTCAATTATTATGATTTTGACAGCAACAACAAAGTCGCAGAAGTCATAGCCTATGGTGAAGTGCTGACAGAAGATGACAAGTCTTGCACTAATAAACTGGAAATAGTGCGTGAAATCACGTGGGATGAAGTCTTGCGGACCGTCAACCTTGGAAAGAATTGCACAGGCTTTTGCAATACTGGAGACAACAACACCGGAAACCGCAATACTGGAGACCGCAATACTGGATGCTGCAACACCGGGGACAACAACACCGGAAACCGCAATACTGGAGAACGCAATACCGGAGACTACAATACCGGAGACTACAATACCGGATACTGCAACACCGGAAACCGCAATACTGGAGACCGCAATACTGGATGCTGCAACACCGGAAACCGCAATACTGGAGACAGCAATACTGGATGCTGCAACACCGGGGACAACAACACCGGAAACCGCAATACTGG
>ENA-OPFG01000330-OPFG01000330.1-human-gut-metagenome-genome-assembly--contig:-NODE-330-length-32603-cov-3.274057_pt1 | contig 32603 bp, 23 predicted proteins | sample MGYA00241304_ERZ501542 | MGnify/ENA primary metagenome ERZ501542 (study PRJEB25962, sample SAMEA2042427) | human gut metagenome | biome: human gut; feature: human-associated habitat; material: faeces...
GTGGACGAGCGTCGGCTTTGGTCGTTCCTCACCACAACCCAAGCCGACCTGCTCGACCAGTGGCGCGGTCGCGGTGGCAGCGTCAAGGATGCTGTTATCAAGGAATTGAAGCGCACCATAGAGAGCCGCGGCGTGCTCGACATACTCAAAAACGGCCTCGAGGTTGACAACCTGCAAGCCTCAAAGCGGTTGCGTCTTTTCTACCCGAAACCGACCGCCGCCGACAGCGCTGAGAGCCATACTAAATATGCATCAAATCAATTCTCAATTACGCGCCAAGCCATTTACTCACTGATCAATCCCGGCAACGAGATTGACATGGTGGTATTCGTAAACGGATTGCCGCTATTCACATTCGAGCTTAAAAACCCCTGGACGGGGCAGACTGCCGCTTACAACGGACGCAAACAATATCGTGAGCACCGCGACCCGCGCGACCCGCTGCTTATGTTTGGGCGTTGCCTCGCTCATTTTGCAGTCGATAAAGATGAGATTTGGTTTACTACCAAACTCAAAGGCAAAGACACATACTTTATGCCTTTCAATCAAGGCTTACCTTATGGTGCAGGAGCCGGTAATCCCGTAAATCCCAACGGTATGAAAACGTCATACCTTTGGGAGCGCATACTGCGCAAGGACGTGATTGCCGAAATAATCTCTAACTTCGCGCTCTTTGACTACGGTGAAGCCAAGACCGGCAAGAAAGTGCCGCACATACTCAAAAACGCCAAACTGCTCATCTTCCCACGCTTCCACCAACTCGACGTGGTGGACAAACTTATGGAAGATGTCGAAACCGAGGGTATTGGCAAACGCTATCTCATTCAGCACTCGGCAGGTTCGGGTAAATCCAACTCCATAACGTGGCTCGCCTTTAAGCTCATCAAGGCTATGCCTCGGTCGCTGAATGTCAAGCGAGCCAAGGCTCTCGACACTCCGCTGTTCAACACTGTTATCGTAGTTGTTGACCGCAAAATACTCGACCGACAGCTTACGCTTAACGTCAAGGCTTTCGCCAACTCCGACAAGATAATCTCTCATGCCGACACATCGGCACAACTTCGCCAAGCCATAGAGGACGGCAAGCGCATAGTCATCACCACTATTCAGAAATTCCCTTATATCGTTGACGACATAAAGGATATGAGCAGTAATAACTTCGCCATACTTATCGACGAGGCACACAGTAGCCAAAGCGGTATCGCCGCTGACAAACTCAATGCTGCGATAGCCTCCGACCCCGACCTGGGCGGCGCTGATACTGACCAATTTATCGACAAGTTGATACAAGAGCGAAAGATGAGCGAGAACGCATCATATTTCGCCTTTACCGCCACGCCCAAGCGCGAGACCCTCGAACGCTTCGGCATACAGCAACCCGACGGCTCGTTCCGCCCTTTCCACCTCTACTCGATGCGCCAAGCCATAGAGGAGGGTTTCATCCTCGATGTGGTCACAAACTACACCACCTACCACAGTTTCTACGAGGTGGTGAAGAACACCGACGAGAACCCGGAATACGACGAGACCCGCGCACAAAAACTGCTGCGCAAGATGGTTGAGCGCGAACCGCACACTATCGAGGCCAAGGCCGAGGTGATGCTCAACCACTTCGACGCCAAGATTGTGCGCTCGCGCAAACTCAAAGGAAAGGCGAAGGCCATGGTCGTTACCAAGGACATCGAATGCGCCATACGCTACTACCACGCCTTGCGCAAGCTGGCCGAGAAGATGCACCTGCGCTACAACATCCTCGTGGCTTTCTCGGGCGAGAAGACCGTGGACGGCGTACCCTACACCGAGAGAGGTCTCAACGGCTTTGCCGATACCAAGACCGCGGAGGAGTTTGACAAGGACGATAACCGCATACTCGTTGTGGCCAACAAGTATCTGACGGGCTTCGACCAGCCCAAGCTCGCTGTGATGTATGTAGACAAGCCACTCGGAGGGGTGCTTGCCGTTCAGACCCTCTCACGCCTCAACCGCAACGCGCCCGACCTGGGCAAGCGCAGCGAGGACGTGTTCGTGCTTGATTTTTTCAACACCGTCGAGGGCATCAAGGAGGCGTTCGACCCGTTCTACACCTCTACAACACTCGAACAGGCCACCGACCCCAACGTGCTCAGCGAGCTGCGCCACACGCTGCTCGACCTCGGTGTGTTCACCGATGAAGAAATCGAGGAGTTCAACGACTTGTATCTGCACGGCGCGGATCAAGACCGACTTGCACCGCTGCTCGATGCGGCACAGCACCGCTACGACGAAGAGATAGAATGGCCCGAAAACGGCAAGGCCGACTTCAAGATGAAGTGCAAGCAGTTCGTGAAAGTATATTCCCGAATCGCCGCCATTATGGCCTTCGACGCTCCGGCTTGGGAGAAGATGTATTGGTATCTGCGCCACCTCATACCGCAGCTCCGCGTGCCCGAGAACGGCGGCATTGATGTCTCGGACCTGCTCGACAAGACCGACCTCAACACCTACTGCCTGAGCCGCACGGCTCTCAACGAGCAGATAGTGCTCAACGCCGAGGAGGCCATCATCAATCCTCTCGCCCCGACTATGGTAAACGCCGGAGGTACCGAGGAAGACCGAACACAGTTTGACATCATTCTGCAGCACTTCAACGAGCGGCACATGAACGGCTGGGATGCAACGCCCGAAGAACAACGCACCAAGGTAATACGTGTTGCCGAACTTGTCCGCGCCAACGCCCGTTACCTCTCGCAGGTTGTTGGCAATCCCGACACCCGCCGTTTCCAAGACATTATCGACGAGATAATGCTGCAACAGCGCTCGGTGGATATGTCGCTTTACCGTGAGTTCCGCAACGAGGGCTTCCGCCATGACTTCATCAACCTGGTACGAGCTGCCCTCGAAAACGGCGACCGCCTCTCAGACATTCGCTTTCAACGTAACCCCGATGACGCACAATAATTCCACAGAGATATGGCTGAAAGAATAGAAGAATCCCCTTGGAATAAAATACTATAACAGAAAGTCTCAGGACTTTACGTTGTTTTGCCAGACGGCACAATGCTGCAAGGCAAAACAGGCATCGAAACGTTCCTCATGTTTGTCGAAGAAATGGGCTGGGAACGTATTCGAGGCCTTAATTTTCTTCACGGCGAAGAAAACATTGTGCTTAACTATCAACCCGACAACCGCTACCGCGAAGTTGCCCCGGGCTGGTATATCTACACAGGGCATCGAGGCGTAGCTCGTGCCAAATTCATCCTTCTTATTGCCAACTCTCTCGACCAAAAGGTCGTAGTAAATTGGGATAAGACCGAATAAACCCGCCATCCGCAATTGATGCCTGGATTTGTGCAGTAAAAATAACCGATTTTTACCATTCCGCCGAAGATATCCGTTTTTTTGACGGAATTCCGAAAAAAGGCAGCCCGACGAACCAATCGCCGGGCTATCTTTATTGTCAGTTTTTTCAATCAGTTTCTTTATTTGCCTTTCTCTTCAGCCTTCTTGATTTTGGCAGCGTCTTCAGCCGCTTCAGCCTCAAGACGGGCGTCGAGACTCTTGTCGAGATATTCAAAGTCTTCCTTGCTTCCTACAACAAGCGAGTTGTAGTCGCGCAGACCTGTTCCGGCTGGAATCAAGTGACCGCAGATAACGTTCTCCTTCATGCCCTCCAGATTGTCGGTCTTGCCGTTGATTGCTGCCTCGTTGAGCACCTTCGTGGTTTCCTGGAAGGAAGCAGCCGACATGAAGCTTGAAGTCTGCAATGCTGCGCGGGTGATACCCTGAAGCATCTGGTCGGACGTTGCCGGAACGGCATCGCGCACCTGTACGAGATTCAAGTCCTTGCGCTTCAAAGCTGAGTTCTCGTCGCGGAGCTTGCGCGCTGTGATGATTTGACCAGCCTGGAGATTCTGTGAGTCACCGGCGTCGGTAACCACCTTCTTGCCCCAAATGCGGTCGTTCTCATCCATAAAGTCGCGCTTGTCAACAACCTGCGACTCAAGGAAGCGGGTGTCGCCCGGATCAAGGATACAGACCTTGCGCATCATCTGACGCACAATCACCTCAAAGTGCTTGTCGTTGATCTTCACACCCTGCATACGATAGACGTCCTGAACCTCGTTGACGATGTATTCCTGAACGGCTGTCGGGCCCTTGATGTTAAGAATGTCTGACGGAGTGATTGCACCGTCTGAAAGCGGTGTGCCGGCGCGCACGTAGTCGTTTTCCTGTACGAGGATTTGCTTCGACAACGGCACGAGATATTTCTTCACTTCGCCAATCTTCGATGTCACGCTGATTTCGCGGTTACCACGCTTGATTTTTCCGAACATAACCTCGCCGTCGATTTCTGAAACGATGGCTGGGTTAGACGGGTTGCGTGCCTCGAAGAGCTCAGTGACACGTGGAAGACCACCGGTGATATCACCTGCGTTACCAGATGCGCGCGGTGTCTTCATAAACACCTGACCTGCCTTGATTTCATCGCCGTCCTCAATCATAAGGTGGGCGTTGACAGGGAATGAATATGTTTTCAGCACCTGTCCGTTGGCGTCAACGATGTTGACCTCCGGCACCTTGGTGCGGTCTTTCGACTCTATGATAATCTTTTCGTGCAAACCGGATGTCTCGTCGGTTTCCTTGCGGTAAGTAACACCTTCAATCACGTTGACGAATTGTGCCTTACCGGCAACCTCGCTGACAACAACGGCGTTGAACGGGTCCCATTCGCAGATTACGTCGCCTTTCTTGACTGTTGCTCCGTTGCCGAAGTAAAGTTTCGAACCATAAGGGATGTTGGTGTTTGTCAGCACCATGCCCGTATTGGCGTCGACGATACGCATTTCTGCCAGACGGCCTACAACTACGTCGCAGTCCTCTGTCTTAACCGTGCGGAGCTCTTCAATCTCAAGCACACCGTCGTAGCGTGATGTCACTGACGATACGGCTGCGATATTGGATGCCACACCACCGACGTGGAACGTACGGAGGGTCAGCTGCGTACCCGGCTCACCGATTGACTGTGCCGCGATTACGCCGACAGCCTCGCCCTTCTGAACCATACGGTTGGTCGACAGGTTGCGGCCGTAGCACTTGGCGCAGACGCCCTTCTTCGACTCGCAGGTAAGCACCGAACGCACTTCAACCGACTCAATCGGCGACTTCTCGATGCGCTCTGCTGCTGCATCGTTGATTTCCTCGCCGCTCTTCACGATGATGTCGCCTGTCAATGGGTCTACCACATCGTGAACCGACACACGTCCGAGAATGCGCTCGCTGAGAGTTGCAACAACGTCTTCGTTGTTCTTAAGCTCTGTGCAGACAAGTCCGCGAAGCGTGCCGCAGTCCTCCTCGGTGATAATCACGTCGTGGGCTACGTCGACAAGACGACGGGTAAGATAACCGGCGTCGGCGGTCTTCAATGCCGTATCCGCAAGACCCTTACGGGCACCGTGGGTAGAGATGAAGTACTCCAACACTGAAAGGCCTTCCTTGAAGTTCGCCAAAATCGGGTTCTCGATAATCTGACCGCCCTCGGCACCGCTCTTCTGCGGCTTGGCCATAAGACCACGCATACCGGCGAGCTGACGAATCTGGTCCTTAGAACCACGGGCTCCTGAGTCAAGCATCATGAAGATTGGGTTGAAGCCCTGGTTGGCTGCTGTAAGCTGCTTCATCAATGTGCTTGTCAAGCGGGAGTTGACGTGCGTCCAAATATCAATAATCTGGTTGTAGCGCTCGTTGTTGGTGATGAATCCCATGTTGTAGTTGTTCATTACTTCTTCAACCTGCGCGTAACCTTCTTTTACGTATTCTTCCTTCTCGGCAGGGATAAGCACGTCGCCCAAGTTGAACGACAAGCCGCCCTTGAATGCCATGTAGTAACCGAGGTTCTTGATGTCGTCAAGGAACTTGGCTGAACGAACCACACCGCAACGCTTGATGACGGCGCCGATGATGTCGCGCAACGATTTCTTGGAAATCAATGTGTTGACATAACCCATCTCCTCTGGCACGTTCTGGTTGAAGAGCAGACGTCCGACAGACGTTTCCTTAACCATTGTCTTCACGAGGTTTCCGTTTTCGTCAAGGTCGTCGACAACAACAGAGATTATGGCGTGAAGCGTACATTTGCCTTCGTTGTATGCAATCTGAGCCTCTTCCGGTCCGTAGAACACAAGACCCTCGCCCTTGTCGCCCTTGCGGAGCTTGGTGATGTAGTACAGACCAAGCACCATATCCTGCGACGGCACGGTGATAGGAGCGCCGTTGGCCGGGTTAAGGATGTTGTGCGCGCCGAGCATCAGCAACTGCGCCTCGAGCACGGCCTCGTTGCCGAGAGGCAAGTGAACTGCCATCTGGTCACCGTCGAAGTCGGCGTTGAACGCCGTACATGCCAACGGGTGCAACTGGATAGCCTTGCCCTCGATCATGCGTGGCTGGAATGCCTGGATACCAAGACGGTGAAGTGTCGGGGCACGGTTGAGAAGCACCGGATGACCCTTCATCACGTATTCAAGGATATCCCATACGATCGGCTCCTTGCGGTCTACAATCTTCTTGGCGCTCTTCACTGTCTTCACAATGCCGCGCTCAATAAGCTTGCGGATGATAAACGGTTTATAAAGTTCGGCTGCCATGTCTTTTGGCAAACCGCATTCATGCATCTTCAATTCCGGACCTACAACGATTACCGAACGCGCTGAGTAGTCGACACGCTTACCGAGCAAGTTCTGACGGAAACGTCCCTGCTTACCCTTCAAGCTGTCGCTGAGTGACTTCAACGGACGGTTGCTCTCGGTCTTTACAACGCTTGACTTGCGTGAGTTGTCGAGCAATGAGTCGACTGCCTCCTGAAGCATACGCTTCTCGTTGCGGAGAATCACCTCTGGCGCCTTGATCTCGATAAGGCGTTTCAAGCGGTTGTTACGGATAATGACTCTACGATAAAGGTCGTTCAAGTCGCTGGTGGCGAAACGGCCGCCGTCCAACGGTACGAGCGGGCGCAATTCCGGAGGAGTGACAGGCACCACTTTCAGCACCATCCACTCCGGTTTGTTGCGGTTTTTCGACGCACGGAACGACTCTACAACCTGCAGACGCTTCAATGCCTCCGTCTTGCGCTGTTGCGACGTGTCGGTGTCGGCACGGTGGCGCAACTCGTAAGAAAGGCTGTCAAGGTCTACGCTCTTCAACAAATCGTAGATTGCGTCAGCACCCATCTTGCAGATGAACTTGTTGGGGTCTGAGTCCTCGAGCATCGAGTTCTCGCGCGGCAACTTGTCCACGATTTCAAGATATTCGTCTTCCGAAAGGAGGTCGAGACGAGCAAGGTCCTCATGACCCTCAAGCTCGGCTGCGGCTCCCGGTTGGATTACGATATAGCGCTCGTAGTAGATTACAGAATCAAGCTTCTTCGACGGCAAGCCGAGAAGATAACCGATTTTGTTAGGCAATGAGCGGAAATACCAGATATGGGCTACCGGCACGACCAAAGAGATATGGCCTGTACGTTCGCGGCGCACTTTCTTCTCTGTAACTTCCACACCGCAACGGTCGCAGACGATGCCTTTGTAACGGATGCGTTTGTACTTTCCGCAGTGGCACTCATAGTCCTTTACCGGACCAAAAATGCGCTCGCAGAACAGACCGTCGCGTTCAGGTTTGTAAGTTCGATAGTTGATCGTCTCGGGCTTGAGCACCTCGCCGTATGACCGCTCAAGGATTTCTTCCGGCGAAGCAAGCCCGATCGTAATCTTCGAAAAGTTACTTTTTATTCTATTATCTTTATTGAATGCCATATTCTTTTGTCGTTTTATTCCAAGTTTATGCTAAGTCCCAGACCACGAAGCTCGTGCAGAAGCACGTTCAAGGATTCAGGTATGCCCGGAGTTGGCATAGGCTCGCCTTTGACGATTGCCTCGTATGCCTTGCTGCGGCCAACCACGTCGTCACTCTTGATTGTCAGGATCTCTTGAAGGATGTGGGATGCGCCGAATGCCTCAAGCGCCCAAACCTCCATTTCTCCGAAACGCTGACCACCGAATTGAGCTTTACCACCAAGAGGTTGCTGAGTAATCAATGAGTACGGGCCAATGCTGCGGGCATGCATCTTGTCTTCAACCATGTGGCCGAGCTTAAGCATGTAGATTACACCAACGGTTGCCGGTTGGTCGAAGCGCTCGCCTGTGCCGCCGTCGTAAAGGTATGTCTTACCATAGCGTGGCACTCCCGCCTTGTCGGTCCATGAATTGAGGTCGTCGAGGCTCGCTCCGTCGAAAATCGGAGTGGCGAATTTCTCGCCAAGCTCGCGGCCTGCCCATCCGAGAACGGTCTCGAAAATCTGTCCCAAGTTCATACGTGACGGCACACCAAGCGGGTTCAAAACGATATCCACTGGCGTTCCGTCGGCAAGGAACGGCATATCTTCCTGACGCACTACGCGCGAAACGATACCCTTGTTACCGTGGCGACCCGCCATCTTGTCACCAACACCGATCTTACGCTTCTTGGCAACATAAACCTTGGCAAGCTGCATGATGCCTGAAGGAAGCTCGTCGCCGATAGAGAAGTCAAACTTCTTGCGGCGCAATTCTGCATCGATTTCCTTCGACTTGCGCAGGTAGTTGATGATCGTGTCGTGGATCATATCGTTCTTGTGAGCGTCTGTTGTCCACTTGCTGAGGTTGATGGTGTCGAATTCCTCGATGCCCTTCAAATACTCTGCCGTAAACTTCTCGCCCTTAGGAATAACCTCTGTGCCGAGGAAGTCCTTCACGCCTTGCGAAGTCTTGCCGTCGGTAAGCGTAATGAGTTTCTCGATAAGACGTGCCTTCAAAGCCACCTGACGCTGTTCGAATTCCTCGTCCATCTGCTGAAGCTCAAGGTTTGCCGCCTTGCCCTTCTTCTTCTGTGCCTTTGCATAAAGGTTGGTCTTAACAATCACACCCTTCAACGAAGGAGAAGCCTTCAACGACGCATCCTTCACATCACCGGCCTTGTCACCGAAGATGGCACGGAGAAGTTTTTCCTCCGGCGTCGGGTCGCTCTCGCCCTTAGGTGTGATCTTACCTATAAGGATGTCGCCCGGCACAACGTGTGCGCCCACACGGACAATTCCGCGCTCGTCGAGATCCTTTGTAGCGTCCTCGCTGACGTTTGGAATGTCTGACGTAAGTTCCTCCATTCCTCGTTTTGTCTCGCGCACCTCAAGAGAGTACTCGCTGACGTGGACAGACGTAAGGATATCCTCACGCACCATGCGCTCGTTGAGCACGATGGCATCCTCGTAGTTGTAACCCTTCCATGGCATGAACGCCACCTTAAGGTTGCGGCCGAGTGCGAGCTCGCCGTTTTCCGTGGCATAACCCTCTGTCAGAATCATTCCCTTCTCAACGCGCTGTCCCTTCTTGCAGATTGGACGCAAGTCGATTGTGGTGCTCTGGTTGGTCATGCGAAATTTCGGAATGATATATTCTTTAACCGAGTCCTCGAAATTCACGAATTCCTCGTCCTCAGTACGGTCATAGCGAATTCTGATAACGCTGGCGTCAACAAACTCGATGACACCGGCGCCCTCTGCCATAATCTGTGTGCGGGAGTCGTGGGCAAGCTGCTTCTCAATGCCTGTGCCGACAATAGGAGCCTCGCTGCGCAACAACGGCACAGCCTGGCGCATCATGTTCGATCCCATCAACGCACGGTTGGCATCATCGTGCTCAAGGAACGGAATCAAAGATGCGGCGATTGAGGCAATCTGCATCGGCGACACGTCCATAAGCTGCACTTCTTCCGGTGCTACCACAGGGAAGTCGGCGTCAAGACGCGCTTTAACCTTATTTTTTACGAAAGTGCCGTCATCGTTAAGCGGAGCGTTGCCCTGCGCGATGATCTGACCTTCCTCGATTTCCGCTGTCAGATAAGTGACGTGGCTGTTGTCGAGATCCACCTTGCTGTTCTCAACCTTGCGGTAAGGGGTCTCGATAAAGCCAAGGTTGTTGATTTTAGCAAACACACACAACGACGAAATCAAACCGATGTTAGGGCCCTCAGGGGTCTCAATCGGGCAAAGACGTCCGTAGTGGGTGTAGTGCACGTCGCGCACCTCAAATCCGGCACGGTCACGCGACAAACCGCCAGGACCGAGAGCCGACATTCTTCGCTTGTGAGTAATCTCGGCAAGCGGGTTGGTCTGGTCCATGAACTGCGACAATGCGTTGGTTCCGAAGAACGTATTGATAACGGAAGAGATTGTCTTGGCGTTGATCAGGTCAATCGGAGTAAACACCTCGTTGTCGCGGACGTTCATACGCTCACGGATTGTACGCGCCATACGTGCAAGACCCACTCCAAACTGGTTGTAGAGCTGCTCGCCGACTGTGCGCACACGACGGTTCGAAAGGTGGTCGATATCGTCGACATCCGACTTCGAATTGATAAGCTCAATCAAATACTTGATGATGGCGATGATGTCTTCCTTAGTCAACACTTTCACCTCCTCCGGCACTGTAAGCGACAATTTCTTGTTGATGCGGTAACGGCCCACATCGCCCAAGTCATAACGCTTCTCGGAGAAGAAAAGGTTGGTTATCACCTCACGCGCGCTCGCATCGTCCGGTGGCTCCGCGTTGCGCAATTGGCGATAGATATAGTTGATAGCCTCTTTTTCAGAGTTGCTTGAGTCTTTCTGGAGTGTATTGAAGATAATCGAGTAGTCGCTCATGTCTACATCCTCCTTGTGCAGAAGGATGGTCTGAAGTCCCGAATCAAGGATTTCCTGGATATGCTCCTCCTCAATAACGGTCTCGCGGTCGATGACCACATCGTTTCGCTCAATCGAAACCACCTCGCCGGTGTCTTCGTCAACGAAATCTTCAACCCACGTTTTCAACACACGGGCGGCAAGCTTGCGGCCAATGCATTTCTTCAGGTTCGTTTTGTTTACTTTTATTTCCTCAGCAAGACCAAAGATTTCTATGATGTCTTTATCACTGTCAAGACCGATGGCACGCAACAATGTTGTTACCGGCAATTTCTTCTTGCGGTCGATGTAGGCATACATCACATTGTTGATGTCAGTGGCAAACTCTATCCATGAGCCACGGAACGGGATGATACGTGCTGAATACAATTTGGTTCCGTTGGCGTGTGTGCTCTGTCCGAAGAACACACCAGGCGAACGGTGCAGCTGCGACACGACAACGCGCTCCGCACCGTTGATCACAAATGTGCCCTTTTCCGTCATATACGGAATCGGTCCAAGATAAACATCCTGGATTACGGTGTCGAAGTCCTCATGGTCGGGATCCGTACAGTATAATTTTAATTTTGCCTTCAACGGCACACTATATGTCAAGCCGCGCTCAAGACATTCCTCTATCGTATATCTCGGCGGGTCGATGTAATAGTCTAAGAATTCGAGCACAAAGTTATTCCTTGTGTCGGCAATTGGAAAGTTTTCCGCAAAAACCTTGTACAATCCCTCGTTCTTTCTCTTCTCTAACGGAGTGTCCAGCTGCAAGAAATCGTGAAACGACTTCAGCTGAATCTCCAAAAAGTCGGGGAAGGGCAACGGATTCTTTACGGAGGCGAAATTTACGCGTGGTTTTACTGTTGAAACTGACATAAAAATAATATTAATTGAACCCGAAATTGAAAATAACACAAAAAGGTTAAGAATCGACTTTATAGGGGATTCTTAACCTAATTACCTGAATTTCAGGCAATATTATTTAAGTTCAACTTCAGCTCCAGCCTCTTCGAGTTGTTTCTTAAGAGCCTCAGCCTCAGCTTTAGCAACACCTTCCTTGATTGTGCTAGGTGCACCGTCTACCAAGTCCTTAGCTTCTTTCAAACCAAGACCACAAGCTTCCTTAACGGCCTTTACAACCTGAAGCTTAGAAGCGCCTGCGCTCTTCAATACTACATCGAATGCTGTTTTCTCTGCCTCAGTAGCAGCGCCGGCAGCAGGGCCAGCAGCAACAGCTACAGCTGCAGCAGCAGGTTCAATACCATATTCGTCTTTCAAAATCTGAGCAAGTTCGTTTACTTCTTTTACTGAGAGGTTAACTAATTGTTCTGCAAATGCTTTCAAATCTGCCATAATTGTATAATTTTTTATTGTTATTTTTTTGTTTATTTTTTATTAGAGAGTGTTTCAAGAATACCATGCAACTTGTTGCCTGACGACTGCAGTGCGGAAACAACGTTCTTGGCCGGTGACTGGAGCAATGCAACAACCTCTGCGATGAGCTCGTTCTTGCTCTTGATCTTCGACAATGTGTCGAGCTGATCAGCGCCCATATAAACTGTTTCTTCCACATAAGCGGCCTTCAAAACTGGCAACTCTGATCCTTTCTTGTGGAACTCCTTGATTGCTTTGGCAGGAGCATTTCCTACATTTGAGAACAGCATTGCAGTTGTTCCAGTCAACGCTGGATACAATTCTGAATAATCGCCTTCCAATTGCTCTAAAGCCTTGTGAAGCAACGTATTCTTAACAACCATCATCTTCACTTCCGCGTTGAAGCAAGCGCGACGGAACGCACTTGTCTGCTCAGCGTCCATGCTGGTAGTGTCGGTGAGATAAAAGCAGCTGTACTCCTTGAGAGTCTCGCCGATTTTCTCTATTATTATCGCTTTATCTTCCTTTCTCATGATTCTCTTAATTTAAAAATTCGTTACACATCAAGTGATTTTGTATCGATCTTCAGACCTGAGCTCATTGTACTCGAAAGATATATGCTCTTCATATAAGTACCTTTGGCGGTGGCCGGCTTCAACTTAATCAGCGTGTTGATAAACTCGCGTGCGTTTTCTGCCATTTGGTCTGCCGTGAAGGAAACCTTACCGATAGAAGCGTGTACGATACCGTTCTTATCTACTTTAAAGTCAATCTTACCTTGTTTTACCTCTTTCACTGCCTTTGCTACGTCTGGTGTAACTGTGCCGCTCTTTGGGTTAGGCATCAAGCCACGAGGACCGAGGATGCGACCGAGAGCACCGATTTTACCCATAATAGCAGGTTGAGTGATGATTACGTCTACGTCTGTCCAGCCGCCCTTGATTTTCTCAATATACTCGTCCAAACCTACGTAGTCTGCTCCAGCTTCTTTTGCGGCAGCTTGATCTGCCTCTGTGGCGCACAAAACCAATACGCGTACCTGCTTGCCTGTTCCGTGAGGAAGAGAAACAACGCCACGCACCATTTGGTTAGCCTTGCGAGGATCTACACCAAGACGTACATCGATATCAAATGAAGCATCGAATTTCGTAAAGGTGATTTCCTTTATTTTTTCTGCTGCTTCCTTCAGTGTGTAAATCTTTCCAGCTTCAATCTTCTCTAAAGCCAACTTTTGATTTTTTGTCAGTTTACCCATGTCAATTGAAGTTTTTAATTGTTTTCAGGGAAAGATCCCTTAACTGTGATACCCATACTTCTCGCTGTACCAGCGACCATCTTCATAGCTGAATCTAAAGTAAAACAGTTCAAATCCGGCATTTTGTCTGTAGCAATTGCCTTTACCTGCTCCCATGTAATCTCTGCCACCTTCTGACGGTTAGGCTCTTTCGATCCCTTCTTCTGCTTTGAAACTTCAAGCAACTGTACTGCTACAGGAGGGGTCTTGACAACGAAGTCAAAGCTCTTGTCGCTATAGTAAGTGATTACTACAGGAAGCACTTTGCCTGCCTTGTCCTGGGTGCGGGCATTGAATTGCTTACAAAATTCCATGATGTTGATACCCTTAGAACCCAAAGCAGGTCCTACTGGGGGTGATGGGTTTGCCGCACCACCTTTAATCTGCAATTTGATCTGTCCAGCAATTTCTTTAGCCATTTCTGTTTTTGTTTTTTTGATAAGTTAAATTATCACAGTCATAGTCGTGTTCGTAACAACAAAACTATTCCCGCTCTACTTGCGAATTTTCCAACTCTACCGGTGTCTTGCGTCCGAAGATGCTTACCATAACCTTGAGCTTCTTCTTCTCGTTGTTGACCTCGTCGACCGTTCCAATCATGCCCGTGAAAGCGCCATAGTTTACCTTGACAGTCTCACCGACCTTGTAATCGATCAAGTCGGCCTCATTAGTTTCCTGAAGCTCGTCCGCAATGCCGAGCATACGGTTAACCTCCCCTGGTCGCAACGGTTCCGGACGCTTTGCCTCCGAACCCTTTCCGCAGCCGAGAAAGTCAATCACATTGGTCGTATTGCGAAGGATATGAGTTACCTCACCGATCAACTCAGCTTCCACAAATACATAGCCTGAATAGAGTGTGCGCTCTTTGACGACCTTCTTTCCAGACTTTGTGGTAGAATAAATCTTTTCAGTAGGAATCAATACTTGTGACACATAGTCGCCCAGCGAAGTATTCTTGATTTGGGCATCGAGCAATTCTTTTACCTTTGCCTCCTTGCCTGATATGGCACGGAGCACATACCATTCTTTCTTACCTGCCATGACTTACTTGTGTAATCCGTAAATCGTTTCCATTATGAAATTGATCACCTCGTCAACACCCCAAATAATCAATGAAAGAATGATGGAAGCTACCAATACAATCATTGCGCTGTTGACAAGCTGTGTCCTCGTTGGCCAAGAAACCTTATAGACAAGCTCGCTATAAGACTCCTGGATATCCGCAAACAGTTTATTAAATACTTTCATTTCCTTAATTCTTAGCACAGGACGAGAGGCTCGAACTCCCGACACCCGGTTTTGGAGACCGGTGCTCTACCAACTGAGCTAGTCCTGTATATTAGCCGGCCGTTGCCGACCGGCTGTTGTTTTTATTCTTCTATCGCTTGAGTATTATTCAAGGATTTCAGTAATCTGACCAGAACCTACTGTACGGCCACCTTCGCGGATTGCGAAACGAAGACCCTTGTCGCATGCTACCGGAGTGATCAACTTAACTTGGATAGTTACGTGGTCACCAGGCATTACCATTTCTACACCTTCTGGAAGAGTGATCTCACCAGTTACGTCGAGCGTACGGATGTAGAATTGTGGGCGATAGTGGTTGTGGAATGGAGTGTGACGTCCACCTTCCTCTTTCTTCAAGATATAAACCTGAGCCTTGAACTCATCGTGAGGTTTAACCTGTCCTGGGTGGCAGATAACCATACCACGCTTGATTTCGTTCTTGTCGATACCACGGAGAAGCAAACCTACGTTATCACCAGCTTCACCTTCGTCCAAAATCTTGCGGAACATCTCAACGCCAGTTACAACTGACTTCTTGTCTGCACCAAGACCAAGGATTTGAACTTCGTCGCCAACCTTAACGCGACCAGCCTCGATACGACCAGTTGCTACAGTACCACGACCAGTGATTGAGAACACGTCCTCAACAGGCATCAAGAATGGTTTATCAACGTCACGTGGAGGAAGTGGAATCCAAGTGTCTACTGCATCCATAAGCTCCATAACCTTGTCTTCCCACTTAGCCTCACCGTTCAATGCACCAAGTGCAGAACCGCGGATGATAGGAGTGTTGTCACCATCATAATCGTATGACGAAAGAAGATCACGCATTTCCATCTCAACGAGCTCAAGCATTTCTTCGTCGTCTACCATATCGCACTTGTTCAAGAATACAACCAGACGAGGAACGTTTACTTGGCGAGCCAAAAGGATGTGCTCACGAGTCTGAGGCATAGGACCGTCAGTTGCAGCAACCACGATGATTGCGCCGTCCATCTGAGCGGCACCAGTTACCATGTTCTTCACATAGTCGGCGTGTCCCGGGCAGTCTACGTGTGCGTAGTGGCGGTTAGCTGTTTCATACTCTACGTGAGATGTGTTGATTGTGATACCACGCTCTTTCTCTTCAGGTGCGTTATCGATAGAGTCAAATGAACGCAACTCAGAAAGACCTTTCTTTGCCAACACTGTAGTGATAGCAGCAGTCAAGGTAGTTTTACCGTGGTCAACGTGACCAATAGTACCGATGTTAACATGCGGTTTGGTTCTTTCGAATTTCTCTTTTGCCATAACTTTATGCTTTTTTATTTATGTTTGACTATTTCAAGTACATTTTTCCTATTTATTGAGCCGATGGCGGGATTTGAACCCGCGACCTCTTCCTTACCAAGGAAGTGCTCTACCCCTGAGCTACATAGGCAACTTGAGCGGAAGACGAGGCTCAAACTCGCGACCCTCAGCTTGGAAGGCTGATGCTCTATCAACTGAGCTACTTCCGCAAGCTTTGTGGGCGAAGATGGATTCGAACCACCGAAGGTATAAACCAGCAGATTTACAGTCTGCCCCATTTGGCCACTCTGGTATTCGCCCTTGCGCTAAATGCGGTGCAAAGATACGTCAAAGTTTTTTTCCCTCCAAATTTACAGACCTAAAATTTTGCTATTTTTTATCATCGACAATACTCTCAACATATTATCAACACATATTCTTATTGAAAAACAAGCACTTAACAAGTTATCAACATCTATGTCAATAACTATATAAACACGCTGTTGACAAGCCTGACTCTATTAGAAACCCTCTCTACTTTTTTTGTAATTTTCCTTCAATAAAATTTGTATTTATACGTATAAATACATAACGATTACCTTAGTCAAATCTTAATAAAAATACTATATTAACTTAATTTTAAGTTTATGAAACGGATAATATCACTCTTGAGCGCGGCTCTGCTTGTTGCCGGATCAAAAGCGGCGGATATCCGAGGATATGTGGTCGACGCTGAGACTGGAGAGGCATTGGCTGCCGCCAATGTGTTTGTGAAAGGCTCCAGCGCGGGAACAACGGCTGATGTAAGAGGCTATTTTGAGATTAACGTTGTTGATGGGACAGAGCTGATCGCAGCATACGTTGGCTACACGCCTTCTTCTTTCACCGCAGAAAGTGGCAATAAAGCGATAGAGGTAAGGTTGCAACGCAGCACGGAGCTGCGCGACGTCAATGTCTACGGTTCGCGCACAAACTTCGGCGTGCAGTCGTCGCAGATGTCGGCTCAGACTTTGTCAGCTACACAAATCAAGCAATTACCTACGGTGATGGGAGAGGCTGACGTGATGAAATCTCTTCAGAAACTACCTGGTGTGCAGTCGTCAAGCGATGGTGCAGCGGGCATCTACGTGCGCGGTGGTAACTACGACCAGAATCTTATCACTCTCGACGAATCAACTCTATACAATGGTGAACATCTGAAGGGTTTTTCTTCTTCTATAATTCCAGATATGGTAGATAACGTTACTTTCTACAAAGGTGCTTTTCCTGCTCGCTATGGCTCGCGACTATCAAGTGTGGTCGATGTGGGTCTTAAAGAGGGTGATTTCGAAAATTACCACGGAAACGTTAACGTTGGTATGCTTTTGTCAGCAATTCACGCCGAAGGCCCGATATGGAAAGGGCATACAAGTTTCAACATTGCCGCTCGAGCCTCCTACTTCAACTGGATTATGCAACCTCTACTTGATAAGGTTTACGATAATGCCAACGCTCTAAAGCCTTATTCAAAGATGAATTATTACGACTTGAATGCTAAGTTTGTCCATAAATTTTCCGATAGAGACAAACTTACGGCAGTTGTCTATTGGGGTAAGGACGTGAGCGATGCATCGCCATCCGATAGTTATAAAATTTACAAAGGTGATGATAATGACAATTCAGACTATCTTCTTATTAAGCATTCCACTATCAATCACTGGGACAACGTGATGGATAGTGCGTACTGGACGCATCTTTTCAACAACTCTTTTTCTTTAAATGTCAACGCTAACATTAGTCATTATCTATATTATCTCAAACTATCTTCATTAGAAAGAACAGAGAAAGAGATTAAAGAAGATTCATATGCAAGTTTCAACTCTGAAATAAATGAAGCCTCCTTAAGTACAGATTTTCGCCTTAAAATGGAGTATAAACACGACATACGATGGGGCATTAAAGGTGCATAACAATGGATGCTTCCTCAAGTGGACACTTACAGTTACATTCTGCAAGAAGAAGCGCGATGATGAAAACTACAATGACGTTTTCACTTCCGATGATGAGACTTTATTCAAAGATACCGACATCTATGCCAAGCGTGGCAACTGGCCTCGCTACTTCAGCAACATCTTCTCTGACCAGCGTTTCAATGGCACGCAACATAAATTTACCATCAACGTTGACCTTGTGGCTCCTCGCGAACAAACCAAACTTATTGTAGAACTGCAAAGCATCACCAAAGAACTTTATTTCTACCTAAAGTCACTGATGGTATATAGCATCACTCCACAAGATGAGTACACCGAAGCTATTCAAATTTATAGCAATGTCACTGATGGGTGGGGTATAGTTGGAGCTGTAAATACGGATAGACACGTTATCATATTTTGACACAACTTTAAACAAGTTATAAACATAGCATCACACTGAATGTCAGCGTGATGCTATATTTATCCACACTATGTTAACAACTACTTGTCAACGCATTGTTGAAAATAGTTGCCACATCACAATGCCGGCAGTGATCGACACGTTCAGCGAGTGCTTGGTGCCATATTGAGGGAGTTCTATGCAGCAGTCAGCCTTGTCTACCACCTCCTGCTTCACACCTTTCACTTCATTACCCAGCACAACGGCATATTTTGCAGACTTATCAACAGTAAAGTCCAACAAGTTGACGCTACCGTTAACTTGCTCAATGGCACATACTTGATAGCCATTTTCCTGAAGGTTTTCAACAAGGTTTACAACATTATCAACATATTCCCATTCCACAGAGTTCTCCGCACCGAGCGCCGTTTTGTGAATATCCGGACTTGGAGGAGTGGCAGTGATTCCGCAAAGGTAGATTTTCTCTATCAGAAAGGCGTCAGCCGTGCGGAATATAGAGCCTATATTGTTAAGGCTGCGCACGTCGTCGAGCACCACTACAATGTGGAGTTTTTCCACTTTATGATATTCCTCACACGACAGTCGAGCAAGTTCCTGCATTGATTTCTTTTTCATTGTTTGTTCAGAAGTTAATTATTTGAATGCAAAGGTAATGAATTTAACTTACAGGAGTTGTCCACAATATGTGAATAAATGGTTGATAACAGTTGAAAACCCAACAACAACAATTGAAACTTTTTTCTTGCAATCTAAGAATCAACAACGTATGTAAATAGTTTTCAAATTTCAAAAAAAGTTAGCATAAAATAATAATCGCTGATTAAACAGGTTTTCGACATAAATCAAGCCTTGAAATCGTAAGAATTTACTAACTTTGCGGATTATTGACAAGGTGTTGATAAAACTTATATGAAACTGAAATATAAGGATATTGCGTGTTGACAGCATATTGATAACGTAGACAATTATATCAATAACTTAAAAAGCAAGAAAACAGCCAAAAAGTTACTACAGTTATCAACGCGCTAATAGTAACAACATAAAATTCCTTTTTAAAAAAATAAAAAGAAAATATATAAAATAATGACTGTGGATAAAGGTTACGTTGACGCTCCTGTAGAGGAGGGTTTGAATCTGGTGGAAGAGATTGCCAAACTGAAGAAAGAGAAGAATGCAGTCATCCTGGCGCACTACTATCAGCGCGACGAGGTGCAGGCTATTTCATCGGCGACAGTCTGGCGTTGGCACAGAAGGCTGCGCAGACGGATGCCGACGTGATTGTCAGCTGCGGAGTGAACTTCATGGGCGAGACGGCGAAAATTCTGTCGCCGCGGAAGAAGGTGCTTGTGCCCGATCTCAATGCCGGATGTTCGCTTGCCGACAGTTGCAAGGCCGCCGACTTGCAGCGGTTCATCGACGAGAATCCCGGTCACATCGTTATAAGTTATGCCAACACGACGGCAGAGGTGAAGGCGCTGACCGACGTGGTTGTCACATCATCCAACGCGTGCCAGATAGTGGAGAGTTTCCCGAAAGATCAGAAAATGATTTTCGGACCAGACCGCAACCTCGGCAATTATATCAACAGTCTTACAGGACGTCAGATGAAACTGTGGGACGGAGCGTGCATGGTGCATGAGAAATTCTCGCTTGAGAAACTCATAGGATTGAAGAAGCAATATCCTGAAGCGAAAGTGCTGGCGCATCCTGAATGCAAGAAGAGTCTGCTTGTTCTTGCCGACAAGGTGGGCTCTACAAAAGGCTTGCTCGACTATGCTGTAAAGTCAGACGCCCGTCAGTTTATTGTAGTGACGGAGTCGGGCATACTTTACGAGATGAAGAAGGCTTGTCCGGACAAGGAATTTATTCCTGCTCCTCCCGACGACAGCACATGTGCGTGCAACGAGTGCTTCTATATGCGTCTAAACACACTTGAGAAAATCTACAACTGCCTTAAATACGAGGCTCCGGAAATAAAGATAAGCGAGGATCTTTGCGAGCGCGCAGTGCGTCCGATAAACAAGATGCTCGACATTTCTAAACAACTTGGTTTGATAAAATAAGAAAAGAAAAATGGAATATAATCACAAAGAAATAGAAAAACGCTGGCAACAGTATTGGAAAGACAACAACGTTTATAAAACCGACATCGACGCAAAGCGTCCGAAATTCTACGTCCTCGACATGTTTCCTTATCCTTCGGGTGCGGGACTTCACGTAGGACATCCGCTCGGTTACATTGCGTCCGACATATTCTCGCGCTACAAGCGTCTGCAGGGATTCAATGTGCTTCATCCGATGGGCTACGACGCATATGGTTTGCCTGCCGAGCAATATGCCATTCAGACTGGTCAGCATCCTGAGGTGACAACCGTAAACAACATCAACCGTTACCGCGAGCAGCTGAACAAGATTGGTTTCTGCTACGATTGGAGCCGCGAGCTCAAGACGTGCGATCCGCAATATTACAAATGGACACAGTGGGCATTTGTAAAAATGTTCAAGAGTTACTATGACTTGAAGACAAACAAGTCTGAGTGCATCGACAAACTTATAGATGCGTTCAAGCAGAACGGCACGGAAGGCGTGGAGGCTGCATGCGGCGAGGAAATGCACTTCACGGCTGCCGAATGGAACGCAATGAGCGAAAAGGAGCAGAGCGACGTGCTGATGAACTACCGTATTGCCTATCGTGGCAAGACAATGGTCAACTGGTGTGCGAAACTCGGCACTGTGCTTGCCAATGACGAGGTGAGCGAGGGTGTGTCTATTCGTGGAGGCTACCCTGTAGAGCAGAAGGTGATGAACCAATGGTGTCTGCGTGTGTCGGCCTATGCACAACGTCTTCTCGATGGTCTTGACACAATCGACTGGACCGACTCTCTTAAAGAAACACAGCGCAACTGGATTGGACGTTCGGAGGGTGCTGAAATGAATTTCAAGGTAGTGGGACAAGATCTCAATCTTGAAATTTTTACAACACGTGCAGATACAATCTTTGGTGTGACATTCATGGTGCTTGCGCCGGAAAGTGAATATGTTGAGAAACTCGTTACTGCCGAACAGCGTGAAGCAGTAGATAAATATTTGGCTGAAATAAAGCATAAGACAGAGCGTGAGCGTCTGATTGACAAGCAGGTCAGCGGTGTGTTCTCAGGATCGTATGCCGTGAATCCGCTTACAGGAAAGGAAATACCTGTGTGGATAAGCGACTATGTGCTTGCAGGCTACGGCACGGGCGCAATCATGGCAGTGCCAGCCCACGACAGCCGCGACTATGCTTTCGCTCGTCATTTCAATCTGCCCGTAGTGCCTCTTATTGAGGGATGCGACGTGTCGGAACAAAGTTTTGACGCAAAAGAGGGCAAAATGATAAATTCTGAGGGTGCGGAGTTGAATCTCAACGGAATGGAAGTGAAAGAAGCTATTGCCGCGACAAAGAAGTTTATCAAAGAAAAAGGCATAGGCAAGGTAAAAGTGAACTATCGTCTGCGCGATGCTATCTTCAGTCGTCAGCGCTATTGGGGCGAGCCGTTCCCTGTATACTACAAAGACGGCATTCCTCATGTGCTCGATGAGGACCAGTTGCCTCTTGAACTGCCCGAAGTTGATAAATTCCTGCCTACGGAGACTGGCGAGCCTCCATTGGGACGTGCCAAAAACTGGCACACAGCCGAAGGCTATCCTTACGAACTTTGCACAATGCCTGGTTTCGCTGGCTCGTCGGCATATTATCTGCGCTATATGGATCCGCGCAACAACAATGCTCTCGTGTCTAAAGAGGCAGACGAATATTGGCGCAACGTTGACCTTTACATCGGCGGTACGGAGCATGCCACAGGTCACTTGATTTATAGCCGTTTCTGGAACAAATTCTTGTTTGACAACGGTGTTGTATGCGAGGAAGAACCGTTCAAGAAACTCATAAATCAGGGTATGATTCAGGGACGCTCCAACTTTGTTTACCGCATAAAGGATACCAACACATTCGTTTCATACGGATTGAAGAAGGACTACGACACAACACCTATCCACGTTGATGTCAACATCGTTAGCAACGACGTGCTCGATATTGAGAAATTCAAGGCGTGGCGTCCGGAGTTTGCCGATGCACAGTTTGTGCTTGAGGATGGCAAATATGTTTGTGGATATGCCGTTGAGAAGATGTCAAAGTCAATGTTCAATGTTGTGAATCCAGACGATATTGTAGAAACTTATGGTGCCGACACATTGCGTCTTTACGAAATGTTCCTAGGTCCGTTGGAGCAGAGCAAGCCGTGGGACACCAACGGTATCGACGGTGTGAACCGCTTCTTGAAGAAATTGTGGAACTTGTTCTACAAAGGCGACACTTTGCTCGTCGACGATGAAAAAGCTTCGGCAGAGGCGCTCAAATCGCTTCATAAACTGATAAAGAAAGTGACATGGGACATTGAGCATTTCTCTTACAACACATCGGTCAGCGCGTTTATGATTTGCGTAAACGAGCTTGCTGCGGCTAAATGTCATTCGCGCGAGGTGCTTGGCGAACTTGTGGTGCTTCTCGCACCGTTCGCTCCTCACATTGCAGAGGAATTGTGGCATGCTGTAGGCAACGACACTACGGTGTGCGACGCAGCCTGGCCAAAATTCAACGAGGCATATCTTGTTGAGGCAAACGTGAACTATGCTGTGTCGTTCAACGGAAAGGCACGTTTCAACATTCAAGTGGCAAACGGTACAGACAAGGCTGAAGTTGAGCGTCTGGCTCTTGAAAATGAGAATGCCGCACGCTGGCTTGAAGGCAAAACTGTGGTGAAAGTGATAGTTGTGCCAAACAAGATTGTCAACATCGTTGTGAAATAAAGCGTGTAAAACAACGTTTTAATAAATAGAACAGCTGAATTATTAGAAAGATATGAAGAATATTGTATTCGCTACAAATAATAAAAACAAGCTTCAGGAAATCAGGGCTATTGCAGGAGGAGAGTACAATATTCTCAGTCTTTCTGAAATAGGTTGTCACGACGACATTCCGGAAACGGCGGCTACAATCGAAGGCAACGCCATGCTTAAAGCACGTTGGGTGAAGGACAAATACGGATACGACTGCTTTGCCGACGACACCGGTTTGGAGGTGACGGCGCTTAACGGACGTCCGGGTGTCTACTCCGCACGTTATGCAGGCGAGGACTGCGATTCGGAGCGCAACATAGACAAGCTGCTCGGTGAATTGGCTGGAAAGACCGACCGCACAGCGCGTTTCCGCACGGTGATAGCACTTATTGAAGGCAGTGAAAGCATTGAATTTGAGGGAAAAATAGAGGGAACAATTGCCACAGAGCGTCATGGAGAAGGTGGATTCGGATACGACAAAGTGTTTCTGCCGGAAGGCAGCGACCGCACTTTCGCAGAAATGGAGTCGGCAGAAAAAAATGCCATCAGCCATCGCGCAAGGGCTACAAAAAAACTTATAGACTATTTAAAAAAGACACTATGATAAAGAGAATATGTTTGGCAGTTGCATTACTGATTGTGATGGCTGTTGTGCCGGCGAAGTCCCAGCAAGTGGGCAGTTGGAGCATTTATCCCGTATTTTCGGGCAACAACAACAATTCGCTTGTCGACACCGACAATAAGGTGTTCTATCTCGCTGACGGTTGGTTGTATTCCTACGACAAAGATAACGATGAGTCGGTGTTTTATACGAAAATGAACGGAATGTCGGACACTGACATTTCGGGCATATACTATAACTACGACAAGAAATTTTTGCTTGTGGCATACAGCAACTCAAACATCGACATTGTGCGCGAAAACGGACGTGTTGACAATGTGCCTGACCTAAAAAGCGTTATTCTCACAGTGTCGAAAGCAATCAACAGCGTGGATTTCAGCGGCGATTATGCATACATTGCCACTGATTTCGGATATATGGTCGTAGACTGCAACAAATGTGTGGTAAAAGAGTCGTTCAACTATGGAAAGGCTTTCAAATCGATTGTAGTGACCGACAAAAACATATTTGCCACGTTCGACAAAAAAATCTATGTGTCGTCGGTTGGTGAGAGTCATTATGAATTGAGCAGTTTCAAGGAAACCAATATCAAGCAGGAAATGAAGTTGCTGAAAATAGACAACAACAGTATGTTGACCACGACTGGTTGGTTTTATTATATAAAAATAGGAGAGGATCCTACCAACCTTGCAATGTCGGTTATAGAGAAGTCGGCGCCGTCGAATGTGTCGATGTCGGGCAGCAATATGGTGGCTTCGTATAAGGAAAAATATATAGTTGTAAGCCCGGATGGAACGTCGCAGACAGTGGCGATGCCTTCGGAAATCGACGGCAGCCATCTGTCAACAATCGATGGCAAAGGATTGTGGAATCTCGACAGCAACGGATTGAAGGAGTTTTCAATCTCCGACGGCTCTGTCACCATTCTTCACGACACTTATCGCCCAAACACCTCTACCGTCAGCGAGCCTTACTACCTCACTTATCAAAACGGCACGCTGTATTCTATGAATTCGGGTAGAAATTATAAGGGAGCTTCAAATGGAAAATCTGTTATGTTGAGTTCTTTGAAAAATGGTGTATGGAATAAATTAAATCCAATAAAAGTTGATATACATAACAATAGCTACAAATCATTAATAGAGCCTTATGGAATGGCTATAGATCCATTTGATTCTGAAAAAATTTGGTTTGGTTCTTTTTTTGAGGGTATATATTGTGTAAAAAATGGTGAACAGGTTCAGAAAATAGACCATCTGAATTCACCTATGTATTTGGATTTTGTTGTTTGTGTCAGCGACTTGAAATTTGACAAAGAGGGAAATCTGTGGTTTTCTTTCTATAATTTCAAAAAGACAACATACGCACCTTTGTATATTTTACCAAAAGACAAACTTTATAAAGAAAATCTTACAGCCGACGATTTTATATCTATTGATTTGGGCAATTTTGCCACAACGTATGGCAGCCAGTTATGCATTTCTAAAGATGGCAGATACGTGTTGTTGGCATCAAATATGTGGAAATCAAAACTGGCTATAATTGACACCAATGGTACATTGACTGATATTTCAGATGATAGGGTTGCAATTGTAACAACCTACAATGATCAGGACGGAAAAAATTTTGATATAGGTTATATACATTCCATCAAGGAAGAAAACAACAAATTCTGGCTCGGCACCAACACAGGAGTCGGCTTGATAAACAATATTAAAGCGGCTTTTTCTGGAAATGTGGTTGTGAATAGAGTTAAAGTGCCGCGTAACGATGGTACAAATCTTGCCGACTACTTGCTTGATGGCGTATCGGTTAATGACATAGCCATTGATGGAGCAAATAGAAAATGGTTTGGATCCTCTACATCGGGATTATATTTGACCAGTAGCGACGGCAGTGAGATATTGGAGCATTTTTCTACAGAAAACAGTCCGTTGACAAGTGATGAGATAACATCTGTTGCATGCAGCACAGATGATAATCGCGTGTTTATAGGAACAAAGAAAGGTACACTTGTCTATGAAAGTGACGCTGCGCCGTCTCAAGATGACTACAGTGATGTCTATGCTTATCCTAATCCAGTGCGTCCTGACTATAGCGGACATGTCACAGTGGTAGGACTTATGGACAATTCTCTCGTGAAGATTACAGACTCTATGGGCAACCTTGTTTATTCAGGACGTTCCACAGGAGGTATGTTTGTTTGGGACGGACTCAACAGCGAAGGTTCACGCGTGAACACGGGTGTATACTATGTATTTGCATCGCAGAATGAAAGCGATAAATCGAGCGGCTGTGTCACTAAAATTTTGGTAGTAAAGTAAGTTTTTAAGAATATATGACGGAATCAAACAAAAAGGGTAAAAGTATAAAGGAGCGGATATTATCGGCAAAAAGGTCACAGAAAATACGTTTTGCTATTGTCTCAGTGCTGTTTTTCGCATTTTTGACATGGCTTGGCAACTGGTGGTTTCTGCTGGTTTATCCCGTTTTGGTCGACATCTATCTGACGCGCTACGTGCGTTGGGACTGGTGGCGCACGTCGAAATCGTCGGTGGTGCGCACAGTGATGAGCTGGATAGACGCTATTGTCTATGCCCTTGTGCTTGTATATATAATTTTCACATTCATTGGTCAGAACTACAAGATTCCGTCTTCTTCATTGGAGAAAACGCTTCTTGTGGGCGACTATCTGTGGGTCAACAAGATGTGCTACGGGCCGCGTGTGCCTATAACTCCAATCCACTTTCCTCTTTGTCAGAACACGTTTCCTATAATCAACACAAAGAGCTATCTCGACCATCCGGAAAACGAATACCGTCGTCTGAAAGGATTCCGTAAGGTGGAACGAAACGACATCGTTGTGTTCAACTTCCCGGCTGGCGACACTATTGCCTACAATGTGCAGAATCCGGATTACTATACAAGTTGCTACATTGAAGGTTTCAAGCAGCAGAATCCAACATCGCTGCAGGAATATTACAGCTACGAGTTCGGCAAGCGTTGTATTGAGCTGGGACGCCGTGTGGTAAACCAGCATCCGGAATATTTCGGAAAGGTGATGTATCGTCCGGTGGACCGCCGCGAGAACTACGTGAAGCGTTGCATCGGTTTGCCTGGCGACTATCTGAAGATTGTCGACCAAACGGTGTATATCAACGGCAAGCCGCTTGATGAACCGGAAAATTTGCAGTTCAACTATGACATCTATACCAATGGACAGTCGATCAGCGAAGAGGATTGGGAAAAGGCAGGCATCAGTCTTGCCGACCGCAATGCTCCGGTTGCCAATGCCGATGGTGAGATGGTCTACGACAAGAAGATGAACCGCGACGGATCTTTCTATTCCGGAGGTGTGCCTCTGACAAAAAAGGCGGTGGCTTATTTCAAATCGTTGCCTTATGTCACGGCTGTGGAGCGCTCGGAAGTGATGGAGCCGTGTCCACCTTATCCTATTACGCGCTATTACGGATGGACGCGTGCCAACTATGCCACAAATATAGCTCAGGGCGGAATGTGGATACCTAAAAAGGGTGTGACGCTGAAGCTTAACATGTTCAATCTGCCTGTTTATGAGCGATGCATCCGCAACTATGAGCGAAACGACTTGCAGGTGCGCGACGGCAAAATATTTATCAACGGCAAACAGACCGACTCTTATACGTTCAAGATGGATTACTATTGGATGATGGGCGACAACCGCGACAATTCGCTCGATTCGCGCTATTGGGGTTTTGTGCCTGAAGACCACATAGTAGGCACGCCGATGTTTGTCATCATATCATTCGACGAGGATAAACCGTTATTCTCTGGAATCCGTTGGAACAGAATCTTCAAGGATGCAAATCCTGACAAGTAGAATAAGATGGACACATTGAAAGCAGTGTTCAGCTCCAGATATGCGGGCAGCGTTGGCTATTACGCTGCCATGCTTCGTTATGGCAAGGTGGCGATAGATTTGTCGGAGCCTTTCGACAAGCACCACAAGCATCTTAACCGTATGGACATTGTTGGCACAAACGGGTGCCAGCAACTGTCGGCGTCACTGCAAAAGCCAAACAGGCGGATGGCGGTGGGAGAGGTGGCGCTTTCCAGTCACGGCAATTGGCGACATACGCATTGGGGTGCGTTGTTCTCGGCTTACGGACGCACTCCGTTCTTCGACTATTTTGCAGATGATTTGAAGCAAATCTATACAGACGAGTCGATACAAACAATAGCATCGCTTAATTTGACGTTGCACGCCGCTGTAATCGATTTTCTCGACTTGGATATAGAAACAGCCGTTGTTGGCAATAAAAACGATTTGGCGGCCTCTGACGCCCTCAATCTACGCGACGGTGTGCTGAAGGAGCAAACACTAGAGCCATACTATCAGATATGGTCGTCAAAATTTGGATTTCAGCCCAATCAGAGCATTCTCGATTTGCTTTTCAACGTAGGCCGCGAGGCTGTCTTTGTGCTGAGAAAAGGTTAGAAACAAAATATGCGGCCATTATGAAGATAAAAGGTAAGAACGGCAACTTAAAACGAGTTTCTCCGTGAATTGCCAATGTCAGCAGCAAGGAACCTACTATGACGATAAACAACGGTAGAAATGCTTGTTTCCAATTTCTTCTTATACATGTCATAAATAAAGACAGAACAAAGCACAGAATCAATGAATAGTAGATTAAAGCATTGGCAAGTGCCAACCATTGTGTTGGTGACAACGTCTTATATTCTTTGAAAATGTGTTTTATTGGCAATGTCATAACGTTGTTTTCCGGCTTTGATTTGTCGTGAAGAAAAGCGGATATATTGTCATGGTCGGACGAATATATATACCATAAGCGGTAAGGTATCTTTTTTATCCATTCTATTTTATGGTTCATTATCCACGGAAGGCATCTTGATTTCCAAATATCGGCACATTCAAAGCATGTCTTTGAACGCATGTCTTCTATATATCTTGGCTTGCCTTTCTCATAAGGGTCTTGCCCATAGTGCGGTGCTATGCTTGCGCCATCATATGCGTCATCACAAATATTGAACCAAAGGGTATCGCCTTGATAAATGAAATAACCGGTTCGTATATATGTTGAAGATCCTGCTATGATGATGAATGTCAAATAACCGGCAATAAAAGGAACAATTTTTTTCAGTAAATTATTTCGGTCAAATATTAGATGGTAAATAATGATTGCCAATATAAAGATTAAAGCTATGCCTCTGAACCAATTGGCGAGACAAAGAGTAAAACCGGCTATGAAAAACAAATATTGACGATTGCTTTTAAGAAGCAGATATAGAGAAAGTAAAGCAAAACAAGTCATAGGAATCTCGCTAAGAATAAATGTGCTTTGCCCCCAATTCCCTGGGTATAAAACAAACAGTAATGTAGCGGTTTGTCCTACTTTTCGGTTGAATAAAATTTCAGCGATTTTACCTATCAGAAATGCAGTTATTGCTTTCATAAGGCACATTAAAGGCAGAATGGGAATTACACTCCCAAACAGATAAATGGAGAATTCAACAAGGTTGATAATACCTATATTCCCAAGTTTGACAGTTGCGTTTGCAATATAAAGGTACACAGGCAGTTACAGCGTTTACGATGTAGCTATATTGTGACTGTCTGATTATTTAACATTGGTTTAACATTTGCGTGCCGCCCGGTAGGCTGCTCTCAACTGCGCGGGTGTGTTTATCTGTCTGTTAATGTGTATTTTGGCTTGTTCCTGCAAGGCTTCTGTCAGAGGTGTGTTGTTGAATGCCGGTATGTATCCGAAGCCATCAAGTTTCACAAGGTTCATTTCAGAAAGAGCTTTGCGGATTTGCCCTGCCGGATATTGTGCGCCAAGTTGTTTCTGCATGACTTTGAGTATCAGCAGCGCTATGAAGCAGATGAAGAAGTGCGCCTTGATGCGCTGCGGGTTGCGTACATACACAGGGCGCATGTCGAGGTCCGACTTTTCTATCCTGAAGCATTCCTCGATCTCCCAACGCCATGAGTTCACGCGGATTATTGCGCACGGATCGTCGTCGAGGCTTGTGGCAAGTGCGTTGAAGCCGTCAAAGCGTTCTTCCCGTTCAATCTGTTCCTCGTCAAGGACGGCTGATGTTATTGGCTCCAGGGGATTTCCTTGTCCGTCAAAGTATTTGTCTTTCAAGAATCTACGGCAGTCGTTTGGCGATTTGGGACGTTTTGCCTCACCTCTGTTTATCTTTGTGATGGCGCGTTGTATCTGCTGTGCGCGGAGTCGTTTCTGATACAGGTCGTATTTGCGGCTGTAGGTAATGATCAGATGTTCCTCGAATGCAGTCTCGTCGGTCAGGCATTCCTTATAGAAAGTGTCTTCGACGTATTCGTCGAGATTTATCTCTCCAAGATTGTAAAGTTTTGCGCACCTTGTGTGCGTGTCGTTTTTCAATCTTGGCCGCAGCCTCCATCCGTCGGGGTCGGTTGCAAGATTCTGATAGTGCGCACTCAGCTTTTTGAGCGACTGCACGGTGATGAAGTTGCGGTCTTCGGTGACGTTGAACCTTCTGTTGTCTCTTGAGCCGAGCCCCCCATCCGTACATACAACGAATTTGCTGAGCCCGAACTTGTCGGCCAGCACCTCCTCCAATGGCTGCAGAGTCTTCTGCTCCGGAGTGTTTCCCGGATTTACACACAGAGCCAATGGAATCCCGTCCATATCCATGAACAGCCCTATCTGCACCAATGGATTGGGCCTGTTCTCCTTTGAGTGTCCATACTTGCGGAAATCGTCATCGGTTTCTATTTCAAAAAACACGTTTGTGCAGTCGTAGTATATCACGCCCGTGTTGCGGCCCATAGTCCCAAGCGTGTGGCGATATACGCCTCCCTGCAGAGAGCCCATTTCCCTTGTCAGCACATCAAGGCTGCGGTAGAAGTTCTCAAGCCTTAAATCCTTATTTTCAATGAAGCGTCTGCCGTTGATAAAATCCGAAAGTTTTGAACCGGGGTGGAGAATGCGGCTGCAGACCATCCGCAACAGGTAATCCGACAGCTTGAACTTAAACTTGTAGTCCTCACTCACCTTGTCGCACAACGCTCTAAGTCCCAGCAGTGTGGCGGCGCGCTCTATAAACACGTCGCCTCCGTTGTATATCCGCTCCGCATTGTCTGTCAACTTGTCGGGGTGCAGCTCCATCATCAGCCCCTGCTTGTCCTCGCGCGCGGCCTGCCGCATGCGCTCCAATTCAGCTCGGGCCCACTCCTCTGCGTCCTCCACGCCATAAGTTTCTTTTATGAAAGTCTCGTTGCCGAGTTTCTTGACAGTCTTTGAGGACAGCCCGCCGTCTCTTTTGCGGTAGGTTGTCTGGATATAGAAGCACTTGGCGTTCTTGGACCGGGTGATTGTGAGCTTGTAATTCATTGAGTATAGTAAAATATAGCAACAAAGGTACGAATAAAAAATTGACTTTACCAAATTGTAAGCCAATTATTTTCAAAAAAAATTTCACCTCGAACTGTCAAACTTCCGGCTTTTAAGAAGCAGATATAGAGAAAGTAAAGCAAAACAAGTCATAGGAATCTCGCTAAGAATAAATGTGCTTTGCCCCCAATTCCCTGGGTATAAAACAAACAGTAATGTAGCGGTTTGTCCTACTTTTCGGTTGAATAAAATTTCAGCGATTTTACCTATCAGAAATGCAGTTATTGCTTTCATAAGGCACATTAAAGGCAGAATGGGAATTACACTCCCAAACAGATAAATGGAGAATTCAACAAGGTTGATAATACCTATATTCCAAATGAATGGTTGTCCAACAATTGTAGAGGTGCAAGGATATGGTTGATTGTTGTGAAGGCAAATTTGTGCGTATTCGATATAGCCTTCTGTGTCGTTGTTTGGTGTATATCCGAAAATACACACCACTGCAATCAAAAAAACAAAGTAAATGATACTGATAATTTTTATATCAGTGAGAAAACTCTTTATTGATATGTCGTTGGACGCTTTGATCATAATGGAATGATAAATGACAGAAACCAATGTCTGCACAGTTGCCGCAGCACAGATTTCTATAAAATTTGTACAAATATAACTACTTATATTCAAAAATGCATATACAAACCTATGATTGTGACTTCTACTGATTCTCTTTGTTGATCAGATTAACCACAACTTTCACCATCACGTCCTTCTCTTCTGTGCGGCTCTCGGCTATGCACTAAAAGTCTGATATATCTGTCGGATGTTGCTCTTTAACAGCCCGCTATACTCGTCTGTGGTCACATTGTCCTGCAAGACAATGGAGCGCGACATGAGGCGCACAACATCTTTAAGCTCGTTGTAGCGGTCGAGTTTTATCTGTTGGTTGACAACGTAGCCCTTGATGAGGTATTGTTTGAGTACGGAGGTTGCCCATTGGCGGAATTGTACGCCTTGCCTACTCTTTACTCTATATCCTACAGAAATGATTACATCAAGATTATAGAACGGAACAGGTTTGTCGGAATTAGCAACACGCATTTTTTGCGTGTTGCTTTCCTTTGCCAATTCTCCATCTGCAAAAACATTGTTTATATGTTTGCGTATTGTTTTTGCATCGCGGTCAAAAAGCATAGCCATTTGATTTGCACTCAGCCACACTGTCTCATTTTCCAGCTTTACATTAAGCTGTACGCTTCCGTCTTGCGAGTGGTATATTTCGATTGAATTGTTCATTTTTGTTTTCTTTTTGTGGGGTTAAAAACCAATCGCAAAAAGCCTTTGTCAGAACATCCTGCGCTCTGCCCAGTTGCCGCGGTCGAGGTTGCGGTAGCC